>Ga0302185_10000901_pt1 | contig 21832 bp, 18 predicted proteins | sample II_Bog_E1_1_FD_200231 | JGI IMG/M metagenome (GOLD analysis project Ga0302185, IMG submission 200231) | Peat permafrost microbial communities from Stordalen Mire near Abisko, Sweden - II_Bog_E1_2 | ecosystem: Environmental > Terrestrial > Soil > Wetlands > Peat | place: Sweden: Abisko... | reverse complement strand
TTGGGTATTAATTGTGAGGAAGTTATTGCGCATTGGGTAAGTGCCAATTTCTCTGCCGGTCATATCATAAACTTGAACAAAGCCAGCTTGGTATTGGCCCGAAACAGAAAGGTTTATTTCTGTATTGGCTGGGTTAGGATAAAGGTTTACTTTATCGTGTTGTTCTGCGATGTTATCTATACCAGTTACAGTTGAATTGTCAACATCAAGGGTATCACCTGGCCTTGGACCATTTGCAATATGACCATGATTATGGTAATTAGAGCAGGCATTATATACTACTAGAATAGTATCTGGGTTACCACTTGTAGTATATGAAATTGGAATCGTAGCTGAGGTCCATGCACTTGTAGTGTTAAAACACTTCCAAAGGCCAGCTCCAATTACTGCACCTGCTTTATATAGCACAACTCCACAAGTGGCTGTATCGGCTCCGTCTCCACCATTTGGAATATAGCGGTAATAAAATGAATAAGTATTAATTCTTTGAGTAAACGGCTCACCACGTTTATAGGTAAGGCTTGCACCAGAAATATTTATATAAGCAGTTAATACTAAACCATTAGTATCAGGATATGAAAAACCATAGGTTTTAAGCATATTGTATGTGCTGTTTGTCATGGCTTGTGATACTATTTCTGCATAAGCAGATCCATTTTCAGGAGAAGGACTTGCGGTGCCTTTGAATACTGTAACAGGACTGCCCCCAAAAAACAAACTTTCATTCGTAAAATTAAAATCCCACCATCCATTGTTTCCAAGTCCATTATTAGGGTCCATTACAGATCCTCCTGCTATTGCATCCGTGTTCCAAGTTTCAAAACCAGGATTTATAACTTGTGCCGATACTTTAGGTAATCCTAAAATTACCAAAGCAGTTAAAGATAAAAGTATTTTTTTCATATTTTTTTGTTGTTTAATACGCAAATATAATAATTTCATACAATTCAGGATAAAACAATCCAAAATTGGCAGTAGCTTTGCAGCCATGAATAATGAAGAACACTTTAAAAACGTAATTTCCCATAGCAAGGAATATGGGTTTATTTTCCCTTCCAGTGAAATATACGACGGCTTAAGCGCCGTGTACGATTATGGTACCTATGGGGTTGAATTAAAGAATAATATAAGAGCCTATTGGTGGAAATCTATGGTTCAATTGCATGAAAACATAGTGGGCATTGATTCTGCCATTTTTATGCATCCTACCATTTGGAAGGCATCGGGTCACGTAGATGCTTTTAATGACCCCCTGATTGATAATAAAGATTCCAAAAAGAGGTATAGAGCTGACGTACTTATTGAAGATTACCTAGCCAAACAAGCCGATAAGATTGAAAAAGAAGTAGAGAAAGCCAAAAAGCGCTTTGGCGAAAAGTTCGATGAGGTATTATATCGTTCCACCAATCCGAGAATTACGGAAATACAAAATACGATAAACACCGGTTACAGTCGCTTTAAAAAGGCAATGGAAGAAAGTGATCTGGCAGATTTACGACAAATTATTGTAGATGCTGAAATTGTTTGTCCTATTTCGGGAACTAAAAACTGGACGGATGTAAGGCAGTTTAACCTCATGTTCTCTACCAGTATGGGGGCTATGGAAGAAAGTTCCAACCAATTATATCTGCGTCCGGAAACAGCACAAGGTATTTTTGTAAACTTTTTGAATGTGCAAAAAACAACCCGGATGAAAATTCCATTTGGAATTGCACAAACCGGAAAAGCTTTCAGGAATGAAATTGTAGCCAGGCAGTTTATTTTCCGTATGCGGGAATTTGAACAAATGGAAATGCAGTTTTTTGTACAACCCGGAACCGAACTGGAGTGGTATGAAAACTGGAAGAAAAAGAGACTGGAATGGCATCATAGCCTTGGATTTCCCGTAGGGAAATACCGGTATAAAGATCATACCAAATTAGCGCACTATGCTAATGCAGCCTGCGATATTGAATTTGAATTTCCATTCGGGTTTAAGGAGTTGGAAGGTATTCATTCCCGCACCGATTTTGACCTTAAAAGCCACGAGAAATTCTCCGGGAAAAAACTGCAATATTTTGATCCCGAACTGAACAGCAGCTATGTTCCCTATGTAGTAGAAACTTCTATAGGACTTGACCGTACTGTGCTTGCTATCCTGTCTCAATCATTAACAACCGAGACACTGGAAGATGGTACCACCCGCGATGTGATGCGAATTCCCCACTTTTTAGCTCCAGTAAAAGCGGCAGTGCTGCCGCTTATGAAGAAAGATGGCCTCCCTGAAAAAGGCATAGAGCTTTTCAATAAACTTAAACTGCATACATATTGTCAATACGATGAAAAAGATTCTATCGGCAAGCGTTATCGCCGGCAAGATGCAATTGGCACGCCATACGCTATAACTATTGACCACCAAACCCTGGAAGATAATACAGTTACCATCCGCGACCGCGATACCATGAAACAGGAGCGGATTAACATGGATGAAGTGGAAAGGATAGTAATGAAAAAAGTGGATATAACAGAGGCGCTGAAAAGGCTGTAATTATTAGGAGGTATTCTTCACAAATAGCCTTACATAATATTCAATATATTGGTGTTCTTTATCTTTATTTAATGAAAATCAGTATATTTGTGTTTTTGTAAAACAACAACATTATAAATTATGAAAAATAAATTATCAATAATTTCAATTGCAGCGATATTCCTTTTAGGATTTATTTCAAATGGGCAGGCCCAATATTCATGGACTCAGAAGGCCAGTATGCCAGGCCATAGCAGGTCTTATGGAACTGCTTTTTCAATCGGACACTATGGTTTTGTTGGTGGTGGAAGTGATTCCACAACTCGTGTATTTGATTTTTGGAAATGGAATCAGCATACTAATTCTTGGTCAGCAATTGCCAATTATCCCGGTGTGGGGAGTGCCGGGCTTGTTGCATTTACTATTAATGGGAAAGGATATGTTGGTTTAGGGGCTAGTTCCAGTATTGGTAATGATTTGTGGGAGTATGATACAACAACAAATACTTGGACCCAAAAAGCTAATTTCCCAGGCACGCCGAGGTATGCTTGTTTTACGTTTGTAATTGGAAATAATGCCTATGTTGGTTGTGGAGACCCAGGGAGTGCCCCATATCTTCAAGATGTTTGGGAATATAATTCTGTAACCAACACATGGAGGCAAAGAGCTAATTTCCCAATATTAGATGCCGGAATGGTTGGCTTTGCAATTGGAAAAAATGGCTACGCAGGTTCAGGAACAACAGGTACAGGGACTGATTATACAAATTTTTATCAATATGACACCACTTCTAATACGTGGACAGCCATTGCCTCTTTACCTTATGTAGGAAATGGTTTAGACCATGATGTTGCATTTGTGATTGGAACTATGGGATTTGTTGGTACAGGCAGGAATACCGGATTAATTGATACAAGGCAATTTTGGTCGTATGATACAACTACAAGGTCTTGGAGTGCCATAGCAAATTTGGGTGGAATATGTCGCAGTCAGGCAACATCATTTTCAATTGGGAATTATGGTTACGTAGTTACAGGTTATGATAGCCTCAATAGTCCTATTAAAGATTTATGGCAGTATGGTAATATTGCATCGGCACCGGTTGCCAGTTTTTCAGAGAGCGATACATTAATATGTGTGGGCGATAGTGTTCATTTTATAGACTTATCGACTAATTCACCAACCAGTTGGAAATGGACTTTCGAAAATGGTAATCCCGCATCATCTACAAAACAAGATACGGTGGTTGTTTATAACACAGCAGGTCTTGACTCTGTCAAGCTTGTAGTCAAAAATGCGGGCGGCTCGGACAGTGTAACGGTAAAAAAATGTATACATGTTATAGCAAAACCTTCCCCGGTTTTTTCGGCTGCCGATACTGTTTGTAAATCCGACACTACAACCATTAAAGTAAGTGGAGGTAGTAGCTATGTTTGGAGTAATGGAGCCACTACGTCAAGCATAATAGTCATTCCTTATACCGATAGTAGCTTCTGTGTTACCGTTAGTAATGGGATATGTTCTAAAGATACCTGTATTAAAATCATTGTGAAAAATTGCAGCAAATTAGGAATAGCAAATATCCTGGATAATAATAATATAACTATCTATCCCAATCCGGGTAATGGTATGTTCAATATCTCCATTAATAATTGCCTAATAGGAAACAGGCATTTTGAAATTTACAATACACTTGGGGAGCAGGTGTATTACACAAAGGTTTCAGCTACTCAATTTTCTATTAACATAAGCAATAGGCCTAGCGGAATATACCTTTACAGGATTGTTAATGAAGATGGAAGCTTAGTTGGAAAAGGGAAGTTAATGATTCAGAAATAAGCGATACTTAAAATAAAACTAAAATTTTTTACCTAACAAGTCAACTTTTTCATTGCAATGTGTTTGGAACAAGTTGAACTAATAAAGTAGTTTAGTGGTGAGTAACTAGCACATGACTTTACTAGTTAGCACAAAATAATGTTTGTTATTTACTTTTTCCCTTCCGTCTTAGTACGGGGCTTTAGACTATCAAAATAAGCTTTGGCATTAGCATTATCAGCATCTAAATTCAATATCTTTCTGTAATACATCGAGGCATTATCCTTGTCCTTTTTCAATACGTAGAAATAGCCCAATTGTGAGTAGGCTTCAATAAGACCTGCTTTATTTTTAAGGGTATCGGCTCCTACTTTTTGAATATAGGTTTCGTAATAGGGTTTTGACAACGTTTGTGTGGAATCCAATTGGCTGTTGGCTCTTGCTCTCCATTGGTAACCTAAAGCAAGGTCAGGGTTGCTTTTTGTAATCATGCCAAAGGAAGAATCAGCCCCCTTGTATTGTTTATTATTGTATTGCGCAAGCCCTAAAAAGTAATAGTCGTTCGCATCGGCATTTTGCTGTCTGGCTGTTACTCTTTTCTTAAAGTACATAACGGCCATAGGATAATTACCGTTTTTATAATTGATATTGCCAATTAATTGATAAATGTCTTGTACATCCGTTGAGCTCGCATCGTTAATAACTGTAACGGCTTGGTTCAGACTGATTATTGCCAATGAATCTTGCCCGTTTTTAGAAAGCAATTTGCCAAGGTAAGCATAATCACTGCCTATAATTTTGACTTTTGTTCCTTTCGACTTGGCAAAAAACTTGTTCATATTTACCAATCCCGTTTTATAATCTTTTTTCTCATATTGAGAATAACCAAGCAGCCGGTATAAAATAATATTGCTGGAATCTTTGCTTAAATCATTTTGCAATTCCGTTATAGCACCATCATATTTTTTGGCTGCAAAAAGAAATTCTCCGTAACGGATTCTTGCTGTTAAAGAATTATTGAGACGGAGATATTTTGTGTAGGCTGCAATCGCCTCATCATACCGGCCGGCTTCGTACAACATTTCTGCCTGTTCACGATAAGCAGGTGCAAAAGTAGAATCGAGCTGAGTGGCTTTAGTGAAATAATTGAAGGAGGTTGGATAGTCCCTGGCATTTTTCCATAATTGTCCCAGGCGAAGCAAAGCATTAACGCTCTTTGAGTCAAGCGAAGCTGCGGTATTGTATTCTTGTATGGATTTAGATCCATCTGTAGGATTTTGAGCCAGGTAAGCATCGCCAAGGTCGAGATGGTAAGTAGCGCTTTTGGGATCCAACTTAATGGCATTGTTAATTAAGATAACAGCCTGATTTAATAAATCGGAAGTAGTGGCCGGATCTTTACCCGCTAAACTAATGTAGGCTTCAGCAATTTTAGAAAGTACTAACGGGTCTTTGTCTTTCGATAATGTTTTTGCTTTGTAAAAATTATCCATGGCCGATTTGCTATCGCCGCTGGCCATTTGCGTTTTGCCGAGTCCAATGTAGTTGAGGGCTTCCAGGGCATTTACATTAATACCTTTCTGGTAAGTATTCTGGGCGGAATCCAGCTTACCCCAATTATAAAAATTTTCTCCGCGGTAAAAATAAATATTCCCAACCGCAGGTTGCGCTGATTCGAGCGTTTGAAATGCTTTATCCGCTTTTTCAAACTCTTCATTATTGGTAAGCTTTATGGCATCTTGCAGGGTTTGCGTATGCGCAACAACAGATGATATAAAGATGGCTCCTGCCATCAAAAAGGATATACGAAAACCTGAACTTTTCATGTTATTTGATTTGAAAGTGGGCAAAGGTAAAAAGAATAATAAAGGGAATGATAGGTATGGGTTCCGTTTTTAGGTATAGGGTACAATAAGTAACTGATTTATTAAAAACTTATTATGTGCGTAGGCACGGTAGCCGGTAAAATTCCTTCCTGCAATATGATACGTTGACCTTTATCGGAGGTAACAAAAGATAGGAATCCGCTTCCTAAGCCCATATAGGGCTCTGTTTTAATCATATACACATCTCTGCATAAGGGATACTCTCCCGTATTTATATAATAGGCATAAGGTTGAAAATGCCGCCCTTCTTTGGTTGCCGATACCCATACTATTTTAACCTTGTTCAGAAATCCTTCAGTGGCCGAATCATAATCATTGCTAACCCAATTGACGGCAATTATTCCTAATGCCTGTTTATTTTTTGAAACATAATCAATTACCTCCGGATTACTGTTTAAAGCAAAACAATAAGAGGGGAACTTAGCCTCTTTTACAAGGCTGTCGAGAATATAGCGTGAATTATTGGAGTTTTCATGGTCAAATACCACTGTTATTTTGCCTTTGCCCGGGGAGTCCCAAGTGCTGTCACTTTTAAAGATGGCTTTAATTTTGTCTAATGAAAGCAAGGTATCAGGATTATCTTTATTTATTATCAGGGCAACGGCATCTGTAGCAATTTTTACCTGTTCGGGGAAAAGCTGCTTATCTTTAAAATAGGTTTCTTCCTGTTTGGTTAGTTTACGCCCCGCAACAATTAATTGCACCGAGTCATGCATTAAATCATTAAAGAGCGAGCCTTCCGGTTCGTACTTTACATTAATTTTTGTGCCATTGTAAAGAGCTGTGAACACTTGTTTTTCAGCGTCTACGGTGGGCTGATAGGAATCGTCAGCGCCCATGTATAAATCTCCGGAGGTAGGTGTGTCGGTATGTGCTTTTCCGGGTTGCTGACCACCGCAACCCATAAAGGTAATAGTAATAAATACAATAAGAACAAGAAAAGGGAATGGTATTGGCTTAATTGTTTTCATCTTCTCTGCCTGCACGAATTCGTCTATAGAACATATAAAGCCTGAATAAACCATAAGCTAATATTCCGCTTCCAATTACAATGCGGAAGCTTGGCTGAAGACCAAAATCCAACTTTTGGCTAAGGACCGCTATGCCGGCAAAAATGTATACAAACGAAAATACAGAGCCGGTTAACAGGTAAAAATTTTTCATTTATTATAATCCCGTTTCCGGGAATGAATTAGCGTAAAACGAAATGAACAGGCAACATATATTGCACCCTTACAGCATGGCCGTTTTGTTGGCCGGGCGTCCATCTAGGCATACTGGAAACTTTTTTCGTAGCTTCATTATTCAATAATTGATTTACCCCCCTCAATATGGTAACTGATGAAATACTGCCGTCTCTTTCCACAACAAAAGAAACATAAACAGTGCCCTGTATATTGGCCTCTTTAGCTTGTTCCGGATATTCAATATGTTCAGACAGCCATTTGTTTATATCTCCCGGGAAGGCCGGTTTTTGCTGTACAATGGTAAATATTTTATTTGCATCATCTCCTATGGCATTATTAGTAGTAGGGATAGGTGCAATAATCATTGTGTCCTTGCCTTTTTGGTTCGTGGTTCCGGCATTAGTCACCTGTACTTGCTTAACCGTTGCTATTACCGTATCGGGGTTAATTTTTGCAATAACGGGAGGGGTAACCTTTAATTGGTTTACCAAAGGCTTTGGTGGAGGTGGAGGAGGTGGAGGTGGTGGTGGCAAATTTTTGTCTGGTGGGGGAGGTGCCTTAAGATCCACTTTTATAGTTACCACTTCGTCCGCTTTCTTAAAATTCAATACTTTTAGAAGCAAGGGAATACTAATACCAACTACCAGTGACCCCACGGCAATAGCCATAGCCAGAAGGATTACTTTTTGATATTTTTTCCTTACATAGTAAGCGCCATATGCCTTGTTCCTGCCTTCAAAAACAATCTCATTACGAACCTCGCTCGTAACATCCATCCAACCGCCCATAGTTTTTTCTTCAGCCATGATGGTTATTTAGCTTTATGTTTTTGCTTATAGTCAGCAATCATTTTCATATCATCGTCATTAGCATCTATCAATGCATATTTACCAACGTTGCAAATATTCATTTCATCGAGCGCCATTATCACATTAATATATTTCGTATTCGTATCTGTCTTTATAATTACAAATCGTGCATATTTATTTCCTTCCGCTTTATCTAATAACCGGGCGTATGCTGTATCCGTTACTTTATTGGCATTATGTTGATCTTGCAGAGGCTTTATACTATTCATTACAAACTGGTTGCTGTTCAGCACCAATTTGCGTAACCCGTCATTAGAAAAATTAGTCTGCATAACGTTATTGCTATCAGGGTTTAGTGATAATCTGCCTTTAAAATAATAAACCGTGTCGCTTTTTCCTAACACCAATGTTAATGAAAGGGTATCCTGAATTTTGGTTTTATCGTCGGATTTAACAGGTGGTGTAAGTTGAATAACCTTAGGCTGGCTAAACGTTGTGGTAAGCATAAAAAAGGTGAGCAGGAGGAATCCAAGATCCACCATAGGAGTCATATCTATTCTGGTAGATAGTTTTTTGGCTCTCTTTTTCTGGTGTTTTCCACCACCGCCGCCCCCGCCTGTGTTTACTTCTGCCATTTTATTCCCTAGCTTTTAGGCATTGATTTTAAACTGGTTATCAGATTAAAGTGCTGTATGCCTGCTTTTTGACAAATATCAATAACTTGTTTAATAATTTTATATCTGGCCCTGCCATCCGCTTTAATAGCATAACTGGGGGCTTTTGTATTTTGCTTATTGGCAAGTTTTGTATTGTAGTCGGCAAGTCCGTATTCTACACCAGATGTAACCCAATCCAATAATTCGTCATTTTTCAGCGTATCCATGGGTATTCCGGAAGCTCCGTTACTCATAACTTTACGTTGGGCATCGTCCGCTTCAATATATGCTTTCACTTGACTTACCGGTACTCCAAAGGTTCCCATAACCGCAAATCGGCTCATGTCAAGGGTTGTTATGGGTAGCTTATACTTTTGCATAACAGCTTGGAGAACTTGGGGGCGTACGTCTTTTCCATCCATATCAAAAAACACCCTTCCGGCGCTGTCAATCGATATGGTCATAACGTTGTCTGGTATTTTGGTAGTTGTTACTGAAAAAGGTATTACCACCTTCACCGGTTCTTCCGGTCTGAATTTGGTAGTGAGCATAAAAAAGGTAACCAACAGGAAAGCCAGATCCACCATGGGTGTCATGTCAATAGAAGGACTATTCCTCGGAAGTTTTATTTTTGGCATTGCTTAGGCAGTAACAGTAAAAGGGTGTTGACTACTTTTCTCTGTGTGTTGAAGAATAGGTCTGAACAATACTGAATCCTGCTTCATCCATTCCGTAGGTTAAGGTATCTATCAGATTGGTGAAAACGTTGTAAGAAACAATACCCAGAGCTGCAGCAAAGATACCAAGTCCGGTATTAATAAGCGCTTCAGAGATACCATTTGCAAGGCCGATAGCATCCGGTGCGCCCGCATTTGCCAGTGCAGCAAATGCTTTAATCATACCAAGTACTGTACCGAGCAGTCCAACCAGTGTGGAGATGGAAGCGCAGGTAGACATGATTACCAAATTCTTCGAAAGCATAGGGAGTTCGAGAGCGGTAGCTTCTTCCAGTGATTTTTCAATGGCGGCAATTTTCGCTTCTTTATCCATGGTGCCTTCTTTTTCAACTTGCTCGTATTTAACCAGGCCGGTACGAATTACATTAGCTACCGAGCCTCTTTGTTTGTCGCATTCTGCAATGGCATCGTCAATTTTACCGGTAGAAAGCAATTCGCGAACTTTTCTTACAAAGTTGTTAACGCTTCCTTTTCCGCTTGCATTAATAATGGTAAGCGCGCGTTCAATTGCGAAGGTTACTATAATTAATAAGATACCGATAAGCCACGGAACAATAGATCCACCTTTATACATAATGGCCAGGAAGTTGTTTGGCAAAGGTTTATTATCGTGAGATCCTCCTTCAAAATTACTTCCGTTACCAAGGATTCCGTAATAAATTAAATAGCCGACAACAACAGCTGCAACAATTACAACTAATGTAAATGCCGGGATGCTTTTTGATTTTTTTTCTTGTGCCATGACAGATTTTTTTGAATTGAGATTTCTTGTTTGTTTGTATTTTGACGATTGTTTACTTTAAAACTTGCATTTATTTCGGGGGGCAAATATAGAAAAAGATATTAATGCATACACAATAGAATATATTATGATTTTTTAAAGAATATAATTAGGGCTATTCCACCTTTATCATTTCGGCTTGAACCACTGCCTGTGTAGCCTGATTAAATACAAAAGCTACTATATAGCAATTAGCCATATTCCAACTTGATGCATTGCCATTTTCACCCTTGGTAAAATCATAGGTTTGAAAGGATGTCCAGGTACCGCCTGCTGTGCTGCTGGCCGATGTAGGAATAACAATTCCTGAAGGAAGTCCCCCCGAAGTATTTCCAAAGGCTCCCCTTAAAACATTGCGGTGGTCATAAGTAGAATCATATCCAAGTATAAGATCCCCATCCTTTTGCCAACTAACTATATGGTCTTCTACTACTAGGGCCTCTAGTGAATAAGTGTTACTACCCGGAAAGGCTGTTTTAAAAGTTACCTGGAATGTGGCGCCAATTATACGTGGGCTGGTCCAGGCACTGTCATAAATGTGTATTGTAACAGCCGCATTATGGTTATTATTAATAAGGTCTTTAATACTGTCCTGCCAAACGGTACCGCCAGGTCCACCATAGCCTACATCCATATTCGGACTGCTTGTATTCCATCCATAACGGTTTATCAAACCTGTTGGGTAAGTGGCGCTTGTTAAATTGAAAAGCGTACACCAGGTAGTACTTGCATAGCAACGATAGTCTGTGCTAAAGGCGTAAGAAGGGTATCCGGCCACATTATTGGAGGGTATTGCAAAATCACCCATATTCTCTTCCATCATTACTATTTGGCCATAGGGATATCCGCCTGTAGGGGAGATTAATGTATCTCCTATAGCACAAGCAGTAGGGCAGTTAGGGCATTGGTCACCCATGCAGTCTTCCAGTAAGACTTTATATTGTGTATAAGCGTAAGGACCACTGACCGCACTACTGTCCCAAAATGCAGGTTTTGTAGTGGGCAAAATGCTGTTAACTTGTTTTTGTACAAGCGGTGTTGCAATTTCATCGCAACCTGAAAGTGCAATGGCAGCAGTTATTATGCTCCAAAATATGTTTTTTGCTTTCATTGATTGTATCTAAACGCTAAAGTAGTGATTTTAGTATTTTAAAAACTGTTGGTAATGGAAAGAGTCAAGCCATCCGATGCCGGAATTTCCCTGCAAACGCCACCAATACATAATATGCCTGCTCTTTGCTTGCCGTATCCAACCGTAATATGCAAGGCATTTTTCATATATCCTCCGGTTATGGTAAAGTAATGTAGGCGCAAAGAAGGATCAGGATCGCCATAATTATACTCATCTAATGCGCCTAAAAACCAATCGGAGCCAAAGTTGTATTCTGCCAGTGCAAATACCCAGTTACCCTGGTCCTGCATGGTTTGCAAACCTTGTAATTCCATATGCAAAGTATGTGCCGATGAAATAGCATAATAACCATCCAGAACTCCTACATTCGAAATAATGTTAGGTGCCAATTCATTTTGAATTATCGATTTATCGTAATACTCATAATCATACTGGGCTATCAATCGGAAATCGGATGAGAATTTATGTTGTATTTCAAAAGTACCCTCCTGAAAATAATTTGTCTGTCCCATGTTCAATATTTTTGTGGTGTAACCCTGGTCAGTTGTTGTTTTGTCATTAAGGGCTATAGTATCTAAAGAACGGATAGCGGAATATTCAGCATCCAGGTCAGTTCCATATTTTCCGCCTAAGAAACTTCCTCTGGGTAATTTATATTTTATTTCCGCGTCAAAACCCTGTTCACCGTTTGGCTGGGTGGCGTAAGGATAAAATGCAGCTAACTGGTAAGTTTCATCCCGGGGCATTTCGGGCAGATAGTTAATAGCTAAATCATTGGCTGTGGCGGTGCGGTCCGATTTAAAACTCATATTGTCAACTCTTTCTCCGCCCAGCATAAAGGAAAATCCTTTTTGCGAGTATCCTGCCCTAACCAATGCTCCATCACCCGGTTTAAAAATATCTCCATTAATTGCATTAGGGTCATTAATGATATAGGCATCTTCCGTATAAAAAGAAAATCCTCCGTTTATTATGCTTAATCTTCCTGCGCTGGCTCCCACATTTTCGGGGAAGTTATAGGTAGGGTTGTCAGCAACCTGGTAGTTGCTTACGAAACTTCCACCTACAATAATTTTTGTTTTCATATTATTCCATGCAGAATCCATTTCGTTCAGGTTTAATTCCGCATCAAAGCCTCTTACTAAACCTGCACCCTCGGTCCAATAGTAGCGCTGGTTACCAATAAGCCCTTTTAAATACACTCCTTTTGCGGGACTGTATTTTACCCTCACACCGTTAAATGAATTATCTATACCAAGTGATGGTGACCAATAGGCGCGCAATATCATTCCGCTGCCAAATTGTTCATAAAAATTGCCTACGGTAACTTCCATTCCATCTGATTTATAATCTATATACTTATAAGGGAAACCGCTGCCATCATACAAAGGGCTATAACCTTCCAGTGCATTATCGTAGGCTTCATATCGTATTCCGGCAGATATTTTGCCATTAGTATAGTCGAGCTGATCGTATGTGTTCATCAAAATTTTTTCAGGTACGGGTGGGGCGCCTATAAGTGAATCGGGTTTATAGTATTGTGCATCTATTTCAATGCTGCCATGTACTTGGCCCTCACCGTTTAAAATTTGTGCTCCCGCATAAAAAGCGGAAAGGATAAGTAAGAGGAAGGTAAATATTGTGCTTTTCAACTCAGGTGTATTTGATTACAAGTGTGTTAAACTAATTTTATTTTTTTCCGGCTGCTTTAAGCAATGCGGCATGCAATCCCTTTTCATCGCCTTCCATATAGGAATTGTGGATATATACTATTTTGCCGTTTCCGTCAAGGATAAAGGTGCAAGGAACATTGATAACTTCCATGGCATGTTGAAAATCCTGGTTTGGATCGAGGTATATATCATAATCCCATCCTTTTTCTCTTACAAAAGAGGGTACTTTAGACATGGTACGCGGGTCGTCGACGGATACAGCAATAACTTTTACTCCTGTTTCCTTTTGCCAGTCTGCATATTCATCGTTAATAGCATCTAATTCGGCACAGCAGGGTTTGCACCAGGTGGCCCAGAAATCAATAATCATGGGCTTCCCATGATTGGAAAAAGAGGAAGTATTATAAGCAGAGCCATCTATGGTTTTTACCTGTGTAGCCGGAACCTTTGAATTTAAAAGGCTTTGTGCAAAGGTGGTAGCAGGAATTGAGCACAGCGCAATTAGGGAGAAAGCAAACAGTTTTTTCATGGCTTTAATATTAGGTGGGTTCAAATGTATGAAAATATTAATGAAGACGACATGAAAAAGTCCTGCTTATTAGGCAGGACTTTTAAAAATTTCAAAAAAACAGAAATTAATGTGAAACAATCAACTTTTGGTATGCCGGTTGGCAGCCATCAGCTTGCAATTCGCAAACATAAATTCCGGAAGGCATGGATTGTACATCAATACTGGTTTTGCTTTTTAAAGCGCTTAATGGTAATGTTTGAACACATTCGCCCAGCAAATTATATATTTTAAGGTTGGCTGCTTGTATTCCATTGTTAAGGCTATAGTTAAAGTTTACAAAGCTACCGGCAGGGTTTGGGTAAGGACTTAAAAAGCTAATTTCTCCTTCTGATATTTGGGCAATTCCAGTTGGGCTAGATACATACCTAACAACAAATGAGGCAGTGTCAGTATAGTTATGGTTAAAAAACGTATAACGTATAGTAGTTACTCCATTTCCTCCATTTGGATAATAATCTCCATAAAAAGCATTGCCTAGTTCAGCGGTATCACCTGTAGCTATATTGCATGAATCTGGATCAGTGCCATCTGTAACTGGGCCACAAATTCCTGCAAAGCATATTGCATTAGTACTGTTGACAACAGCCGATAATATAGTTCGTTTAGCATGTAAATATGCCCTTGGTCCATTATTAATGACATCAATTGTGGGGCTTATTAAAATAGAAGAGTTACTGCCATAAACAGAGATAACAGAATCATTTAAAATAGGGCCGCTTACACCCTGTATAATAATTTTAAGTGTTTGGGAATAAGAAAAAGACGTGATTGCTAAAGCAAGCAAAGTCAAAAGTGTTGTTTTTTTCATGATGGGTTTATCTTTATAAGGCAAATATATTCATTTTTTGAATAGCAAGTACTGATTGGGCCATAAAAAAAGCTCCGTCTCACTGAAAGGGAGACGGAGCTTTTAAATACTTAGAGAATTATTAACGTTGAATAATCAACTTTTGAATGGTAGGTGCATTGTCAGCAGTGAATCTAACAAAGTAAACTCCATTTTGAAAGTTTGAACCGTTAATTGAAATGGTATGTTGTCCGGAAGACAGAAGGCCTTCGTTATCGGAGTAAACCTTTTCTCCCAACATATTATACACTTCAACAGTAATATTTTGGTCTTTGTCAAGACTGAAAGCTACGTTGGTGTTATTGTTAGTTGGATTTGGGTACAAGTTAAACGATACACCGTCTGAAACTTCATCTATTCCTGTTGTAATAAGAGTCACAGGAGCAGTTGCAGCTTGGTATACAAATAAACTGGTGTTATTCTGAACAAATACTGTAATATGTTCACCGGGGTTCAAAGAATCATATGACCAGGTGGCATTTTGTGTTCCCCATGGGTGGTTCTTTGTCCAGGTAACGTTAAGTGCTTGCGTTGAATAAGGAGTAAAGGCAGTCAATGTATTACCTTCTTCTCCGGTCATTAATTCTTCAACAACTTGAGGGTAGTTGACTACATATTGGTAATATGATTCTGGATTAGTACCAGGGAATGAAGATGGTGGATCTTCCTGACTTTGATCTTGAGCATACTTAATAGTATCTACAGTCAAAACTGCATCAGCAGCTAATCCGGCTGCAAAAGAACCATATGCTTTAATAGTAGCCTTAACGCTATATACGTTTGTATGACGATCGTAGGTAGCACTGGTAATACTAATCTTAAATGGTGAGCCCATTTTAGCTTCACCTTGAATAGCAGCTGAATTAACGGTGCCAGGATAGACATCCGTGCTACCATCAAGTTTAGCATCCGGAACACTGTTTACTCCATAATAGTAATAGGTTCTTTCAGAATCATAAGGAATCCAGCTAGCTTTGTTCATATAATCTCTGTCTGGCCAGCTAACGTGGTATCTCACAGGTATACATGTGGTTTGGTTGTTTGTCAAAACGGAATCCAAATTTGGTGCAGCATACATACATGGGTTACAGGAAGCTTGCATGAATTCTTCAAACAATACCTGTTTGGTTTGAATAGAGTCAATAACAGTAATACCGGTAACATACTCGGTATCATTATCAGGGTATTGGTTTGCATGGCTTCCGTTCAAATTGGTTGCCCAAAGTTTCATGGTATAAATACCAGCAGCTGTTGGGGTCCAACTGGTGGATGCAGCAACAGCGGTTGATACTGGGTTTGGTGCAGCAATAGATACGGTTGCAGGTGCAGTGCCGCTATGCCCGTCAGAGCATTTCCAGTTAAGAGTAAGAGAAGTTAATGCTGTGGAGCCTGTGTTTGCAACAGTTCCCGTTACAGGATACGCTACACCAATTCCATAATAATTACTTCCACTAATGTTGGTTCCTACTGTAGGAGCAGCATAAGCTGGTTCGCTGCCCGGAATAAATTCATAATAATTATTATCTGCATTAGCATCGGAAGTTGCAATTGCAGAAATACTTGGTGAACCTGCCACTTCATATGCAAGTGTAGATTTAACTTGGACACCAAGGGAAAGGCCTGGATTTGTGGGAGTAGAACAGCCATTCCAGTACCATCCGCCAGCCTGATCTACCATATAGATGTTATTGGTCGTTTCTTCTAAAACAATAGCCCACCAGTTAATAGAGCAGGTATCAGTAGGGTTAGTTGCAGCAAACCAGTCAATCCATAATTGACGGTGTGGTGCGGTTCCATATACTTTTGTGTATATGCACGTACCGGTGCCAAGTCCTGCGAGGCACAATCCCCAAACGCAAACAGAACTATCTGGCAAAAGCGCAGAAGGTAGTGCTGCCGGAGTGTTTCCCGCATTAGCTAAAACAGCTTTTTTAGAGAAGGTAAGGTAACCGCTCGAATTTGCTTTAAAGGCAGTAACGGGTCCTCCGTTGAAATCAAAAACAAACGGAATGGTTTGGCTTGTTGAGTATTTGGGAGTGCTACTTGCATGTGGAATATCTGCAAGAATAGTAGTGCTTCCCGCAGGAGCAACAAGTGAGGAAGTATTAAAATCGGCGTCTGTATTTATTCCTCCGGGATTTCCGGGTGCCGACAGGAAATTGACGTTATAATATCCCTGTGCGTTTGCACTGATAATTGCACCAAGTACAACTGCAGCGCCTAATAGTAATTTTTTCATGTTTTTTTAATTTAGGGTTCAAATGTATAATTATTTTTAATCCAAAGTACAAAATAAGCAATATTTTTTACGGTACATTCAAATATTTATGCGTTTGTAATGAAACCCTCCATTCCGGATTGTTTTTTATATATTCTGTAATCCAAGGCATTACAGAATCCGACTTACCCCATTCGGGCTGTAAAAATAGCTTGCATTTTTCTTTTAGGTCAAGAGTGTTTTTTTCCGCCCAATTAAAGTCGTCTTTATTAAAAATTACAACTTTTAGCTCATTTGCCATTTCAAGGGACTCCTTTAAAGGGGGCTTTCTTTTTTTAGGTGAAACGCATATCCAGTCAAAAGTCCCGTTTATGGTATATGCGCCCGATGTTTCCAGATGAACGGCAAGTCCTTCTTTTTTCAGTTCCCGCGTAAGCTTATTTAACGGATACATGGTCGGCTCTCCGCCGGTTATTATTACCAGGGGTGCACCTGATTCTTTTGCTTGCTGAACAAGCTCCTTTATTTCCTTCAGGGGATGGATGTTTTTATCCCAACTTTCTTTCACATCGCACCAATGGCAACCTACATCGCATCCTGCCAGCCGAATAAAAAAGGCGGCTTTACCGGTATGCGCCCCTTCGCCCTGTATGCTATAAAAAAGCTCCATTACAGGGAGTTTGTCCCCCTCCGTATTATTTTTTTGATTCACCGGATTTAAAAATTAAAATCGGGAGGTTCCAGCAATAGTTCCCTCCCTTTTATAATGGCTGTTCTCCATTCTTCCATTTCAAGGGCTATTTCTTTGGTGTCCTCTGCCTGATAAGAAATGCCTAATTCCTGTTTTTGCAAATAATCTTCATATACCAGCGGAAGGAGCTTTAATATTTGCTTGCGTCTGTATTCTTCCCAGGCATCAATAAGCGCTTCTCTCCAGTCGTCAGATGCTTTAATAGGTATTTCTTCGCTCAATTCGCGCAATTCCTTAAAGGCCATTTCAGCCAGTTCATCGGCAAATTCCATAGGCTTGTGGCTCTTTTCGTAGGAGATAAAGTATTTTAAGATTTCTTTATCTTCATAGGTACGGACAAACTTTTCAATGATCCCCGGATTATATACTGACAAATAATCGGAATCTCTTTTTTCTATCCGTTGCAAATCGGATTTTTCGTCGGGCATAACCTTGTTAATATGCTCGTAATAGGTTTTCAGGTATTTGCTTTCTTTTTCTCCTCGTAAGTCAGAAAGTGACATTAAAGAATCAGTGCCCATGCGGTTATCGTAAAACTGGTACCAAAGCGGAATAATTAATTCCGCATCATCTTTTACAGAATTATAATCTTCGGAGAATCGTAAAAAATCCTGCCATTCAAATTCAAAATCGGCTTCGGCCGGATCTATTTCCACTTCTTCGCTTTGAAGGTATTCCATATACATTTCAAATTCCCAATGGGTAATAGGCGGTATAAAAGAACATTGTTTGATATTGTTTTCCCAATACCTGAAATCAATGCTTGTAACAATACCCGGTATTTTAATTTTTTCCGACCTCCACTGGCATTGCAGGTTGAAGAGTTTTTTTTGCTGAATTTGCCACAAGCAGGCCTGGGCCTGGTTGTAAAACCGCAGTTGGTGGTCTTCGTTATGTTCGTAGTAAAACTTACCCCAGTTAATCCAGGTCGTTTTTCTTCCGGAATAGGCTTTTATAAATTCTTCCACATCTTCGGGCTGGTACCCCGAAAAAAATTCTTTATATTTTACTTCATTGCGGAGTTCGTATTCTATCTCCATCCGCGCTATAGCTTCTTTCTGTGCTTCATCTACTTCCTGCTTCAGGTGGGCGGGTAGATTTTCTTTATTGTCCATCATAGTATATCGTACATCAAATAAGTGAAAAAATAAAATCTAAAATTATTGAATTCTATTTTGCCGCTTTTAGTTTTTAATTTCCTGTTTTTTTTTGTTGATTAGCATCATATAATTGTGGGTTGTTTCAATTACATAATCCAGTTTTTTGGTTTCATCCGCTTCTATCATAACATCATAAAGGTCTACATATTTTTCTAAATACCTTCCTACCTTGCATTTTGCCTTCGACGTGGATGTTAAAAACATTATGGGCAGTAGTAAGGGTTGACCAAAATCGAACAGTATATCAAACTCCTCTTTCACAAAGTTATGAATAAATTGCGAAGATGGCCTGCCATACCAGTTTAATTCTTTTAGGGAGAAGTATTGATGCATGGGTGAACCATTTAATCCGGGAGGTACTTCTTTTACATTCATAAAGCCCAACGATTTTACTTGCTTGCCCATATCGCGGAGGGTATGGATGTATTTTTTCATCCGTTCCACATCGGCTGCATTATCGCCGCAATAAAGGATGCCTATACTATTTGCGCTGTCAATATTCAGTATAGTGCGCGTTCTCGTATAGCTTTTACTTTCCTTCTGCAGAAAATATTCTCCTATTTTATCTCGTATATTTTGAAAGTATGCCAACTCCTTTATAATTTACTTGTAAGCCTGTTATTGAAAAAACGCAAGATAGGAAACTTATAAATCATACTTTATTCCCCTACCATTTTAAATCAGTATATGATACTTATTACAGACGGATTAAATAGATTTACCTGAGTATCTGTGCGTCTTTGCGCGGTAAATGTTAAATTTAATTAAATTATGTTCTGCATATTGTAAAAGTATTATCTTTGCTCTTGCTTCCTTTAACGAGGAGGGTGGACCGGGAGGACTTGCTTCCTCCCTCCATCCTCTGTTTTGAAGCAAAATCCCTAAGGTTTCATTTATTAGCTTCACAACCTAATTTCTGCTATAATGAAAAAAATACTGCTTCTTTTATTTGTCGGAATATCTCTGAATGCTTTTGCGCAGCATCCATGTGCCATTCCGGTTGTTTCAATAACCTCGCCACAATTAATATGTATTGATTCTGCAAGTACTACAATTACTGCCACTGCATCTGGCGGTTCGTTGCCCTATACTTATTTATGGTCTCCAGGAGGGGAAACATCCTCTAGTATTACAGTTATTCCTCCGCCGGGTAATACTACTTATTATGTAACCGTTAAAAACTCTTGTGGAGATTCCGCAAAAAAATCGACTACTATAACTGCTGAAAATCCACTAATGACAGCTTGTTGCAATGAAATCATTTTACCGGGACAATCTACAATACTTGAAGCATATGGTAATAGTGTATCCTACACATGGATGCCTACTGTAACATGTTTAAATCCACTTTGCGATTCAGTAAAGGTAACAGCTACAGTTACAACTACCTATACTGTTGTTGGCAGCGACAGTGCAGGTTGCCAGGCAGAAGAAAGAGTAACAATTACAATTAGTCCTGCCGGCGTTCAATCTATTTCCCAAACAGATGTTGTAAATATTTATCCTAATCCATCTTCTAAAACGTTTACTTTGAACCTTCCAGCAAAGGCTTTGGTAAATGTTTGTGATATTATGGGGCGTTTACAGTTCTCTGAAATGGAGAAAGCAGGAATGGTAACTTTTGGTAAAGGATTAACCCCCGGAATATATTTCCTGTTTATTGATGGAAAGCCTGAAGGGAAGCTGGTGAAGCTTTAAGTAAATTGCATTCCGGCCCCAACCTAACTCAGACTTTTATTAATATCCTTTAGCTTTTCTGCGCCCGGACAAAGAACATCTTGAGTAAGCTTATTTAAAGGAGTATCTGTAGTATTTAATATGTTGTGCAAGTCCTGAGATTGTTCATTGATATAAAGCAAGCCTGTAAGAATTTCGCCTTTGCTTTTTGCATTTTCAAGAGCAGTCATAGCAGAAAATCTGTTTTGAGGATCCCATTTTTGGTCCAGCTTATGCAATTGAATAAGTGATCCGTCGTGCATAACAACTGACTTGGTAGTTCCCTCATCATAACTGGTGGTAATTTCCGATTTATGTGGAACAAGGTCAAATGTAGCTGTAGCCTCTTGATGTTCGCGTACAAAGTCATACGACTTGGTAGAGCCCACATTATTATTGAAAGTTACACAAGGTGAAATAACATTTAAAAATGCAAAACCCTGGTGTTTCATGGCTGCTTTAATAAGCGGAACAAGCTGGGCCTTATCACCCGAAAAACTTTGTGCTACAAAGGTAGCGCCCAGTTCAAGCGCAAGACTGGCAAGGTCAATAGATTGAAATTCGTTTACATTTCCCGCTTTGTTCTTCGAGCCTTTATCAGCAGTAGCTGAATCTTGTCCTTTGGTAAGCCCATAACATCCATTGTTCATTACAATATAAGTCATGTTCAAATTACGGCGAACTACATGCACAAATTGTCCCATGCCAATAGAGGCGGAATCCCCGTCTCCCGAAACACCAATATAGGTAAGGTCCTTATTCGCCATATTAGCTCCGGTGGCAACTGATGGCATACGTCCATGTACGGAGTTAAACCCGTGGGAGTTATTTAAAAAATAAGCCGGTGTTTTTGATGAGCATCCAATACCCGACATTTTAGCCACTTTATGTGGTTCAATATTGTTTTCGTAACAAGCCTGTACTATGGCAGCGCTTATAGAATCATGTCCGCAACCTGCACATAATGTAGAGATAGACCCTTCATAATAATCCTGGGTATAACCAAGTTCATTTTTGGGTAGATTAGGATGACGGAATTTGGGGCGTACGTATGACATATATTGAATTTAGGAAATAGGATTTTGTTGCAGCTTATTCGCTTTTTTAATTACTCTGGATAATTTCTTTTCTATTTTTTTTACAATCACATCGGCTGTAATAGGCAGGCCTTCGTAATTAAGAACCGGAACCAATTTTTTAGGAGAAGCGCCTATTTCAATTAGCATAAGGCTCCGGAGCTGTGCATCGCGGTTTTGTTCCACCACAAATACTTTATCATGTGCATCAATAAAATCTTCCACTGTTTGATTGAACGGGAAAGATTTAATGCGCAATGCATCTAAATGGATACCTTGTTCTTTGAGAAGGTCTATAGCTTCTTCTG
>Ga0302185_10000897_pt1 | contig 21869 bp, 14 predicted proteins | sample II_Bog_E1_1_FD_200231 | JGI IMG/M metagenome (GOLD analysis project Ga0302185, IMG submission 200231) | Peat permafrost microbial communities from Stordalen Mire near Abisko, Sweden - II_Bog_E1_2 | ecosystem: Environmental > Terrestrial > Soil > Wetlands > Peat | place: Sweden: Abisko... | reverse complement strand
TTCCATTCTGATGGCATATCATTATAAAGCATCATATCGATTATGACGAATGGATTTAAAACACGTGACATGCATGGGTTAAATTGAGTTGCACCATATCGTATCATGAATAATTCATCTTGCACTACACAAATATCTAATAGATATTGTCCATGTTTGTTCTTTACATTGGGATCTCCTCCATATTCTATCATTAGTGATAATCTCCTTCTTAGTACACCACCACTGACAGAATGCCATAATATTGTATTATTACTACCTATATCGTCTATGATCGCGTTTGGATTTGCACCTTTTTCAAGTAATATTTTTAGGTTATCATCTGACATTGATGAATTGAAACGAACTAATCCGAGAGCTCTATCTAATTCTTTTTGTTTATTATTCAATCGATCAATCATTAATATAAGGATATCACCTGGTCCATTGTTGATAATAAAATATTCTAATGCATTCCAAACACGACCACATAATAAATCAATGGATGATATTCGATTGATAATATCTTTCGTATCGTTAAATCTAGACTGTTTACATGCACGCCATAATGCTTTTTCATGTACCGTGTCTTGTAATGGGTTATCATCATTCATTCGTATTGGGGTATCATCATTTTCTATCTGTTCCGTGTCGTGTAACAAGTAAACATCATCCATCACGTCTTCTATCTGATCATCATCCATCACGTCGCGTGTTGTGTTGATTGACAGTCGTGTTGTGTCCCGAGCGTGACTCACTCACAAATCATGCTCGCTCGTGTTCCTCGTACGAAGACGATGAGTACTAGGCGTATAGTATTTATTGCATTGATTGTTCTTTTTACAGTCATGATATTTCGATTGTTTATTGCATTAATAGTGATCACGTTCGATGATATATTTATTGATAATGGACAGTAAAGGATAGTGTTGAGACTCTTTCTTTTTTTAATAAAAAACAATAATCATCCGTGAATTACATAATCTACTAAAGAAATCACTCCACTAACAGCTAAAAATGGCCATATTGGTCCAGTATGTAATGCATAAACTCTTTTAAAAGATTCACCACAAGTTCCTTGAAGACTCATTATACAATACGTTCCAATAATTGTTCCAAATCCACCAGCAACATAAAGACGTAAAAAAGGTATCATTATTAAAATTTGTGATTTCAAACACAATCAAACTTAAAGAATGTCAGACCAAGAAGTAATCATAGATGTTATGCTAATATTGATGGTGGTTCTGTTTGCAATATCGTTAATGTTATATTTGATGCTGATTAGTGAATACAATCGTATGTTTGGATGTGATGCACCAGCTGATTGTGATCATGCAATTGAACGTGGTCTTTTTTGTTGTCTTGTCATTGCAACCGTGATTGCATTAGTATTACATAAACGATTAATTGAATGTTGTAATATCATATTCGTGAATAATAAGAAAATCATTGGATTAGGGTTAATTGGATGTACTGGGATTACAATTTTAGTTTATTTATCTTTTTTATTATATCCATAATAAAAATCGATGCTCCATTCACTCACGCCCATAACACAATTAAATAATGTATTTGTTATTATTGTTATTGGTAGTCATTGTCACTGTCACTACTACTACTGCTACGCCTGTACCGACTACACATACCCCAACTAGATCACCTGTTACATCCATACCGACACGTTCGCCGTCAACATCTATACCAACCAGATCCCCATCAACGTCCATACCAACCAGATCACCAACTACACCGACTACTTCCACACCAACTCCCCAATACGTTTTATTTGCTTACCCAAATCCACATCCTGGAACATTTAATGGAACTGCTCTTTGCCAACAACAAGCAGCATTGCAAGGATTAGAACATGGATCGAATTACGCCTTTCTGTCCTCTAGCCTTGAACTTTTTTTGAGTTCTTGGAATAATCCAGCACGAAATGTGGTGAGCCCCAATGGAACTCTTATTGCCACTGCTGCTAATTTTCAAAGTCATGGTCTTTTAATGACACTTTCTCAAGCAGGCATTTGTACTGGAAATTTTTGGACTGGGTTAGTTTTAAAAAGTGGGGCATTTGATAGTGAACCTAACCTTTCTTGTACCCCTGATCAAAATGATGATTATTGGACTTCTTCGTCAGATTCACTTCAGGGTTCTGTTGGAAATTGCGGAGATTCCAGCAGTCGTTGGTATGGACAGTTAACAACGCCACCCTTCTGTAGCCAATCTCTCATACACCTTTGTATTCATGATGGGCCAACAAATTCCCCAACCCAATCTCCAACAGTGTCAGTGCCAACTGTATCGCCAACGACTACACATACCCCAACTAGATCACCAACTACACCGACTACGCATCGTCCATCGCGATCTCCATCAACCTCTATACCAACTCATGGACCGACTACTTCCACACCAACTCATGGACCGACTACGTCCACACCAACCCATTCTCCATCAACGTCTACACCAACTAAATCACCATCAACGTCTATGCCAACTTCTAATCCAACAGCCTTTAGTACTAAAACAATAGCTAATTTAAGTCCATTCCTAGTGATTATTGGTGTGATGGGTGCAATGTTTATCTTGTTTGTTATATTTCATTTATTTTGTGATGATAAAGATAAAAGGAAAAAAAGAAAACGAAAACAACGTTTTATGATATCAGATAGCAGTGATGACGACGATGGTGCAATTGCATGACCGGTGGTGGCGTTGACCAATCAATTTCGCATGGCAATCCTGGTTGAAGCAACAGCTTGAATTGCATCCTTAAATAAGAAATCAATAGCAGAAGTATTATTTTCATTTACCGTATCTAAAACATCTTGTCTTAATGATTGTACATCATTAATTAATGATTCGTTGAATGATTCACCATTTAATTCTTGTGATATGTTATTAATTTGTCCAGATATTTGTTGGTGATATTGATTTAAATCTAATTTATTTGAATTATTCATTACACCTAAAATTTGATCAAATGTTTGTTTCATATTCATATCCTTTAATACACACTTAGTCATCATTGCCTGTGATGATATCTTGGCTAAAAGGGTATGAAATGTCTGTAATTCACGTTGATCACGCATTAATTCTTTATTTTTTGTTAATAATTCATTTAAACATAATTTATCATCCGTAGATAAATATTTATCTTCAATTTCTTTTTGAGTAAATGTTTTACCCGATCCTTTTTCAGTTGAAATTCTATCATTTATTATTGATTTCATTCGTTTAAATCGTACATCATGTTCTATTTTTGCTGGTATATATATTGTTTCAATCTCATGAATTTTTGCTAACGTAATACTATATTGTTCATTTAAATTACGAATATTATTTTTTTGTTCTTCTCGTTCAATTTCAAATCGATATTTATTGCTATTGGTAAAGAAATAAAAACATCGAAAATACCACGACAATCCTTTACCGTACTCCTCCTCATCGTTGTCGTCATGTAATATTTGTTCTTCTTCGTCTTGTTGTTCTACTCTATTCATTTTGTGCCACTACTGTGGTGACGGGTATGGATACCGGTACTGTGGTGACGGGCGTGGGTACTGTGATCGAGTCTACGGATACCGGTACCGGGTTCCCCTCACCAGCGACAACGGATAATACGTTTGCTCTTCTTTTTTTATGATTATTAGATCGATTACTATCCGTAGTAGCGGTGGTTGATGATGCTTCTTCTTCTTCTTGACGTTGTACCTTAATAAATTCTTTTTTTTGTTTTTTCTTTGCAATATTCCATTTATTTACACGATCTCTTAGATGTTCAGTATGATCTTCAAAACATCGACGTTGTCTTGGCCATTCAAGGATCGCCGTTGATATTCTTCTACCAGTAAATTCATTTACAAAATCACTTAATTTACATTCACCTCTTAATGTTTTACATATACCAATTCCAATAACAATTCTAAATTCAAATAAAGTAAATAAGCTTAACATTGTAGCCTTATTTTTTTTATTTTCATAACCATAGATTGTTTTTTTAAATTTTTCTTTATCTGTTTCCCATATTTTACTAGCACATATACGATGTTCTTTTGATAAATCACAAGTATAATGAAGAAATGCACATTCCGGATTAAATAATGCATCAAAATATTCTACTGATGCTAGATAAACACATAATACATCTAGTGAACTAACTGGTCTACATCCATATTTTTCATAAATTTCACCAAATATAATTGGTGGAATAATTAATTGAAAATCAAATGGTTGAAGTAAACTAAATTCAACATAACGACTACGTTCTTTACAATCTGGACAATCTTTACCATCACATGAACCAGTATCTTGTTTTTTTTTACATTTCATAAATACAATTGAACAAACCATATTTCCATCAAAAAATAATCCAGTAAATTTTGGTGGTGTGGTCTTAGTCGTCGTCGTCGTCGTGGTGGTGTCATCGATTACTCTTGCATTTTTGGTTTCATTTCCAAAAATTAAATCAATTGCTCTTTGTTGAAGTTTTTCCGCTGCTGATTCATCACTCTCTTCTCCTGATTTACTTTCTTCACCGACGACTGGTGCTTTAAGATAACCAAGAATTAATGCATAAGTAATATCACCTTGTGTTCGATCATGTTTAGATATATCTGAATTCATTTTTTGAGCAAGAAGAGCAAGAATATCATTTGTATATTCTCTATCATCTGGATAAAGAGTTGCTATGATCTCATGAAGTGTTTTTTCTCCTTTATTAATAATTGTATCTAATACATTAGATGCTTTAAAGAATTGACGTGTACGCATATATTCTTTTAAGGTAAATTCATCATCCACGTCTCCTACGTGTCCGGTAATATCAGCAAGTGATATCTCACGAGCATCGTCTGTTTCCGTACTAATTACGAATGTTGGTTTTTCTTCACTTTCACCAAATACGAACGGCTGTTGACCGGGTCCATCGGCCGAACTAGTGAACACTTGACCAGCATCGGAACTAGTGAACACTTGACCATCATCGGAACTATTGATCGGCGCGATCACTGATTCTGATGCGATAACTGATTCTGATGTGATCACTGATTCTGATGTGATCGCATCAGATGACGAGTCAACGACAATTGATGGAAATTCTCTAACGATCATACCATCTGATGGCGTGAATAAGTTCTTGATCCTATCACTGATCGTGATGCGGGGTGGGGGCGGAGGCGACGAAATCACGACAGTGGGAACGATTGTCATTAACGGTGATGATGATGAGGTTAACGGTGGCGACGATGACGAGGTTAACGGTGGCGACGATGACGAGGTTAACGGTGACGATGATGAGGTTAACGGTGAGGTTAACGGTGGCGACGACGATGAGGTTAACGGTGAGGTTAACGGTGGCGACGACGATGAGGTTAACTCAACACTACACGTGGCTAATGCTGCAATCATATCATCAATAACTTTTTCAGGGTTTGGAACCAATTCAAAGTCATCACTCATTATTATTATTATATAATTTGTGAGTGAGTCACACACACATGACTATTATTAATTTAAGTGACAATACAATTAAACCACCATCAAATAATGAGAATGAAATATATCTTATTGCTGATGGTACACCTAATGGATATCAGACCATTTATCAATGGTTAAATGATAATTATACTGAAGGTAAAGTCTATCGTCGTTTAATCGTTCCATATACGTTACGTTCATCTACACCAGCACATTATTTTTTAAATAAATTTGATTTAGAAGCTGAGGATGATGATGGACCAGTAATTGGAAGAATTAAATTTTTAGAACGATCATCTACCTATACACCAACATGGTCTGATCCAATACAAGTTGATTTGAATGTAAACGAAGAGAAAGTAAAATTTGAATGGCCATTTATTTATCCTGGTGAAGTAATGGAAAATATTATTGGAAATGCTTTATGTGGTAATTGGATCTTTACGTATCCAAAAATTAGCAATGGATTTAATGAAATACAAGAATTCATATTAAGATATTTTAAAGATGGTGATACGATACACGGATTAGCAGCAATGTGTTTATCTAGATTAGATGTAAATTTTCCATTATGTTTAATGGAAGTATCTAGATTATTTCCAACTAATCCATGTGCATTACTTCCTCTAACAGAAAAGCATATTTCAAGATCTTCTTTATTATATGATGAAGATACAGTAGATTCATATTTACTTCAACGATATGAAGGACGTGAAGCAAGAGAAGAACGTGAAGCACACGAAGAAGAAGAACGACGTAGGGCAGGGCGCAAATCCCGTCGTGCTATGTATCCGATGACCAATACAACGATCATATATCATGAAGGTGTTGTTGGTGGATATTTAACTCATTTAGGAAAAACACAAATAGATGATGATGATTATGATAAGAAAACATTTGATTTATATCAAGCACGTTTATTTGAAATGAAAAAAAAAAAATATCGTATAATGAAAGAAAAAGAAGATATGACAAAAGAACAAGAAAAAGAATTTATTAGAGCATTCTTAATTTCACCTACTTTATCATATAAATTTTATCAAAGGACTGCTGAAGAAAAATTAGTTTTCTTATCTGAAACGTATGGATATCAAAAATCGAAAGAATTATTATGTATGCCAATATCTAAAATGGGAATTGAAGCATATTCTGGAATGTTAATAGATGATATTGCGAATGAAAAAACATCAAATGAATTATTAATTGCTTCCATCTTAAGAAAAAGAAAAAAAAATAAGGAAGAAGACGAAGGAGAAGGGGAAGATGCTATGATGACTGAGTGAGCGACGACGACGGGTGGTGGTGACGACGGGGCAGTGAGAGCACGGTGTGACGACTGGCTCACAAATAAATTATAATGGATTGGCCACAAAATCAATATGAAGAAGACGAATCAGAAGGTGCTAGTATGGAAATGTTACCATCTAATGCAACTAGTTATAGATTCATTGAAGAGAGTTTATCATATGCAATATTTGATGATAAGGGTGTATTGATTCGAACCGTACCAAAGACTGAATTTTTTAAACAATCCCATAAATATCAATTAGTTGATATTATTACTGATGAGGATACAAATAAACCAATCGCAATTGGTAGATATCCAAATAATATCGTGTCTATGAGTAAATTTTATGAACATATGACAGGTAAAGGTGGATTCTACAGGAGAAAAACAAACGAACCAATGGATGATCCATATACTCTTATTCATGATATGTTAATTTGTTACTTTAATTCACTTGGTGATACCGCACCATCTGATCAAACTGAAAGATTAAATATGATGAAAGAAATTGAACCAAAACTTAAATTTCAACAATTAAATTATCTGTCTACATCAAAAACAATTGAATTATTTGAACGTATTATCCTCACTGGTCATGGCTATACGACGACGACGACGACAACAGACGATGAAATTATTATCATTCAATTTATATCCTCTACTGAAGAAATTAATTCTATTTTATTATCGGAATATTTAGCACCGAGGATTGAATCTCATCCAGGAAGACCAAGTCAAGATTTTCTTGATTATCTTACATATCATCGTGCTGCGGATGAAGGATCTAAATTACATCAATATATGGAATTTAAATTAAAAGGATTGCCAACTGATACAATTCCATTGGATGAACGTGCTGGTGAACAAAATATTGAAGCGGCTGATTTATTTATTAAAGAATTTTTTGAATTACATGAATTAGGTATATTTGGAATTGAAATTCCATTAAGTGTATATAAAGAAAAGGTTGCTGGTCAACCAGATGCAGTGTTAACCTTACCAGATTTAGATTCATTAATGATATGGGATTGGAAAGTATCCGATGGATTACGTGCGGATGTTGAAAAAGGATTAAAAAATGGAAAATGTGTAAAAGGAATTATTAATCAAGATAGTCCATTTTATGGATTATATGATGTGAATGATGATAACAATCCTTTTACTACTGTAAAAGAAATTACAATCTCTTCTATATTTTTTAAATATGGTTATCAATTAGGTGGATATCGAAGATTAATAGAATTAAATGGATTAGAAGTATGCCCATTTGTTTATTTAGTATTATTACATCCAACGATTGGTTGTGATTTTTGGATTATTGAAATTGATTTAAATATCATTGTCAATGAAAGAGGAAAAAAAACAAAAGAATTACAAACAATCAAACAACATTTAACTTCTCATTTTAAAAATCGTGCAGATCAATTACAATTACTTTACTCGTCAACTACCGCACCAGACGTAAGATAAGACCCACGGCACGTAGAACAACAACAACACCACGTAGAACAACAACAACAACAACACCACGTAGAACAACAACAACAACACACCACGTAGAACAACAACAACACAACACGTAGAACAACAACAACAACAACAACACGTAGAACAACAACAACAACAACACCACGTAGAACAACAACAACAACACACCACGTAGAACAACAACAACAACAACACCACGTAGAACAACAACAACAACAACACCACGTAGAACAACAACAACAACAACACCACGTAGAACAACAACAACAACAACACCACGTAGAACAACAACAACAACAACAACAACAACAACACATAGAATGCAGGGGGCACAACGACTACAGGGACCACAACATAGAAATTTATTGCAAAGATCACTTAGAATAAAGTATGATAATATACCTGATCTTATTGATTTAATAATTAAACAACAACGATATCGTGAAAGAGGTGATAAAACACAGATCATAGGACAATTGGATTATCAACTATGTATCTACGATGATAATTATCGATACCGATATCTATTATTATTGGCAGCATGGGGATCACAAAATATGGAAGCAATGATTGGTTTAATGTATAGTATATTTGATGGTAAATGGAGAGATGCCGCAGGGGAAACTTATTGTCGACTACAGGATCTTGGACAGATCCGAGTACCACTGGGTGGATACAATAACGATATAGATGTATTTGATCTTAGTGTATATCAAAAATTATGTGATGATCGATTTGGACAAAGAACAAACTTATGTACACAACACGCATCAGCAGCGTTTACTGGTGTAATGAATCCACCTCACGATTTAAATATGTTTGATAATAGATTTACTAATGTTACGGCTGAAGAATTACATAATAGAGAAATGGAAGAAATTAATCCAACTCCAATGAATAATCAATATATATATCCTATACTTGAATTATGTAAAGGAACAAATCCATATGAATCAATTGTATTTCAACAATATATTAAACTTGGTTTATGTAAAGATAATATTTATGCTGGATTATTTCTTAGTTTTTGGTGTAAAAATAAACTTGGAATCGTATGGTTTTTAAATGAATTAAATGATCCTACTGAATTACAAGTTGTTTTAAATTTAATTAAATCATTACCAATGTTATTAGATATAATAAATGTACGAATTGCACCATTAGAAGATGAATGGCTAGATGCAGCAATGGGTGGAAACAAAGGAAACGACGGAGGAGGGGACGGTGGCATTAGTACTATTAGTAAAACTATTCATCAGAAATCGTCAAAAAAGACTACAACAAAGTATTGACATGTGTAGCAAAGGTGGATGCGACGTTGGCGGTATCAGTTCCATTGGCAAGTCGTTCTCAAAAAAAATAAATAAGATTACTACTACAACAAATTAAAATGACGGCAGAGACGACAAAGACGGCAAAAGAAGAAATGATGAAGGAATTAAACGCTGCATTAGATACCATTAGTACGAGTAGGGATAAAGTTGACGCGAAGACTGGTATACCTAAAATTACCGTACATGCGTTTTTACAAGCAATCAAGGCTAATGTTGCTAATGATGCCCTGATGGTCACATCAGATGAGATTTATCACGATATGGAGATGCTCGATCCTTCTATCACGGATAATGATACATTTATTAATTTATATCAAAACATAAAATATATATATTACAGTTTAAAAAACACATACATTACGAAGAAGTTGAGTGATAAAGCAGCTAAATTTAAATACAATGAAACTGCATCATATGCTGTTTATGGCGAAATTCATGATGATTGGTATGATAGAATAATTATTGAGATGTACAAATACGCTCATGATACAATGTCGGATGATTGTGCGATGATTGTCAATAATACAAAAACTGGTGATGGAAATGGAAGGAGAGAGATAAAAATGAACGATGTTCTTAGGAGGATAAATAAAATTACATATCATGCAATTCGTGGATATTTTAAAGGCATAGATTGGGAGATGACGATTGGCGAAAACGAGGATAACATCGCGGTTGAATACGAATTCTTTGATGATGTCGATGATGGGACTCCAGATGAGTATTATACTTTTCGGGTGCCATTTAATACATTCATAAAGAGTGTACACGCTGTATTTATGCAACAGCAGCAGAAGAAAAAAAAAGGAAATGGTGATGGTGGTGGTGTAGTCGGTGATGGTGTAGTCGGTGATGGTGGTGGTGTAGTCGGTGGTGGTGTAGTCGGTAATGGTGATGGCGGTGGTGTAGTCGGTGATGGTGATGGCGGTGGTGGTGTAGTCGGTGGTGGTGTAGTCGGTGATGATGGCGGAGAGGAAAAAAACCCCGCAAGCAAGGCGATTAAATTTGTACCAACAAATCGTAAGAAGGATGATCCACTGAACAGAAAAGGACCGAACTCCTCAGTCGATACTGGGAGGGCTGGTCGACACAAGGAGGCACAAGCAATGAGAAAGGATGCGCGTAATAAAGGACTGAGGGATCTCGTGACCACGGCCGCGACCACGGCCGCGACCACGGCCGCGACCACGGCCACGAAAGACGTTCCATCATCATCGGGAAACAAGAGAAGAGAACCACATGAACAAGAAGGGAAAGAATATAATAATATGCTCCAGATAAATATTTCACCTGATGCGACACTGGGTCAAATCCTATCTATCTGTACTCTTACGTATGAACAGGCTGTTATTCTTAAGGGAAATTTTAAGACTGATATAGAACCACTACTTACTGATTTTGTGTATAAATTTAAACCATACGAAACAGATCCTGTAATAAAAAAAAAGTGTGCTTCAATCAGTGGCCTAATACAAGATGGCGATCTCACACAGAATGCATTCGAAGAATTTGCTGCTCTAACTCAAGATCAATTTAGGAATAAATACAATGATGCTTTCATGACTGTGCGGAGAGATATTATTGAGGAAATGAGTGAATGGCAAGCAAGACTTGTCTATGCGTATGAAATGTATATATATAATCTTGACTCCTTAACGGGATCATATGCAGCTATAATTGCCGCAATGAAAGACCATCTCTATCGATGTACTACATTAAAGAATGGAAATGATGAAATGATTATTCATGATGCTGTGATATCTCGGCTTACTGATCAGATTGAGCGGGTACAGAAACAGGAAAAAAAACTGCCTGATGATAATGTATTATTAGACGAAGTTCCTATTTTCGAAAGAGATAAGATTGTTAATGGTGAAGTACCAGATAGTATAAATGATCTTAAATCGTACATGCAATATGTGTCCGTTCTGTCCGGAACGGATGAATCCATAATAAAGGCAGTGGATCAGAGATGGACGTACAGGACTGAGGTGCAAGTGGAGAGAAAACTATTGCGCGAAGAGCGGGATTCATTAAATCAACAGCTTGCAGAATTAGTGAGGTTGAAAGATCAGATACAGAAGGAACTGATAAAGAAGGCAGCATTGCTATCATTTGGTGATAAAATTCGTTATAACCTTACACCCCTTAAGGATAGAGTTGATTTCTTTAATCAACATGGTCCATTGGTTGCTCGATATATTAAATATTTCAATGAAAATAATGCGATAAATGAAGATAATAAAGTTGAACAATTAAATGTCTCTATGAATGGAACTACAGTTAGGATGAAGGCAGAATGGAATGAAACGATTGTGGAAATAAGATCCAAGTTGAACAACACTCAAACCCTTACCGAACCTACGATACTTCAACTTAATAGTCAGATTAAAAAGTTAGGAGAGTATATTCAATTAGCTGATACTACACAACAACAATTTGATGCTGCGTGTGAAGAATATGGTACTGGTTATGGAGCTACACAAGGGGATATTGAAGAATTAGAGAAATATAATAGACAGATTGAGTTACAAAAGATCAAATTTAACGATACGTCCATACTAGATCGATCTAAGATAGTGGATAATATTAAAGAAATACAGGATAATAAAATTAAATATATCGATGCTATTAGAAAAAGGAATGCGAAGCTTCCGATGAAGCCAGAGATGATTGATGACTATATCACGATGATGAATCATGGACTATTAGCTATCGCAAACTATGAATCAATATTTGTACCTGGTTTTAAGGATACAGACAGACAAAAGGGTGTATTAGAGAGATTGAGAAATGAATTAATCGAGGATTATATCTACCAATCAAGAGCTAATGGTATCTCTCCGGGGAATTCTGACAATTATGCGACGCTTGAAATAAATAAATTATCTCGGACTGTATTAAGCCGATATCAATCAATCATGATGATGATATCATCATCACCAAGTAGCGGCATGATGGCGAAATTTATTACCAATATCTTATCTAATAATGATGGCATAGTATATACGCTGATGGATAATCCCATATATACTATATTGCGTTATGCAATTAGGTATATAATTGAGAATACACCAGTTGAGAACTTACCGTCCGGGTTAAGAGATATTTATTATAATAAACCTTCACCGTTGATGAGTAATATACAACCACCAATAGAGGGTCCACCTGATGATGAAGAAGAACGACTACAAGAATTATATAAGATAAAACAATTCATTGCTAGAAGGAATCATTCACCAGAATGGGTGAATGAACTTGTCTCCATGACAAGTAAAAAATTCAACGATATTAATATATCAACGGAAGGTGAGTACGATGCAGAGATTATGCATCGTCATACAGTTAATCAAAAGGAATTTATTCATAAATTTGTTTATGTGGATAGCAATCTGATCACCAGTGATGAATTACGTGAACATTCTAAGCAGCTTCAGCATAAATATAATGTTCTTAATGGTCCGGCGGATCTGGAGACGGCAATAACGATACTACAGACATATAGTCTGATGTGGAAAGTGATACGTATGCAGTTTGATCTCAGAAAGAATGTAACGTATAATATAACTGCCGCGCAACCGGTATTTATTGTCCTCCCCATTGAGAAATTACATAGCATAATTCAATGGGTTGATCAAATATTAACGAGTTCTGAAAAACAACAATTCCAAGTGATAAATTTATTCCGTACCGTTGAATTTTTATCACTTGGAATTGTTTTTGATGTGTTACAAGAATCATTTTTAAATTTGTTTTCATCATTTCAGAAGGAGGACGAGAATCAAAGACCAAAATTACCAGATGGTACATTCTATCTGAAAAACAAACCACCACCTCGTCCTGTTACTATTTCGCAGCAGGAGGAGAACTATGGTTTTCGTACATGGATTAATGATAGGGTAATATCAATGACGCCAGTTGATTTTAATAGAGTATTTAATATGCTTTCCCCGATAAATCAAAATATTTTAGTGTTTGGTAATTCACACCAACCAGCATCTATTGTACCTCGTGTGCTGACACCCGAAGCATATAAAATGGAACAAGATAAGATCACTTTGAATAATTTACCATTGGATGCGGTACCGTTACTCATGCCACGATTATTGAAAACATTGAATGAAATTATACCCAATGAGGAGAAGATTATGAATGGTGAGGTTGATGCGATTATTGCATCCATAAAAGAATATAGAAAAGATCAAACTCTAATCATCGGATCGCTTATAAGGACATCTAAAACAATCATAATGGATCCAGATGCACTAAAATGGTTTATTACATATAGAGATTCAATAACGGCGAATGACTTCAGGATCAAGCAGTCTACACTGCGTCGTGAAATAATGAATGAAGTTCTAGGTGCATATCGGAATATAATAGATATTATATTGTATCAGATTCAGTTTATAATGTATCTATACCCGTATAATATTGGGAATGAATTACAACGCATGAAGGAACGATTAACTGGTTATAATAAACAATTCTTTTTACGTATTGAATGTAAATCGATTGGAAAGATATTGCATATCCTGCAACATAGACTTCAACATGATTATGCAAGTGCAGCGAAAGATCGATTACCAATATCATTAATATCAAATGAACCACTCTTGATACCATTTGTACCAGTACAATCAGCTCCTCCATTACAGGTTGTTGCAAAGTCACCAACAACGTATAAAGACTTGCAAAATACAGCTATCGGAACGTTAGTTGTTGGTGGGCAATTGGGCGATCCTTCGAATAATTTGGGAATTGGATTAATACCATCATTATGGGCAGTATTGCAGCCGAGATTAATAGCAATAAATAACGGTGAGGATATTATTAATGCACCCGATGAAACAATTCGTGCGCGTGCAAAAGGACATATGGAACAACAGGATCTTGAAATTGGTGGATTTTTGGCTGTGATGGATATAATTCGCCCAGGAGGAAGAGACAAGACCCCAGTGGAAGTACATTTATCTAAGTATCGTCATGAAATTGGTCTCCTTATGAAGAGTGGCCTACCTGATCTTCCATCAAATTTACAAACGATTGCGGGCGGGTATAAAATAATTATAGTTACTATGCTACATCAAATTGAGTGGTTAAGGGTAGATGATAACAATCATAAGTTATTCGTTGATGTACTGAATGGTATGCAAGTTCTGATAAATAACAATATAGAGCAAATATTCAATGATAAAGTATGTGACTCAATTGGACTTATATTAACGATGATACAAAAAAGAGTTTTATATGAGTATGAGCAAATAAAGAAGGACGCATCCGCATTGAGAGCAATTCAAGTCGATGACATTGAATTTAAAAGGAAACAAAATTTATTCATCGACGTTTATTTAGATAAAGTAAGGGAAAAACATAAACAAGCATTAGCCCAATTGGATGTCGCATATGGATTACAACGAGAGCAGATCGAGAAAGATACATATCAAGATAGGCAAATACCAGGTCCGAATGGTGTTCAAACGATTCTCCATGGAGCGGCGATACGTCAGCAATCATTAGCGGCAATGGAGGTGCGTCAAAAACGAGACTTAGACAACTTAATACAGATGCAACAAAATGAGATAGCATCCATACAACAACAACAACCAGTGATACAACAACAACAACTGGCACAACAACAACAAGAACAACTGGCACAACAACAACAAGCACTACTGGCACAACAACAACAAGAACAACTGGCACAACAACAACAAGAACAACTGGCACAACAACAACAAGAACAACTGGCACAACAACAACAAGCACTACTGGCACAACAACAACAAGAACAACTGGCACAACAACAACAACAACAACTGGCACAACAACAACAACAACAACTGGCACAACAACAACAAGAACAACTGGCACAACAACAACAACAACAACTGGCACAACAACAACTGGCACAACAAGCAACCAATGTAACACCACCACCAAACCAATCGGCTACGAATAGTCCATTCGTCGTACCTCAAGCAACTAATGTAACACAACCACCAGTGATACAACAACCACCAGTTGCACAACAACCACCAGTGATACAACAACCACCAGTTGCACAACAAGCAACCAATGTAACACCACCACCAAACCAATCGGCTACGAATAGTCCATTCGTCGTACCTCAAGCAACTAATGTAACACAACCACCAGTTGCACAACAACTACCAGTTGCACAACAACCACCAGTGATACAACAACAGAAAGCATCACCACCATCTGATATATTACCTGTATCGCGACTCTCCCCGTATGTCCCAATAAAAAAGGACAATGGACAGTTTGTGTATGTGTTAAAAAACAATCCCTCGAATCAGACGGTTGGCATACAACAATCCAGTTCGACAACAGAATATGAACAGCTGGTAAATAGTGTAAACGCAGTCAAAAAGGAGTTAAACAACCTGCCACACACTCCCGAGAGTGGACGTGTGAGGAGGATGGTAGAAGAAATAGAGAATCGATTAAACGCAATGGACAAGCTATCCATACAGCAGTCCATACCAGTATTGTCAGCAAGAGTATTAGCAATTCAGGACATAATCAATGAGGCAAAGAGCATGGCGAAAAAAAATCCACCATCAACAATGATGTCACTCGATGCGAAACGTAGATTTCGTAAAAATGAGCAGAATCGAATTAATGAAATAGGAAGCCGTATAATAAAACGAATAGATATATTAGAAGGAGAAGCACTGCCGTCATTACCACAAGCACTACAGAAAGTACAAGAAGCACTGCGGACACAAGAGCAACAAGCACAAGCACAGCTGACACCAGAGCAACAAGCACAACTGGCACAAGCACAAGCACAACAAGCACAACTGGCACAAGCACAACTGGCACAAGCACAACTGACACCAGAGCAACAAGCACAACTGGCACAAGCACAAGCACAACAAGCACAAGCAGAAGCACTACGAGAAGGGTTATCTGATTTACGAACGCGATTAGTCAAAATCGTTAATAGTGGATATAGTGGAGAGGTTCTGAAGGAGGTAGGCGATAGATTAGTAGCAGCTGAAATATTAGCTTACCAACAGGGCGATGGAGGAGGCGATAAAGTAAAGGGCGAAATAGAGGCCCTTAATATATCAATCACAGATGCAGAAAATAAAATAAAGCAACAGGTGCATGTCAATCCAGATACCGGATTAGCACCATCAGGACAACAAACATTTACATTCCAGGCACCACAACAGATACCACAAACAGTTACATTCCATGCACCACAACAGATACCACAAACATTTACATTCCATACACCACAACAGATACCACCAACAGTTACATTCCATACACCACATCAGACACCACAAACAGTTACATTCCATACACCACAAACAGTTACATTGCCAGGACCACAACAGATACCATCACCACCAACAGTTAGATTACCAAGAACAGTACCAATACTTGAATTACCAGATGAACTACCACCACAAACATTTACATCAGCCGCCGCCGCCGCTGCCGCTGTACGACAACGAGGGGCACAACAGCAACGACAAGTAGGATTACAACACACCACATCAGAATTACCCCCAACAGCAGGACTGGCAGAACACATTGAGCCTGGAAATGATCGACAATCACGATCATCACCACAGCCATGGTCACAACCTCCTATTGTATTTGGAACAGCTGATGATTTACATAAATCGTTTTATAAAGCTTATTTAGAATTGGATTATTTAGAATTTTTTAGATTATTTAATCAATATCATAATAACAGTGATGTGATATCGGCTCATTGGTTATTTAAGAATGCAATTAATAAATTAAAGAAATGTTATGAGAATAATGTACAACATCCAAAATCTGATCGTGCTGTGGCTGGTACGAGATATAGTTCAACGGTACAAAATCATGTGATTAGTAGTTTATTTTTAAAATATGCCAGTGGAGGAGGAGAGGACGATGATGAAGAAGAGGAAAATCTTAAGAATTTTGATTTTGTTGGTGAAGATAGTAGATCAGACTGTGATAGATTAATGGGTGTGTTTGATATTACTCCTGGTCAAGTAAAATTTATTTATAATGAAAAAAAGAAACGGGATATTGTTACGTTAGATTCAAATTTAATTACATTTGAAAAATTTAAATCCAATAAGGCTGTATATGATCTCGTCCGTGAATTTGGTAGTACACCCAAAGATTATATAATATATACTCTTCTAATTGAACAAAAGAAAACAATACTCAGTCCATTTGAAAGATATATTGCAATAGAATCTATTAATGAAAGAGGACAATGGGATAGTTCCTTTTTTATTGAATGTTTATTTCATGGTTTAAAGACAACACCAGATATTTGGTATGGGATATTATCAAAAATAATGGGTCGTTCATTTAATGTATATCAATATGCAGCATTAGCATTATGGAGTGATAATCCAACACTGTGGTTGGTATGTAGAGCACACAACGCCCATGATATTACTGGTTGGAATCCATTACTTGAATCTGCTCTGGCAATTGCATCAATGATCAATAACGACGATGGATTAAAATGTAGGGAAAATGCATCAAAATTATATCGCGCGCCTCAAAGTTATCAAAGACTTCTTAAGGTAAATAAAATAAAAGTGGATCCATTAACTGTTGCGATTAATTCTTTCTCGTTTGGAGGATTAGTAAACTATAATTTTGATGTAGCATACCAGAACAATGGTGAAGTAATAATGAACGACGAGAATGGGACGAATGATTATGTATAGATACACAGCCTAGCACTTAAAGTGCTAGGAAGGAACTCCCATAATGTATTTTTTGGGATACCGAGCATTAACGATATAAGATATACAAATTCAACCCTCTTTCACTCGCGATGTCGATCCAATGGATACATCAATACGAGAATGCGACGACACACCCGGATCTAAGAAAGACAGAATTAGCGACGACACACCTGGTAGATTGAACGTCACTCGCGTCACTCACACAAAAAAGAAAAAAAAATGTATAGAGTTAGACGTTTAACAATAATAACATTAACACGAATATTAGCGGCAATATGTGCAATCTTGATATTTATTTTAGGTAATTATCTGTTAACACTCACATCCATATATACTGTTAGTTGTCCCTCTGTTGGTGGACGTCTTTGTAACAATCAAGGGATATGTGAATATGGTTTTTGTATTTGTACAAATCCATATTTTAGTGGTGTGACGTGTAGTGATACAATGGCAGCTGGATATTCTATTATGTCTGGTCAACCATGTTCAAATCGTGGATATTTAGGTTCACCATTAATGACATCAGATTATATCCTTGATGAATGTCAAGAAGTATCACCAACATTATTTAATGGATTTGTTAGATCTGGTGGATGGTTAACAGATGAATGTTATTCAGCGGTCACTGAAGTACAAAATAAGATATCTACTGGTACGTGAGCGTGAGTGTGAGCGAGTGAGTGTGACTAATCATACTCTAATAGGTATATTTAATGCATCTGATTTATTTTCTGTGCCGGTATGTGTATGTATTCCACCATCAACAGGACGAGGATGTGAAGTAACAATTCCATGTCCACAAGGTGCTTCACTTGCAGTATGTTCTTCTTATGGTAATACTTCAGTTACTTATATGTTTAATGGTACAGAAACAGGATTGGGATGGTAAGTAATGATCAACGACCAATGACGACTAACTAACTAACGTGTTCATCTAGTCAATGTCCAGCAGATCAAATTATATATCCATTATCATTACCAATTTATTCAACGTATTCGGAACAAGCAAAAATAGCTATTCGTGATCAATTTGCACCATTATTATCAATTACTTTATGTGGACAATTATTTAGACATGAAAATAATTCTGATTTAACTATTATTGTACCAACAATAGGATCAATGATAGCACCTAATTATCAAGCACAATATATTTGTCATTGTGGTACGTCATGTCGCACTAAGTCATCGTTCTAAACTAACCATTTTACAGATGAAAAACATTTTGGAATTGCATGTGAAGAAGGCGTATGTCCAACAAACGATCAAGGGTTAATATGTTCAGGTAAGTGGTTCTCCTCCCGTGGTGGTGTTGTGACAACTAACGTCATCGTTCAGGTAAGTGGTTCTCCTCCCGTGGTGGTGTTGTGACAACTAACGTCATCGTTCAGGTAAGGGATCACAATTAGTTGGATTTGGTCGTTTAATAGGAACTACTACTATCCCAAATAAAGAGATTAGTTGTTTACCAAATTGTAATAATGGAACGATATTATGTACTCATCCACAAGCTGATGGGTCAACTATTGGTAAGCTCATACTCACTCGCACACCAGACAGACTAACACACACACACACGATAGGTAATTGTGTGATTGATAAATCATTATGTTCTGTGACTGAATTAGTATGTCCATCTAATCGTCCAATTCGTTGTCACGATGGTAATTGTTACGGATTTCCTTCACATGGAATTACTGGTCTTGCTTCATATGCTTATGGGTATCAGGAAACAGAACAAACAATAGCAAGAGAATGTTTAGATCCATCCGTATTTAACAGTACTACTGGATATTTAACCATTGGTGATTATAATTCATTATTACAAGATTGTGTTGGTGATTTAGGTAAAGTATCAGATGGTGGAACTACTCTAACGATTGATGGTGATATTTGGTTTGATTCACAATTACTTGCAATTGGTTTAGATATTGTTATTGGTGGTGGAATCTTTATTTATCATGGGCAAACATATCAAATTCCACCTGATGGCAGTGGACCAACTATTATCGTACTCACTGAAACATATGAACAACGTGATAATGAATTATTAGCGTTTACCAATATTACCACCACAGTAAGACTTACTACTGAAAATTGGTTTGGTTCCTCTGTAGTTGATTTACGTCCAGCACCATTTATATATAATTCACGTGAATTATATCCTTCTGAATGGTCAACCATTTATATTAATAATGTGAATGCATTTACTACTGTAATTTATCAATTAAATACATTAAGATCAAGAATTGAAATTGGTGTTTCTGATGGAAATTATTTTTTAGCTACCATATTAAATAGTACTACTAGTATCCTTATTCCCAGTGGTGCAATAGTACCATTATCAATGTGTACGGATGTGAGTGGTTTACCAATTCAAAATTGTATTTGGTCTACGATAGGATCTATTTCATATGATGGAACAAAAAAATTATGTGTTGGAATGATTATATCTTCCTCATCCTCTTTATGTACACCAATGTCATATAGTGGATTTCCATTAGTTATTACTGTTGTTACGTGTTCAGTCACTGGTACGACTGTACCATACAATGGTGGCGGATGGGTTATATCAGAAAGTGATACAGAAAGACCACAAGATGATTCTGATTTTACTTTTGATGGTAGTTGGTTAACCGTAACGGATGGTCCATTAGTAGTAAATAGTATTTGGTAAGTCTGTCTATTGAGTGTCAGTGTCAGTGTCAGTGTCAGTGTCAGTGTCAGTGTCAGTGTCAGTGTCAGTGTCAGTGTCAGTGTCAGTGTCAGTGTCAGTGTCGGTGTCAGTGTCAGTGTCAGTGTCAGTGTCAGTGTCGGTGTGTGTGTGTGCATCTGTTGCGTGTCTGTGTCGGTGTGTGTGTGTATGCGTGTCCCGTGAACTAACTAACTTACTAGGTATATGCAATTAAATGATGTTATTTATCCAAGTGTGTGTCCACCAAATACTGTAAATGAATCAACATTAAATCAATTGTGGATTACTCAAACATATCGTCAGAGTAGTGGTCTCACTGTTGGATCAAATGCTGTTGGACAGACTACTGGTAAGTGATTATCACCCATCGTCACCGTCGTCGTACTGACTAACTCAATCGATTTAGTTGATATTAGTGGAATGAATCGAATTGTTCGTGGTACTGTATTGGATAATAATCATTTATTGGTTCGTGGTTATTCTGATCCAGTAACCGTATCGTTAATGAGAAAAATTAATATTGTTGAAGCTATTAGAGGTATTCCATTTGAAGATTTTCATATATTTCCAGCAATATGTGCAGATGGTTCATCAGCAACACTCCTCGTTAATCCACTTACCATACCAGTTAATTGTAATTGTACTATTAATCCTTCTCTCACATGGATTTGTACTTGTTTTGATTATATCATACCAACAGGATATATTTGTACTGGTGATGATATGGCATGTAATGAAGTATGGATGTCATCCTTATCAACTCAACTTCTTACTACGGTTGATACAATTAATTTAGGTTCATGTTATTATTATGATGATGATTATGGTCATCATAACAATGTATCTTATGTAAA
>Ga0302185_10000895_pt1 | contig 21883 bp, 18 predicted proteins | sample II_Bog_E1_1_FD_200231 | JGI IMG/M metagenome (GOLD analysis project Ga0302185, IMG submission 200231) | Peat permafrost microbial communities from Stordalen Mire near Abisko, Sweden - II_Bog_E1_2 | ecosystem: Environmental > Terrestrial > Soil > Wetlands > Peat | place: Sweden: Abisko... | reverse complement strand
ATCCAGATTTGTTCTACTATCCTTTTATGGAAATGCCCATTTATCCACAGTATATGGGGTGATTTTTATAACATTAGAAACTAATGTATTTTGATCCATTATTAATTAACTTTATTCCAAATTACTCGATCAAAAGTCCTTTTCATCAAACAATACATCAGATAAAATGGTTTATAGTTATCCGTTCGCATTGACATCTTTAAGCTGCTATTATTAGATTATAAATGAACCGTTAATCTCATTCGTCAACAAATAACATCAAACTGCCTTCTACTATCACTGATTATTCTTCAATCAAAACAATCAGAAGTGATCACTCCCGAAAAAGTTCTTTCTCCTCTTATAGCAATAATTTAAAGACTATGGCCAATCGCCGATCAAGTTTACTCCTTCATCAAAGGAAAATGAGTCTGCAAAAGACAACTTAAAATAATATGGCTCTGCTAGAGAGAATAAACTCACAAAAATCTTCAATTAAATTCACAAAGGTTTAACCCAAAGAAAGACCAAGTATGCTGCGATTTTTTTATTCAAATAAATAAAATATGCAAAAAAGGAAAAAAATAAATCGCATAATCTAGCAGCGAGCTTAAGAAATAGAAACCTTATTGGAAAGGAGAAATGAAAATATTCTCTATATATTTTGATCAATAATTTTTCATACTCTTTCAACCCATAATATCTTGATGATAGTATCTCAATTGTATTTAAACATCGAGCTGGAATGTAATCAATTCTTGAACTGAAAGTCTTCCTCTTTAATGGGGATATCTTCAAATCAAGAATAACAACAAATATTTTCTGAAGAAGAATGATGGGCGATTAATCACCTATTGTTTAAGAGACAGTTAAGATATTATCAACATTTCAATATTCCATTACGATTGAATATCACATATTTTAAGTCATAATAGATGTATAACTAAGGCACTCAATTTTTTATTGACATCTATCGTAAATTTTTTGGATTACTGCCCACTCGAGAAAGACTTGGAGGCAGAAAGGACGCTTTTTATTAGTTTCATGTCGACGAGAACAGTCAAGCTGATCAATAAGTATTGAGAAGATTATGTAATACTAGCCTAATTCAGCAAATTCGATCGTTAAAATCAGTGATAGGTGTTTCAAGTAGTGCGTGGATATCAAGTATAATCTTTTCACAATAGAAGAAAAGAGTTGTGTTGAGCATTGCGTGTCTGATTATTTTTCAGGTTATGAATAAATAGCAGCGTACACACAACAGCACCTAAGATAATGATTTTACTACTTTAATTGTCAAGTAGCAATATAGAGCAAGATACGAATGATTTGTTTTTTTATTTTTGCCATAAATGAAAATATATAAGAATCATCAAAAAACAATGTTTTTTTGCGAAAAAATTCGAGGCAATTTTACACATTCATTGGGAGATAACATCGGCGGTTTCACCATATCAATTATCTTTTAATTTTATTTTTATTATTTTATCTATTTTATTAGTTTGCAGGAAGGCACATGGAGAGCTATATGCTTACTTGATGCAATCTTTTTCGTACTCTTCAGATATATTTATTTATGTTATTTTTACAGCTATCTTTCAATATCTTAAAGAGATATCAATCTCTTCACTGATTTCGATGTAGGTAATTTGTTTTGCAACATCTTGAGAATTTTAGGGCAATGAATGGTATTAAGCAATTCGATTTAACCCTAATAATGACTGGGCATTTCAATAAAGATACTATCTTTTAATAGTTCACGGGCTGTTGGTCGATCATTTCTTTTTACAATCAAACAGTTTCTTATTAATTCAGAGAGTTTTCTTGAATATATTGAGGAAATAGGCTCATAATAACCCAATATAACCTTCCTACTCAAGGTAGGAAAATCTCGAGCAATAAATGGTGGTTTGAGTACTGCAAGCTCATACAGTAAGCATCCCAAAGCCCAAATATCAACTCTTTCATCGTATTTAGTATTATTCCAAATTTATGGACTTGTATAGTAAGGTGTACCTGTTTGAGTGGAGGCATATTTATTGTTCAGTACCTTTGATACATTCATATCTCCAATTTTGGCCATTCCATCAACAAAAAATATATTAGCTGGTTTAATATCTCGATGGACAATTTGATTATCATGAAGTATCTTGAGTCCATTGAGAATATTTGAGGCGACCTACCAGATGAAATTTTCTTTGAACTTCTGGCATTTTTCAATCTTTTTTTTGATGAGTTCCTAAATAAAAGGAAAAATACTGCTAAATCTCCACCGTTTGCATACTCCATGATGATGCATAGAGTGCTGCCAAATTACTCGAAGAAGGCAGTTTTATATGATATTATATAGGGAGAATCGATAGACGCTAGCAAACGGATTTCATTGAGTGCATTATCTTTTTCGTGAGTGTTGAGTTGCGTCATTTTGATCTGTTTCATAGCATAAACTTAGTTGTGTTGCTTATGCTTACGTACTTTGACGACTCGACCGAAGCTACCTGCTCCCAACTCCTTGAGGATCTAAAATTAGTTCATGAGTATGGCCAATAGAAGAATTATAACAGATAGTCTTATATGGCAGTTGATAAATATATTTTTTAATTAAATTAGCAAAGAAATTAGAAAGAATTACATGATATTAATTGCATTAATATAGTAATAGTATCCATATTCTAATCAGAAATCACGATAAAGAAGGCATATAATTGAGTCTTTATTTAAGTGTTTAATTTATAAAATAATGATTAAAATTTGAGTCTCAAGATTAATTACGATCTAGTTGCATCCTTGCAATATCGTTCTTAATTATAAAATATTCAAGAATCTCCGTCGATTGACTATTATAGATTGAATACATTGCTCCAAATTTGAATTTGCCAAAATTTATTACAATCAAAAAATGACACTTTTCTGCTATCCAATATTATTCCTATCCTGTTATATTGATGATTGTGCCTTCTTACTTTATTTCTTTGTTTTTTGTTTAAAGAAGTTTAATTTTTGGTATCAGAAAATATGTAAATATAGATAGCTTACCAAATATACATTATGACATCAATTAAAAGAAAATGGAGAAAATTTAAAATTTAAAGGTTCCTCGCAAGCATTTGCTTAAAAGTAAATAAGGGAGTAGTTCTCTCAGATATAGATGCAATTCACAATCTAAAGTTATTGAACTAAAAAAACACACTAAAATAGAGATTTCAAACAAAATTTGGATTGTTCCCGACAAGATTGATTCCTCATAAACAGTCGCTGAATTGCTTAACTCAGCTTCGATTTTCCAAGAAGATTTTAAGAATTTCGTTGATTGGGAGTAGGAGACTATTTTTTAGGAGCATTGACTCTCCTGAGTTTGACACAAAATTTAAAGGGCTTCTTTGATTTAAAAAAATCTTTATTGTGTATATGCATAATCTTATCATCCCTTTAATCTAAATTTTAAATAATTTCTGCTCAGAAGAACTTTCAAATACTGCTTGTGTTAATTTGATAAATTTACTAAAATTGATCAGGAAATTATTCTAATTTCAACGAAATAATTTGTTCTTAAATATCAGATTCGAATAAAAGGAAAAAAATGAAGTTGAGATTTCGTGAAGCTTAAAATGAGATTATATAAGGAGAAAGAATATTTACATTGCAAAAGATAGTATTATATTTTATACTTGAACAGTGGACGTACTCAATTGTTTTGCATTGTATTTATTGCCGAATTCTCTCATTCATGAAGCTATTCACGACTAAATAACAGCCTTAACAGTAAAGTATTTATCAATTTTGGTTATATAGTTGAACCAAATTAAATATACGAGTGATATGGATTTATATACTAATTTTAGTCATCAATGAAATATTTTTTAATTTCATCTAACTCTCAGGAGAAAATAGAAATTTGGTTTGGATTAATTTATTCCGCCAAATTAATTTATCAGAATATATCTAATATAGCTGGTTAAATTTGCGGAAGATATAATTATATCTGATGCCATCTAAACTCAAAGCCAAACAAGCCAAAGTAGACGCTAAAAAAGCGGATACCTCCAAAAGTACAGATAAAAAGAAGGATTCTACAAAGAAAGTTGATCCCAAATCGACTTCCAAAGCGAAAGTAAATTCTAAGCCAAATCCACTAGCCCCTGTTAAAGCCACTAAAAGCAATGTGGCGGCTAAATCTACTACTCCTGCAAAAGATGCAAAGCAAAGTACCCCTAAGATATATAAAAAAAGTACGCCTAAGAGAGCTCCATCTCCCAAAAAGGATCCAAGCCCCAAAAAAGATCCTTCTCCTGCAAAGAACGGAAAAAGAAATGCTCCAGTTGCGGCTGATAAAAAAGACACAACCAATGGCATTAAAAAAACTAAATCCTAAGAGAAGATTGTTAAGGTGATTACAAAAGGGGGTGCTGCCGTTGATTCTTTAGTGCAGAATAAAGATTCTTACCGTGTTTATCAAGAAGCAGGAAAAATTTACAGTGCCACACTTAATCAGGCTAATTTGGATCAAAATAACAACAAATTCTATATTATCCAGGTCCTGCAAAACGAAGCGAGCGGAGATATTTTTATTTGGAATAGGTGGGGAAGAGTAGGAGTTCCGGGACAAAATGCTTTAAAAGGTGCAATGCCCAAAGAAGTAGCTATCAGGGAATTTAACTCTAAATATCACGATAAAACAGTTAAAGGTGACTATAAGTAAATAGAAATTAAGTATGATGATGAGGAAGTTAAAGATGAACCCAAAGCCAAAGGAAAAGATGAAAAGAAGAACGTGGCAAGTAAGATTGATGCTGGCCTTCAGAAGCTTATCAGCCTTATTTTTGATGTAAACATCATGAATAATACAATGAAAGAGATAGGGTATGATGCAAAGAGAATGCCCTTGGGAAAACTAGGAGATACTACCATTAAAGAAGCATATACAGTCCTCACTAAACTAACCAATGCCGTAAAGAATAAGGATAAAGATGCTTGTAAATCGTTGTCCAGCTAATTCTATACGTTAATTCCACATGATTTCGGATTTCAAAAAATGGCCAATTTCATTCTTGATAACGAAGAGAAAGTTAAGTAAAAGCTTAAAATGCTCGAGACGATTTCTGATCTCAAGATTACATCAAAACTATTAGATCAAAAAACAAATGATGAATCATCTGTTCTTGATCAAAACTACAAAAAACTTGGCTGCGGCATCAAAACAATTGACTCAAAATCTGCAGATTATAAACTACTTGAGGAGTATTTCGATAATACAAAGGGATGTTATAGTAAAGTCAAAATTGGAGAAGTGTATTAAGTTGTTAGAGACGAATAACAAAAATAGTTTAACAAAAAGATTGGAAATAATATGCTTTTATGGCATGGATCTAGAGTCTCTAATTTTGTCGGCATTCTTTCGCAAGGACTTAGAATTGCCCCCCCTGAAGCACCAGTTTCAGGTTATTTATTCGGTAAGGGTATATACTTGGCGGACATGGCTGAAAAAAGTATAAACTATTGTCGATCTTACGGGCAAGATTCAGCTCTAATTCTCCTGATTGAAGTATTATTTATGCTATTTAGGGTGCAGTCGGTGATCCTAACATTTTGATCAATACAAACTCCAGCGCCAAGGAGGAGATGTAAAAAAAGAAGAAGAACTCGACTAAGTGTTATGGTGCGCAGGCTCCTCCTGAGAGCAGCTATGTAAAGCATAAGGAAGTTATTGTTCCAAAGGGAGCACCAAAGCCTACTGGCTCGGGATCATACATGGGTCACAACGAGTACATCGTTTACAGCAAGAGTCAGGCTCGAATTCGTTATATTCTTCGGATGAATATGAATGGCAACTGATTGAACAATCATATATTTTAATATTGCCATAATATATAATTGATTGAGGACTAAATTCTTTTCGATATTGGCATCTAAATAATTCAAATCAACTTGGATTAAAATTCAACTAACTAATTTTATGAAATTTTAATCACAATTAATAGATTGTAAATGAAATCATCTATTTATCCTTGGTTTTAAAAAATTATCAATATTTCCCACTTTCCAAGGATTTTTGCTATTTTTAATTAGATCTTGCAATCTGCCAAGGCGAAGTAGAGTCTTGAAGACGTCTTTAAGTGTTATAACGCCTTACTTTTCCAAGGTTAAACTATGTTGTTCAGGGCTATATGGCTTATTTTCATCTTTGGGCATCAATTGTGGTCCACCTTGGACAGACAAATGAACTGAGACCAAACATGTGAATTATTGAGTTTCCTCAGTAAATAACGCTTTTATTCCTGCCGATGGAGCGTAAAGACATGATTTATGATTCTTGTTCAACACTTAAAATTATTGATTTCCACGCTAAAATCTGGACATCATTCCAAATTATTAAAAGTTTAAGATCGTCAGAGCCTTTTAATTCTCACCAACAATTTTGACTTCCACTCCGGGAGCAAGGAGGGGATTTAATAATTGGGGTAAGACCATCGAAGATAACAGTTTCTGGTCTTTTTTTTAGATTGCCCATAAAAATTCTTGAATAGTTTTGTGAATTTCAGGATTATTTTATACCACACCCCTATAAGTGGATGGAGACTGTTACTTAAATCCTCCGAATATATAAGGAAAGGGGCCTAAATTTGGAGAGATTATTTAGCCTTGAGAAACATGGCCAGATGTCCTTATCCTGCATATGTTTCTCAATAGCTGAGCTGAGAACATTAAATTTAATTAAAAATTTATATCCAATCAATAATAATTAATGATTCAATTTACAATTGGGAGAATTACTTTTATCATTATTGGATCCTTGATTTTAAAAAATGGTCAATATTTCCAATTTTCCAAGGATTATTACTGCTGAAAAGGTGGCGTTTGAATTCTTACATTTTGGAAGGATCCATTCCGACTTGAGAGAAACTCATTAAATCTTGAGGATTCTTTAAAAGTTACTGCTATAAAACGAAACTATGTGCTTCTAAGTCTGCTGCTTTTCCGTTATTCTTGATTACTAACACTGGTCCGCCTTTGAAAATCATGTGATAAGAAACCAATATGGGGATTCCTTTATTTAAAACGGCCATAGTTGCAGTGGGGTCCTTGGGCATATAAACACAAAATTGATCCTTTTGCATCGGTGATATAAAATGCTAATTATTACGTTCAAATTTGACTCCAATGCCTAATTAGAATCGAGTAAAGAGCATTTCGGCTGTAGATTCTGGGTTTACAAGTTTAACTTAAACCTCAGGAGCAAGTAGAGCATCTAATAATTTATGCTAAATAAGCGGTTGCAGTAATGCTTTGTCTTTTTTTTATATGGCCTGAAGCACATTTGAGAAGATTTTGTGAAACTACACTATATGTTTCTTTCCGAGAAATTATACTTGAGCATTTTACGGAAGATGTTCCTTGAGTCCTCCGAAAATATAGGGAAAGGGGGGTAAATGATTATTAACAGTAACGTTGCTTGACGTCCTGATCTTACATATATTTCGCAGAAGTATGCCAGTTAGCATTCGACTTAACTTAAAGATTATTTCAAATTTGCTTCATTAAAAAATAGACAAAAAATATTTAGTCAAAAACATCTTCTCAATATTTATCCAGGCAGACAGATAAACTCAACTTTCGAGATGCGTTGATAATAAATATTAATAAATATATATTGAGGACAAGAGCAGCATAAAAAGCCTCTTATGAAATCAATTTTAGTTTTTTATCAGTATCAGAACTCATACCATTTATTACTCAGACTCACTTGACATATCCAAAGCCAACTGGCAACTTTTGTGCAGAATGGACTCGTTTCCGTCTAATTTGACAGTCGTCGCATTGATATAGACCCAATGATCGGCTCTAAACTAAATATTCATTTCAGCACAACAGAAATCACAACGCTTAGAGTAATAAGGTTAATTGGGAACGGGAATACAAAATTTATCAGTAGTAAGATTGAGATCGTCTTGATCGTTGGTCCAATGATCAGTGTTACTGAGTGTGTATTTTTTGACTTGTCTGTTATTTTTCTAAATTTTGCCCAGTTTCTCCCGGAAATGTTAATTTTTATGAGTTTAATGAGTCTCACTTGTGCAGAATTTGAGCCCACACTCCCTACAAGTGAACGAATTCATTTGTTTCAATTTAGATAGCATAAACTTATAATCAATGATCACCTAGTTTTTATGTGGGATTTTTCTTGGTTTTGGCTAGTCGTAAGACGCTCCGTTCATATTCAGAGCCACTCGCGTCTATTCTGACGCTAGTCGTTTTCTCTTTAGTTCTTCGTTTTGGTTCACATCGGTATTAATAATATGAGGTATTTGCATAGGCTGCTTTTGGGTCATAAGGGGTTGAGTAGGAATGAAAGTGTTGTTGTATAATGGTGCTGGAGGAGCTAAGGGATATCGAAGACTGTTGTTGCCATTATTGTAACTTGAGTTATAGTTTGGGTTGGAAATGGGATAAATCGGTTTACTGTCAACCATATATCGTTGGCTATTAACTCGTCCCTCGTTTGAATACTTTTGAGAATAAGGTAGATGAAAACTGATTTCCTCCGGGGCAAGTTGAAGTTTATTGGTGTAGAAGTCCTTAATTCTATTGATGGTTTCCTGTTTGAAACCGCCATCGACATCAATATTGGTATTCGAGAATATTCTATCTTTAATTTGACTCAGCAAAAAGGGGTGCAGTTTGCCAACCCAGTATTTTCTTAGTATTTTCAGTTCATCAATTTAATTCTGACATTTTTGTGCTAACAGAAACATGAATAAATCACTGTAGATATCCACTATGGTATTGTGAATTGTTGGCATAAAGTTCGGCACCTTTATAAGTTTGTCAATTATGTAAATGTACTTCATAATTGCGCGCTACGCTTTGTACTCATACATCGCTTGATGCAGTAAACCTATCAACCGTTATTCAAAACCGGTGAATGGGAAGGCTAAAAGGTGTTGCACGAACTGAGTTGGCTCCAAACTTTCGATATCCCATAGTTCGCACTGCTCGGCGTACAGAAATTATTAAAGAAATTGGGCTCCGTCTATCATCATTGTAATTATTATTCAATTTTTAGGGTATATGTTCATTAATCAGTAAATTGACTTAAAATCAATATCAACTCAATAAATTCGTCAAATGTGTTTTCTAATGCTCGTTGCAGACATAAGTGAAGGAGGAAAGACAGTCTTTTAAAAGAAATTACAAAATCGAGCACAATACTCCTTAGGGGGAATGGCGGAAATTCCTTCTCCATAGATCAGGCGTTTAAAATAATACTCGAAAACCTTTTTAGAACTAAATATTTTGATATTTACTCATACGGAGTGAGGATATCAATGATACCGAAGATGTAGCTTTCTGTGCTCTCATCCATGGCTGCAGACAAGAATATTTTGGATTATCGGCAATGAGGTATTTCTTTATCTTCTTCTTTAAAATTACGAGAACCATCCCAATTCTAGCTTTTATCATCATTCTTCTTAATGACACCAATCAGCAGTGAATAGTCAATGATTTCGTGTTTTTCAAAAAATTCAGCATCTCTACGAATGATTTCTAGAAGTTTAGCGCGTTGATTCTCCTGTAAGTAAATAGGTGCCCTCTTTTTGAAATCATTGTCTTTCTTTGTGGCAGAGGGATCAGTATCGGTTGTATCCCTTCCAATCCACGAGCCCTTTAGATCATACCTCTAAACAATTCTTTCCTTTGTGCTGAAGACATTAGCCATGATAACAAAGTAACTCCGATTAATTTAATCCCCCTTCTCGTTCTTCTAGATGAGTTTATGCAATCCATAGAATTTAATAATCATTGATTCTGGATTTTTCTTGAGATGGTAATAATAGTCTTCGAGAATACTCTTTAGAAGTTTGTATTAACGATAACTCATTGTCTTTAACATGTATTTGCCGTCAGCAGTGTAGTAAAAAAAACTGCCACTTTTACCCTGACTAGTCAACGAGGTCATAGAATTTACCTAGCCCATCATCAGAGAGGCCATCAATCGATTTGGACCAATGCTACCGATGTATTCCTCATTGTCAATTTTGAAAAGCTTACGTATGTGGTTGAATGTGTTGGGAGCATAATCAGTAAAAGAGTAGATGGTTGAAGTGTACTCCTCGTCTCCGAATCTCCGTGGAATAAGTTAAAAATAATATTTAAGTCCAAAATCTTTTGGCTATTCGTATATCATCTCCTGAAATCCTTTCACGCTCCGAACAGCCATCTGGATTCCGATCATCATGTTCAACACTAAATTCCAGTTATCATCTCCAATAAAGATCATATTTCCTTAGTTTTTGTGAATACGCTTGTGCACATTTTTAATAGTTTAGAACTTACTCTGTCTATTGTCGTGGGGGACTTAAAATTTTTCACGAAGGGATTCGTATATGATTTTTGTTTATTGGACAATCCCTTCAAGTTTTTATTTAATAAAGCTAAACTTTTTTTGAAGAGAGATCAGAAGAGAGGTCTCATTCAGTTATTTCACAGACTGGCCACCACTAGGCTAGTTGAGGGAATTTTGGACTTTAGTGTATTAAAAAGTTTCACTGGTGTCTTTTGCTGGATAAGATTGTCTTGAATTCATTTCATATGCCAATTTTGATTGCTGATAAGGAATTTCATTGAATTGTTCGGACGCTCTGTTCACAAATTTCTTTGGGAGAGGCTTGTTGAAAAGATTAAGACTATAATCGGGCAAATTTTTAATTGATTCCTAAATTTTAATCGGCTGATAAAACATGGACTCCTCATTATTCATTTGGAACATGGTATCATTGATTTCCCTGATTTATTTGACAATTTTAAAGAGCATGGCTTCGGGATTCTTCTCATAATACATCTTATCATGGATGAAGATATCCGCCATACCCTGTGTAATGAATTCAAACGATTCCATATACTCTTTATCTTTGTATAGGTTATCAACATAGTATTTTAAATCGATTTAGGATTTGCCAGTCTCGTGCTTTACTTTATTAAAGAGAAAGCCCACATATTGACTGGTTCTCTCCTTAATTTCAGAAGTTATGTTGATGTTGGTGATGGAGGACCAAGAGAGGAAAAAGTCATTGAGAAACTACATAAAATTCAGCTGGCTAATTCTGTTTGAATTTTTTGGAGCGATCAGTTTGAAGGATATACGTGCTTTATTTTTATCAGAACCACACTTCAGAATTTACATGTATTCGACGAAATCCTGAAAAGATATCTGCCTTACTCCAGATTTACTTTGCTATCGTTATCCAGATCGAAAGCGTTAAACAGCCTCTCCGAAAACTACTGCGCGCATTTTAGGCCGAGCACACCCATATTTCTCTTGAAGAACTAAGAAGTAATATCCTGTTTATATCCGGAAACTTTTATGAATCTGCATGTCTCTGAGTGTACTTTTTGCGTAGTTCCTCGAGTTAATTGATATTAAATTTGATGGGTGCTCCTGTGTTACGGTTCACCATGTTGTTAACAGAATTCGAACTGCTGAAGCAGGTATCAAAGCATTTCATCTGGTTTGCAATTATTTGAATAAAATAATATACCAGAATTTACAATATAATTGGAGGAATAAGATTGGAAGTGAGATGACAATAAAGTTGAAAGTATCACAAGAGCATAGTCATAATTAGGACTATTTCTTTTATAACCATACTTAAACAAAGTATTTCTGCTCTAGAATATAATTATTTGATGTGCGGAATCTGCCTAATTCTCAACATACCAATCGAACAGCACCATTTCAACTTCAACTTCTTTCAAACCTATAACCCCTCTCCCGATAGTGAAGTCCTTCCGCTCAACAAACACATACAACTCCATAAGTTAATGTTGCCGCCCCCGCCAGATATCCCCAAAATTTAGCGATGTCTGGGTAGAAGAGGACCGGATAGGTTCATTGCCCACCATATCGATATGTATAAGACAAACTACGAAATAGTGGGAAAGGAGCACGGAAATTAAATTTATAAAGGTGATGCTTTGGGTATACAATCTATACTTCATCTCAGAGGCACTCATTCTTATATTACCTAAACCCCTGGCTCTTACTTTTTATTTAATGGATAAATTTGGGAAACAGGCAACTTACCACCGATTAATGAGTAGTGTGACTAAAATGACTCAAAATGGCTGCACAGGACACTCATGGCCTGCAAAGGCTCATAAGAAAAGATTTTAGAAGTATTAGGCCAAATCAGAGGGGATTATGCCATTATTTTAGTTGAGGGAGATCAAATATTCATCATGAAGGATTACTTCGGTAAGCGAAGTTTGCTGCTGGGCATGAGTGAAAATCATTTAGTCTTGTCTAGTGTTCCTTTTTAGTAATTTATGGGCAAAGAGGAGGTCATTGGCGAAAACATTGTAAGCGTGGAGGATGAAAACGAATAATCATGGAAGTCCAAGTATGAGGCATAGTGGTTGTCTAGCAAAGGCAAACAGCTATTCTAAGTTCCAGCAAATTCTTTGATTTCAATTCATCTTAGAAATGGATAGGCTTTCTGGACACATCAATTTATCCACCAAATTGACCTGAAGAAGATAGGCATGGTTAAATAAGTCGATAGTGTTTAGAATATACTAGCAACCGTAAAGAAACTGTTGGTTGAAAGTATAAGAGAAATCATTAGATGCATCAAGGGAGTTTTTTGCACGAGCAATAAGTAAACTGGGTGCAAAATAGCTGTCCTGTTTTCGGGAGGAATCGATTCAACGCTGATTGCTCGTCTCCTTGATCTGACTCTGCCAAAATAAGAAGAGATTGATCTTGTAAATCTGTCATTTCGTGAAGATGCCCCTGATCGTGAATCGGCTAAGATATCATACGAGTAGTTACGTTCTCTCAACCCCAGCCGTCAATTTAACTTAATCCTGCTCAACAAAACTTTGGACAACATCTAAAAGATAAAAAAATCACTTATTCAAAGCATTTATCCTAAATCAACTCATATGGATTTTAACATCGCTGCGGCTTTGAATTTAGCTAGTGCTGGCACCAATGCTAAAATTGTATTGACTGGATTGGGAGCTGATTAAATCTTTGCTGGATATTCGAGATACCGTATTGCATACAAACGAGCAGGCTATGAGGAGATGGAGAATTAAATGATATTTGATATGGAACGACTATGGATAAGGAATTTGGGTCGGGATGATCGAGCCATTGGAATGAATGGAAAAGAGGCAAGATACCCTTTTCTCTATCTACCACTGTGGACATATTTAAGAAAAGTACCTCTTTAAAAGCTTACTGAGGGTAACGGCGAGAAAATGTTGTTGAGAAAAGTAGCTAGATAATTTGGGTTAGATAAATCGTCTTATTTCAAGAAAAGGGCCATTCAGTTCGGTACCCGCTTAGCTAAATTATCAAACGTAAAATGTTTTGGAAGTAACAGGAAGGGAAAAGGAACTTCGGAGTATCATTGATTATCCATATTTTTACGATTTGTTGGATATACATTTCGTGGATATTTCTATCAGCAAGCTGTTTCATAAGTATAATCTTTATCCAACGCTATAATTTTGGTAGATACTTATATATTCACTAAGTTTTCACCAAATACCATTGATATTCTCGACGTATTCGAAGTTATGCATATAATAAAATTAATATAAGATCCTATGAGTAGCCATCAATTTAGAGGAATGGAGCTAGCACTCAAAGAGAGGTTTCATCGTTAGTAGTAAGTCACTCAATAATGTCCCTAAAATCTTTCAGCCAGAATATTTACGCGTAGTAAACCTGGTGCTCAAATATCAGGGTGGCCGCACTATCAAAAGCAGAAGCTCAGTGTCACTGGAGTATCGTCAAAATAGGCAAAAAGCAAATTGTAAGCCCGCAAATAACCTAAAAAATAGTAATTTTCGATATTTAACACTGTTAAAAAGTTGTGCTACGTCGAATAGATGCAAAATAATGCAAAAGATCGACCTCTTCAGAATTTTACATCATCGCGTCAAAATTTATCTTCGTTGGTGCATTCACGAGTTGAACCAGCATCAAAAACAGCGACTCTAATAAATTCCTTGGTTGGTCTATGAAATACATTATTTTCTAATTTTGGTTTTATTTAATTTATTTGTACGCTGACTTGAAACGCTATTTGATCTGCTAATATGAAATTATTATTATCAAAAGCGCTCATTTGCGTTTTCGGAGAGCCATTGTGGTGCGAGAAGGCTCCACCTACCTTTTCTCGGATTTATTTCTGCTGAAACCGGCAGTATTGTATTCGTAACCAATAAAAGCCTACAGTGTGTCCTTATGCCTCAGTATCATTTTGTACTCCTCAATATCTTGGATTTAAGTATCCTCAGATATGCACTCTTTGTAGCTGGAGTAATCTTATTCAATGGTCTCAATCAGTAAAATGGTACCGGTGGCATGAAGGGAGATGTAACTTTCATCTGTTCAAGTTTTTACCAATCAATCCTTCTTAAAAAAGGATGCTGTTTTAATTCATCAATTCCTGTGTAGCCTAACCGATTTTCAGGTTTTCTTTGGATGAGACGATTAATAAAATCAACGCTTTCCTTACTCCATCCAAAGGGAGGCTTTTAATCAAGCTGCACCTGTTTGGCCATTATCTTCTCTCTAATTTCTTTTCGATTAGCACCCACGTAGGGTCTCTGAGTAATTTAATTGATACTTTACCCATCATCAGCTCATAGGCAATTACTCCAAGTGCAAAATAATCAACAGGGTAGGAATGATTCATTTTGCAAATAACTTCAGGAGACATGTATCCCGGAGTTCCACTCGTATCCTCAGAGTTATTAGGCTTCACTTATCGAGATACTCCCAGATCCGTTACTCGAAGATAACCGCTATCATCAATTACTAAATTTTCTGGTTTCAAGTCACGATGTATAACTTTTTTCGCATGCAAATACTCCAAACAGATCACAATACAAGCAACAAAAAATTTAGTCTCCTCCTCACTAAATCTTCTCTTATTTCCCAAATGATATCGAAGATCCCCTCGATTGCAGTAGTCCATGACAAGAAACAGATTTTCTCTGTTTTGAAATGAGTACATCATATTGACGAGGAAGGGGCTTTTCAATTTTTGAAGCAAATGCTTCTAGTTCATCACAGAATGCACTGAACGCTTGGATATTATTTTCACTTTTAACATCTATTTCATTGCGTATATCCGGTTTGTACTTTTTTAGTGCACTTTCCATACTTTCCCGAAACCACCCTTACCTACCACAAAATCTAAGGAAAATGATGATAGTGAAATCTTGGCTATGATTTACCTCTCGTAGTCTTCGGTATTGCTTTTGTTGGATGTTTGCCTTTCAGTGTTGGAGGTATCTGGAGGAGGACTCTTGAACTCTCGGTTGGATTTCAATGCGCGCAGATTATCAAGATTTATGTGGCTGTATCTTTTAAATAGTACAGGAAATTTCCGACGAGTGTCTTCTTGTCTTTTTCTTTGGAATGGGGTCCCAAAGCTAAGCTGCCTTTCCTGGTTTGCCAGTAGTTAGATTATCCTTTGATTTCAGAGTCTCTTGTGTTGCGAATATCGTTGTTCAGTAGACAAGATTTAAGGTTAAAATTGAATTGAACTGGTTTGATGGCATTTGGATGTACCAGCTGTGTACTTTCAAAGAGCATAGGAGATTCTCTGCGAGCTTACCTGATCCTTCTAATTCCTTGGAACGACATTGATAAATTTATCAATCCTATAAGAGGGTTATCAATAAAATTGAAATGTGTACGATTTAAACGTCCACAATGCTGGTGAGTTAAATTGGATGATAGAAAAGTAAAGTAATGAATAGAATTAGTGGTCGTATTTTTATTAGTGGTCTTCCTGAATAAAGATATGAATAAAAAATGGATTGATTATATTATTTCGGCCTTTTTAAATATTTAATCACAACTTTTAATCTTAATTTATCATTATGATAAATTAGCTCAATAATCAAACTTAAAATGGTTAGTCATCGATTATCAAATTTATCAAGGAGCCAATTCTGATATTTTATAGAAAAGTAAATCACCTTTTATTAATTATTGGATTAGGATGGCGACTTTAATTTTACTCATTTTCCATTAATTTTTAACTTGAAATTTTTAATTGAAACTAAACTCAATATAAATTAGTATAAACTCCTCTGAAATAGATGAATATCAATAGATGCCCTATAAAGCAATGCCCCATCAATGACTCCTTTCTTAACCAATCTCCAACTGCTAGAAAATTTTCTCTATCGATTTCAAATAGAAGTAATAGTCAGAAAAAAGTTGTCCTCACCCAAGCAACTTCTAAGGAGAGTATTGAAAAGCCTAAACAATAATTTAGAAGTGAAGTGTACATTCAATTCGAGGAGAACGACTCCAAAGCACCTCATCCCAAAATCAAAAGTAGAGAAATGTATCAGCATAGAGTTGCTCCATTGGCTAAAAATATTCAGCTATAACAAAATAATCATTTCTTTCAGTAGAAACAACCAAATACCTAATTAAAATGGACACTTTGGAATAACAATTCACCAATTAACAGACTCATGGATGGTCTTCATTGGAACTCCTCGTGATAGTAGAGTTAATATTTTGGAATGTTTATTTTATACATGTTTATGGATATATTTGGATCTACTGTTTATTGAAATTAAAAGCAATTGATTGCACAATTAATTAAAAATTGTAATATCGTTAAATCGGCTAATTAAGGAATATATAAATATAAAAAAACCTTCTGCTATATTAATTGTATAGATAGAATAACTATTTGTTAATATTGTGTTTGAGATTGGAAAAATGATATTTTTTCATATTTTCTGCAGCTACAATTTGGTCAAATTATGATTTAAATCTGCAAAATAGTCTCAAAACAGTACCTCTTGAAGTAATTCAACAGAAATCACGATTAAATTAAATTTATCCAAAAATATCAACACGATATATCTTATCATACAAAAATTCTCCTGTCAATATATTTTCAGGCGTATAAACTTTAAAATTTAATTATCTTATATTAAAATTCTTTTATCAATACAATTGATATTTATTGCTGTTTTTCAATCAACTATCTTTTTCCTTTTTCTGTTACTGGCTGGCTTTGCTTATTCAATGCTATATGTGATTAATAAAATATTGACAGTCAAGAAATGCATTTCGATTCATCAGTTGCCCCGCCTATAGAATCAGTCGACAAAAACTATTAAATTCTTTCCAAATTGGGTGAGGGAACCTACGCCTGCGTTTTTCGTGCTAGGCACAAGAAAACTAACACAAACTATGCTATCAAACAGGTGGCAGTTCATCCCTTGGCCATCGAGTAGTAGTTGAAATAAATATAAAACCTAACCGCATTGCTGAACGATCATATCGTAAAATTGCACGATTTCTTTTACGATAAAGACTAAAATAATTTAAACTTCGTAATGGAACTGGCCAATGGATCCCTTCGCTCTGAAATAACGACCAAAGAATACACCAATAAGCAATTGATCTCCTTTCTAGTACAGATGGTTTCTGCCTTCTTGCAGCTGACTAAAAACAAATTGATGCATCTCGACCTAAAACCATAAAATATACTTATTGCTTCTGGAGAAAATTACTACAAAATTTGTGATTTTGGGTCTTCACAAACAGCTCAAAGATCTCAGATATCAAAGTACAATAACAATGCATTTGGTACATTTAACTACTTAGCTCCCTAAAATTACCTAACGTATGAACAAAGGCTACCAATTTCTTCAGCCGATATTTGGTCTATGGGAATTATTCTCTATGAGATGATTTTCAAAAAAATACCTTTTAAACTGGAAAAGAATGGCACAATTAAAGTTTCAGATATGGAAGCATATTTTAATGGAGATTTATTAATTATCAATTATTCCAAACCTTCTCGGAAAGAAAATATCGATGGATTGGTGAAAATTATTAAACTTATGCTAAAACCTATCCCCGATCAAAGAATTTCATGGGTTGGCCTCAGGGATTTGCTTATCAAGGACTTTGGTATTGGGAAAGCTCAATTTTTGGATCTGAGTGCAGTATATCCGAAGCACTTAACATTACTGAGCATTTTCCTGACTATTTTGCTGCTAATTCGCAAAAATCAATTATATAACCCTCATTAATTCTGGACAAATAATAATAATAACTTGCTCAGTAAATTAACAAGTATCCTCATGCATCTTACCTATCTTTATAGTCTTCAGTTCATGAACGATTATGGTTATAAATTGAAATCATAGCTAAGGCTTGAGTAAAGATAAAATCTAGAGTTTATGACCAGAAATATTGAGTATGAGGAGCAGACGCTGTCCAAAAGAACGGGAGATAAAATTCCCACTCTCGAATTCACAGAAAAAATATAGTCTTCGTTAAAAGAACAAGTCAGAATTTGCAAATAATCTTTGTCTAAGCATACCAACAACTTTTGGGAAGCCATGAGGAATCTTGACATTTTCTGTGATGAGACGATTGCGGTTGGTAGAAAAGGTAGCTTCTTTCTCTGTGGAGAGAAGGAGAATTATAGCAAGACTATACAAGCTTTGTAAATAGCTATCTGATGTGAGTCTCATCTATTATATGTAATTATTACCGAATTTAAATTTATTATCTAAAGATAACAAAATTATATTTTGATCATTAATTAAAAAAAAGAGATATTTTTTTGTATTTGCATTCATCATTATTAGATAAGTATAAAATATAGAGTCTATTACAAAAATTTATAAATGAAATTTATTGATCTTGGAACTCAAACATGTAAATTTAAGATTATTCATAAGATACAACATTTATTCACAAAACCCTCACAAAATGACTATTGGAGTTTAATTGATCATCATTGAATTCTAAAAATGAAAATGGATTCTGATTATACTTGTTATTCATCCTTGGATTGCAAAAGTTCATATAATTTGATTGTTGTAAATTTACCTGAGTTCAATATTGAATTAGTTTATTAAATATAATAATCTATCTTGGTTTTCTAACTTTCTTTGATGACCTTTATTGGGAATATAAAAGTTATATGATTAATTAAATTCTCTAGTCAATGAATTCAAAAACGAGAAGTTTCATGAATATAAACACCTGTTGAGTTTTGTATTGATGGTGGTCATTGTATGATTAGTATTTGCATTTTTGAATAAATTCTTTTCGTAGCTTTGCTTATAATTCAATTAATAGTCAAACATCAAGTAGGATTTTAATTAGTTTAAAGGACACCTACCGATGATATTTAAACCATTTTATCTGAAAATCACTCTTTTTATTAATTATTTTCAATTTTTGCATATTTATTCAAAACAAACAAACTCGTATAAATTTGTTTCAAAATTAAATGAAACAATAAAAACAGGCAGAATGAAAAGCAACAAACTCAATTTCAAGAAGATGCTTACTGTTTCATAGAATTTATCTCTTCTATATATTAGTTCTAAGCGAAATTCATTAAAGATCACTAAATTTAATATAAAATAATCAATATGGATAGTTCGTTTATGCGTAAATTTTTTGTGATGCCGACTGAATACGCTCATCCTTAATTTTCTACGGTTTACTCTTATGGTTTTCCATCGAATTAAGGTCTGATCAATCTCATGAAACAAAATCAGCTTTTAATTTAGTAAAATTTTAAACTTCGCTCTGAATACAATCAAATTCTTTAGGAAAAGCAACTACTTTGGGAACAAAACCAAAGTTTGCTCTAAAAGAAGCAAAGGGACAGCCTCCAATCCAAGAGAAAATATAGCAAAAGAAGAACCTGGCTGATAAAAAAGCATAAATGTTTTCATAAAGACTGTCAATGCCGATATTCATCCAAAATTGCCTTAAACCTGCATGTCCGTAAGCACCACAATCCTCATTCTTCAGTTGAGTGATATAATTGATGTTCTTATCCTTATTTTAAGTTATGGATTTACTAATGATGATTTATAGGAAGGATATCACAACTTATAATATTATCACAACAGAGAAAGATCAATCTATCAAATAATGAAAACTTATCTAAATATTTAATCCAAGTCAATTGCTCATATATAACAATGTTTGGCTAATTAACATTTTATATTTTCCTAAAAGTTTCTTTGTTCGTAAACTTTAAACAACTAAATTTTCCTTTTGTCTTTGATCATTCAAACTTAGATTTGGTGAGTTTATTCTTTTTTTTTATTATTTATCCTTTAACTTAAAATGATTTCAATTTGAAATGAAGCTGAGTCCAAGTCGTGCATTATAAAAATTAAATTAAATCTATCATCATTTACCCGTCATTTGATATTAATATGAATATTGAATTTAATATTTCATCATATCCCTTGTTATTTATCATAATCAATTCATGCCAAACAACCATAAGCAATTAAATTTTGGATAGATATCTCTCCAAATTAATGAGGCTTTCACCTTCAGGATATTTATTTCTCTTGAGGGATTTCAAAATTCATAGCAAAAAGAATATTGTAATATACATATATTTTAATGGGTTGCACACCATCTACTAGACCAGCACAGCGGCCAATTTAACACGCAAATAGTAATATATTTACCACAAGTGGGAGCTCAGGTCCAGAAATGGTAACTTTTTCATCATTTAGACTTCATTTAAACATATGGAGTCCATATTAACAGAGGGAGATGTTATAGGAGATGACTTTCCCAGCTAACTTCCCTAATGCTCTATTATTATTTCTAAGGCTTAAAACCCGGAACGTGATAATTGAATTCAATTTATCAGATAGGGCAATTATTCTTATTAAATCCTGAAATCCAGTTAAATACACTTTCAAATCCTTATTTTGAAAATTCAACTCTATCAAAAGATACAAATCAAAAATATCTACCCTTCTCAACAGAAGATGTCTTACGCTTGCTCCGGACTGGCTAAAAACATCGTTAGTATCTCCATTGTTAGTTCAATTTTATTTGCTTCAATTTTTATCGACCAACCAATATCTATTTACTCACACGTTGATACTACCCAATAATTTTATGGCATTGTCCCTTTTTAAACTTTAAGGCAAGACATTCTTGATCATATATCTTGTTCAACTAAATATTTTCCTCTTTAAATTTGCAAATCTATTCGAGGAGGGTAGCTAGACTTTTGGTTTCTTATTAAATAGGTTATATATTTACTTGTCTAGGACTTGGTGGATGAAATAATGATGGTTGTAGAGAAGAATTTCGAACAAGCCTTCTCTCTTTGTCAGCATTAGTGTCTAACTGAATATTCTTTTCAGTTACAAATTCCCTCTGATCTCCCAAAATTGTGCTGCTAATATATGATAACGTCCCCTTGGTGCTTTAAAGTTCAAGCTTTTGAGCAATGACTCCGTTACGTTATTGAGATTCGATGAGTTTTTTAAGTGTTTGGATATCTTCTAGTTATTTAAAAAGTAGATCTGTTTTAAGTTGTTATTCGACCTCTCTCTCCTTCGCACGGATTTACTGAAACTCCTCAATTGTTTGTGTGGGCAAACGCTTCTTTTTCGGTCTCAACAATGACTCGAAAAATCCCTATTTATCACAAACAATTCTCCTTTGATCGTATATCTTTTCTTCATAATCGGTAAGTCGCTCTCTTCTCACACTTTATTCCTCCTCCTGAATCTGTTTGGTAATTAGATAACCCATGTAGAGTTGCGGTCTTTCCTGAACAAGTTTTTGCAGATTATCGAGTAAGCTGTGAAGATTGTAAAATTTTTAAGTGAGCGCTGAGTTGGGATATGCTTGAGTTTCGACGATAATGACTCTAAAATTAATGGAGGCTGCATGCAAAATATCTCTGATATCGTCTATTAGATCTTATGTTTTTCGCTACAATTCGATTATGTTCTTCATTTTAAATCAATAATTAGATATTATTTAACATTTAAAAATTTGACACCTTTGGATTTATTGACGGAATTTAGCCAGTCTTTTTATATTAGTCGCAAA
>Ga0302185_10000890_pt1 | contig 21919 bp, 18 predicted proteins | sample II_Bog_E1_1_FD_200231 | JGI IMG/M metagenome (GOLD analysis project Ga0302185, IMG submission 200231) | Peat permafrost microbial communities from Stordalen Mire near Abisko, Sweden - II_Bog_E1_2 | ecosystem: Environmental > Terrestrial > Soil > Wetlands > Peat | place: Sweden: Abisko... | reverse complement strand
CCTGCCTGTTGAAATTTCCGTTTTCAAATAAACCCAGCAAAAGTCCCGATGAAGTTACTATTTCCATTTCTTTTTCAATTGATTTGTAGTGCAACAGGGGTAGGTCGCCTGCGCCGGAGTAAGTAATTGCACCTGTTTCGCTGTCAATCAATACCAGGGATAAAGTCGATAAAATATCTTTAAGTACGTCGTCAAAACAAACAACGCTATTAACTTTATCTAAAATACTAGATGTCGAATAATCACCATTAAAAACTGCAAACCTTACTGCGGCGCGGATATAACTTAAAAATCCAAAAGTAAAAAACCATGCCGTCCACTTTTTACCCATTATATCCCCAAGTACTACAAAATTATAGCGGTCATTAACCTTTATAAAATCAATAAAATCGCCCCCTGGAATATCGTGATAGGCACTATGCCAAAAATCGACGCAAAACCCATTAATATCCGGCACGTTAACTGGTATCGATTTAAAGTTAAGCAATGCAGCGGCTTTTTTTATTTCAAGCTCAGTTAACTCCCGTTGTTGTGAAATTGTAAATAAAATATTATTGATTTTGGAAACAATCACATTAACCGGCGTATCTTTCGTCACAAAATCAATTGCCCTAAGATCAAGCCCTTCCTTAACTAAATCCTGATCGGCGAAAAAAGTTAAAAACACAAATGGGATGTCTTTAAATAAAGGATTGGCAACCAAGTATTTTCTGAACTCAATCCCATTCATTTCAAGCATCTCATAATCAGAAAGAATAATATCGGGGTTCTCTTCGGAATTTAGCAATTCAATAGCTTCCTCCGCCGATGCGGCAACGGAGCAATCAAATCCAAATTTTTTAAATGCCTTCTCCATTAATTTCAAAAACATGAGATTGTCATCAACAAGCAAAATCCTTTTAGGAGAATTATGGGCCATATTTACCTTATAAAGCAGTTTTCTTATATAATGACCGGATAAAAATGAATATACCAGAAAATATAATGGCTAATGAAATCAAATCCATCAGGGTTATACCATGGTCATGAGTAATGTAATAAATAGTAAACATTTCAAAATAGGGAGGGGCGGGCATAACAATCATAGCAAAACCTAGCGCGATCAGTACTATCCCGACTAACATTAAAAAAAAACGTGAAGTGCGTTCAGCCTTTAAATATTTACTTGAAATTTTACTGTCAATTTTATTGGATAAAAGCAACATACTAAATTCATTAATTAATTCATCCCTTGAAGCATTGTCCTTTCTGTCCATAACTTTAAAGGCTGCTACCACTTTAGAAGCGTCCGCAGATTTTATTTCGATTGCACTATTAAACTTCTCCTGAAATCGTTTAATTGTTTCGTTATCAAATTCATTTTGTGAAAGCAATATGATTAATTCATCAAGCTTTTTCTCAAACATTATTTCTTCTTCAGCAACGAATTGCATACGCTTAACCTCTTTTATTTTATTTGTTTCGATATTCAATTATAATTAATACATTCAGCAAATCATTAGGCTCACTCTAAATTTTCAATTAGCAAATAATGAAACTGGTTTCCATTATAACGGTTAATTTCAATCAAAGTTACATAACTGAAGCTCTTTTAAATTCCATTAAGTCAACCAATACGTATCCCTGCATTGAGATCATTGTTGTTGACAATGGAAGCAAAATTAATTCTGTCCCGGAGTGGGCTGAAAAATATCCGGATGTACTATTTATCCGTTCAGATGAAAACATGGGATTTGCCGGTGGAAATAACATCGGAATCAAGGTTGCTAAGGGCGAATATCTTTTCCTGGTAAATAACGATACGGAATTCACCCCGGGCCTTATTCAAAAACTTACGGATATACTCGACAAAAATGATAAAGTTGGGATGTTATCTCCAAAGATCAGGTATTTTGACCAGCCAAATATGCTGCAATATATGGGCTATACCAACATGGACTATTATACCGCCCGAAATAGTTGCATAGGTCAGTTTGAAACAGATAACGGACAATATGATCACCTGACCGGACCGACAGGATACATTCACGGGGCAGCAATGATGGTTAGGAAAGAATGTATTGAAAAAGCCGGCCTTATGGCCGAAAACTTCTTTTTATATTATGAAGAATATGACTGGTGTGACCGGATAAAAAAAGCGGGATACCAGGTGTGGGTTGTTTCTGACGCGCTTATATATCATAAGGAGTCTATTTCCGTTGGAAAGGTAAGCGCCTTAAAAGAGTATTTTATGAACCGGAACAGGATCCTTTTTATTCGCAGAAATGCTGATTTATTTTCGCGTATTATTTTTTATATCTATTTTGTTATCATAGTTGCTCCCCGCAACATAATCAGGTATATAAAAACAGGGCACAAGGATTTTATCAAATGGTTATTGATAGCGATTTGGTGGAACATCCGCGAAAAAAAAGATAGTAAAAAAATAGACTACCCAATAAATAAATTATGATCATTACTTTTTGGATATGCTTGTTCGTTATATTTTATGCCTTTATCGGCTATGGAATATTGCTATTCATATTAATTAAGATAAAACGGTTGTTAAAAGGCAAGCCAGTACCGCCAGGAACTGACAATTTACCAACCTGCACGTTAATTGTGGCTGCGTATAATGAAGAGGCTTTTATTGAACAAAAGATAATAAACAGCCTTGAACTTATTTATCCGCCAAATAAACTAAGTTTTATTTTCATAACAGATGGTTCAACTGACAATACAGCCAATATTGTATCAAAGTATCCTGGCGTTACCCTTATGCACTCCAATGCGCGTATGGGAAAAATGGCTGCAGTACACCGTGCGGTGGCTGCCGTAACTACCGACGTAATTGTATTTACAGATGCGAATACTTTTTTAAATAAAGAAGCAATTGTAAATATATGCAGGCATTATTCAGACGGCAAAGTTGGGGCCGTGGCAGGAGAGAAAAGAGTCCATATTACCGAAGCTGCAGATGCAACCGCCGGGGAGGGATTTTATTGGAAGTACGAGTCCAAATTAAAAACCTGGGATTCTGAGCTGTATTCGGTTGTGGGAGCGGCAGGGGAACTTTTTTCAGTCCGGGCCGCGCTTTATCAGCAGGTACCTTCGAATGCTATTATTGACGATTTCATGATCTCTATGTTGATAGCTAAAGATGGTTATAAAATAGTTTATGAACCGGAGGCTTATGCCGCCGAAACATCGTCTGAAGATGTTAAGGAAGAGTTAAAACGCAAAATAAGGATTGCCGCCGGGGGTATCCAGTCGATAATTTGGTTGAAAAGTTTACTCAACCCATTCAAAATGCCCGTACTTTCGTTCCAATATATCAGTCACCGGGTGTTGCGATGGACCGTTGTGCCATTTTTAATGATTCTTGCTTTACTGCTGAATGTTCTTATTGTATTGAACGGTGACAGCCTGGTTATTTATCAATTATTATTACTGGGCCAGGTTATGTTTTATGGCATGGCCCTTTTAGGCTGGTTAATGGAAGCAAGGCAAATAAAAGTTAAAGTATTTTTCATACCCTATTATTTCGTCATGATGAACTATGCGGTAATACGGGGAATATTTCGTTTTGCGGCAGGAAAACAGAGCGCTGTTTGGGAAAAGGCAAAAAGGAAATAGACAATTATTAAAAAGAATTTTATGTCTCTCAAAACTAAAATAACAAGTAACCCGGCATTAAAAAAATTCATTCATTGGATGTTGGTCCCTTCCGGGGAGGCAAGTCCGCGGCTTTGGGTTAAATTATTTGTTAACCCTATTTTGAATGAACGCGGGAAAGGGTCAAAGATAAGATGGAACGCGCGTATGGATATTTTACCCTTCAACAAATTTCATTTAGGTGCTAAATCTAAAATAGAAGACTACTCCACAATCAACAACGGTGTTGGAGACGTATTTATAGGAGACTATACTTTAATAGGCTTGAATAATGTGATCATTGGTCCGGTGAACATCGGTAATAATGTAATTTTTGCACAAAATATCGTAGCCAGCGGTTTAAACCATGAATACCGGGATGTAAACAAACCCATACGCGAACAAAAAATATTAGTGTCGCCTATAGTTGTAGAGGACAACTGCTGGATAGCTGCGAATGCCGTTATTACTTCAGGGGTAACTATTGGAAAACATAGCGTTATAGCAGCTGGAGCGGTGGTGACCAAAACTATCCCCTCCTACTCTATTGCAGCTGGTAATCCCGCAAAAGTTATTAAAAAGTATAACTTTGTTAGTAACGAGTGGGAATCATGTTAAACTGAGTAGCTAAACCCTAAACGTTTTCCTTTTGAAGTAATGCCGGTATTGTTTTAAGTATTAATTTAAGGTCGTTTTTTAAACTATGGTTTTGGGCGTACACATTATCAAGCATAAGTCTTTCTTCTTCGCTCATCTCTCCTTTGCCCCGTTTTTCCACCTGCCATAATCCGGTTATACCAGCCGGGGCCGAAAAGCGGAGTACATATTTATCCGTTGTTAATTTTTCCGCTTCATATAAGGGGAGGGGCCTGTTCCCTACAATACTCATATTGCCGATAATTACATTCCACAATTGGGGCAATTCATCAATACTCGAATTCCTGATAAAATTACCAACCTTAGTAATTCTGGGATCATTTTTTATTTTAAAGAAAGCGGAACCTGAATTTGCAATTTTGGAAAATCTGAAGTCCTTTTCGCACCATTGAACATTGTCTGCATACAATGGATATTGGCACTTATTATACGTTAAACATTCAGCGCATAACCTTTTATCTGATACTGTTTCTTGTTTTTCGTTTCCCGAATCAATATTATACTGGTTCAAATGTTTTAAGTCTTTTATCCGCTGGTCCGCATTTACAAACATTGAACGGAATTTATAAAACTTAAAAACCCTGTACCCTGAACCAACCCTCAGCGAATAATAAAATGCAGGTCCTCTTGATTCTAATTTAATAAGTATGTATACAATTAAGAACAAAGGAGAAAGCATTAGCAGTGCCATACCCGCGAAAAATATATCAAAAGCCCTTTTACCAAAACCAATTTTTTTAATCGGCGGAATTTCTGATTGTATGTTATTTTTTAACTGGTCCCAATTATCAATTAAAAAATTCACGCGTTTTTCAATATTCTTAGTTTTTAAGGGCAGTGTAAAAACATCAACTATCCCGGCAGTTAACGCAAGTTTGCGCAAATTGGCGTTTAAATGATTTACAATTAAAAAAAACGGTACACCAGGAAGGTTTTGATGCCTGATTGTTTCAACTAACGCCAGGCCCGACGGGGCCATAATTTCACTATTAGAAATAATAGCAGCAATATCAATATCATCAGACATCCATGCCGAAGCCATCTTCATACCATTTGGAAAGTGGATTATTTCCCTGTTCTTAAAATCGCAATGTTCAAAAGCTTCAGAAAGTGTATTATCAAATCCGATTAAGGCAATCACTTTTTTGCCCTGCGTTGCTTGGTTTTCCTCAATCATAAACCTGAATATAATTTACCGATCCTTCTTAAAACAACCCTTATTCTGGCTTCAAGTTCAGCCGGGTTAAAGGGTTTAACAATAAAATCATCAGCCCCGCTGTCCAAACATTTAATTCTTTTTTCAGAGCTGTCTTCACCTGATAAAATAATGATTGGCACAGAACTAAAAAAATCACTGATCTTAACTTGTTCAATTAAATCAAGGCCGCTAAGTTTGGGAGTATTTAAATCGGCAATAATTAAATCCGGCACATTCCCATTTTGCATGAACGCCAGGGCGTCCATCCCATTAGGCCTAATCTCAATTTCATATGTCGCACTTAAAAATTCCTTAAGGATTACCTGCATGTATACGTCGTCTTCAACAACCAGAATTTTAGTGTTATTTGTACTGGAAAAACTCATGAGCAAATTGATTAAATTTATTAAATGTAGAACTTTTTAGCATCACAACCAACATAAAAAGATTTTTCTGAAAAATTGTGCCTAAATTTGAATGCACCAATTATTTGAAAGTTGAACGGATTTTATTTTGAGAAGTTAAGTAAATGCCTATATTTATTTTTTCGTTATTATAAAATAAAAAAAGAATTATTTAATATCATATTGAAAACGTATTCAGATTAATTGACAGAAATCGTCATCATTATTTAACAAAAGAAAGCTCGTTAATTCTTCTTTCATTCTGTCTTAAAGGATAACTATAAAAATGACATCTGACGAACTGACAAATTACGGAAACCTGCCAAAAATTGAAAAAAAGATTTTGATTTTAGTGGCTGAAGATATTGAGCTTAACCAGGTTTTGGTTAAAAACACGTTAGAGTCATGGGGTTGTGAGGTAGATATAGCAGAAAACGGACTAGAAGCCATCAAAAAAGTAAAGGAACATGACTACGATGCCGTACTAATGGATATACAGATGCCAGTAATGGATGGAATAACCGCCACCCGGGAAATCAGGAGCTTACCTGAGCCAAATAAATCAAATTTATTTATCATCGCCTTTACTTCCATAGACCTTAAAGATGCTAATAAATATAAGGAGGCAGGAATGAATGATTACATCATCAAACCATACTCTGAAGAAGAACTACATACAAAAATAGCTTCAATACTAAAAAAGCAAAAACCTTTCGACAGTAATACAAACAAAGTGCCGGCAGATAATAGTGGTAACAATGAAGGTGAAAATACCATTATTACTCCCAACGTGCGAAATGAAGTTACAGCAGATGATAAGCCAAAACTTTACGACACAGCGATGATTGAATCAATAGGCAGGAATAACGCTGCTTTTACAGCAAAAATGATCGTGATGTTTGTTGATATTATATCCCAGGACTTCGACATGCTTAAAGAAAAGGCCGCAAATGGAAATTGGGCAGAGGTATCACAGCTTGCCCACAGAATGAAATCAACATTTGGAAATATGGGCGTAACTTCAGTACTTGGTTTTATTAAGCAACTGGAGGTTGGCCCAGACCACTCATCATTGATCATACAAAAACTTGAAGATGAACTGGCGAAAGTAATAGCGCAAATGAAAAGCGACTATGGGGGTTTATTTTAACCCGGACTTATTTGAGATTAAGAACCCTCTTCAGGCGCTTGGCAATTGCTTTACATAAACCCCCATCTATCTGAATCCTCCTGTCTGTAGTCCATACAATCGCATTTATCTTACTTACCCTAAACATTTTACCAAAACCCTTTTCAGTGAGCTTTAACGCAAGGAACCCGTCTTCATTTGTTCCCTGGGGGTGGTTGAAACCACCTACTTCAAGGCCTTGCTCGCGCCTGAACCCAGAATTAAATCCGTAAACGTTAACTGCTTCCGTTTTTTTATAGTTGTTATAAAATCTCGTTATATCCGCCAGCATCTCGTAAAAATAATATGATACCCTCCCGGTGCTGCCAGTTGGAATAAAAGAAAAGCGGCCGTATGTTATCGCTACGCGTTCATCATTTATTAACGGTTTAGTCATTTCTTCTATCCAGTCTTTCGGATAAATGGTATCGGCATCCGCATTTAATATATATTTTCCTTTAGCTTGTGCCAAACCGGCATTTCTCGCCGGTGTAATTCCCTGGGTGGTTTCTAAAATGCAATTTACTCCACAAGCCTTAACAAGTGCTTCGGTTTTATCAGTAGAGTTATTATTAACTACAATAATTTCAACAGGTCTGCTGGTTATGTTATTACAAAGGGAAGCTAGCGTAGGCGCAATATTTTCTTCTTCATTATAAGCAGGCATAACTATTGATATTTCCGGGTTTCCTTTGGCCAGGTTGAATTGGTAAGCATTCTTTACGGCAGCAAGCTCGGGAGCACTGTAATTTTTATTGGTCAAGTACTGATTAATGTATTTTGGGATAAAAATAGCTTTCATATAACCTTATATTTTGGACAGCTGTATCAAAATTTCTCGCCTTTAATAATTCTATAAAACTAAGTTTTTATTTGCAATATTTTGTGAAACTGCAATTGTTTGCGCAGAAAGAATATAAGAAATTAACGCAAAAAATATTTTTTTTTAAAGGTCTCTAACCTCGTCAAAATACTGAATATCATTTTCCAAAAATTACTTTTGCGGGTGATTTTCTTATCAAGTCAACAATAACATAAGTCACAACAAATACCAATACAAAAAACGAAAACTGAATCAACATTGATTTTACGATATTATGAAACATATTTTGAGTTACCATAAAATGAATTAGAATTGCACTAAGCTGATTTAAAATAATACAATGAATAAGATAAACACCAAATACATGAGTACGTGGATTAAAGTAATTAACCCAGTCAAGGTTAGTTGATTTTATTAATATTAAAAATAAAACGAGCGAAACAAAACAGTTAGAAAGCCTTACAGAAGAAAACGCCTCGGTACACCCTAAACCCATTAGCCTTGCCCCCTCATAGCACGCAATTAAAAAAAGTAGTGCAAAACTTGTCCACAAAACTTCCCAATGCATTTTGGCGAGTAATGAATTAAGCTTAAAAATGTTCTTTTTTAATTGCACACCAATAAAAATAAAAAATGTGTACGCCATAATGGCTTTGGTATGATTAACCGGTAACCAGCCATGATATAAATTAATGCTGTAAAATAAAGTAATACATGCGAACAATATACCAAACCACTGTTTATTTATGTACCTCTTAAAATAAATAATAGTAATACTCGATAATATCGACATTGGTACAAACCAGTATGCGGAATGAAATATGAATGCGGAGGCCAATTTCAAAATGAGTAAAAAAGTTTGCCCGATGTTTTGATTGATTATTTGATTAATAGATATCGCTTTGCATAATTCGATAAAAACAAAAAGCGTCAGAAAGATAAACCAGGGGAGTATCATTGTGCGAAAGCGGTGACGAAGGAAACTTAATACAGTATATTGTTCGAGTTTATCAGAAAGAAAATATCCGGTTATAATGAAGAAACTAATAGTACCAACATGACCGGCCTGTAAAATAATTGACTGAACTATTGTATATTTTAAATTAGTAAAATGAGCGCTTTCCCAACCCAAAAGACTATGCCCCCAAACGATAGAACACATCGATAAAAACCGTATCACGCCCATTCTTTCAGCAAAACTGGCGGCTAAATTTCCGTTTTGTTTTTCTGAAAACACTGCAGATTGTCTTTTTGGCAACAGAGATGATAACGTGCCGCTGAAACTTTCATTATTTGAATTTGCAATAACTATTTCAGCATAATGGCTTGACGTTTTGGTGATCAGATTTTTTTCGGTTGTAAACATTTTTTCAAATTCTAAAAGTTCTTTATATTCTGGATTGGTACATGCCATAAAAGTGCCATAAAATTAAGTATTTGTAAGTCAAAATGTTAGCGGCCTGCATTTTCCACATTTTGGAAATTCTTCTATTTTCTGTCTCTGTGAAAGATTTGAACCAAACTTTAAAAAATCACGGAAGTGATCATAACCCAGAACTGTATTCAAATATTATTAAACCAGGTATCTATTTTTTCAATTATATTACCGAAAATTATAAACTTTTGGTTGTGAACTTTTTAAATATTGAGCTTAAAAATATATTCCAAAAAATAGAAAATTTATTTATGTTTAATATTTTATACGGGTAACTTTATTTTTTTGTTTCCGTATAGCAAGCCATCCATTATCAATTATAAAAACATCCTTGTGAGCGCATATAATATCTTTATAGTTGAAGACGACGCCTGGTACGGCGAAATATTGCAATATCATATCAGTTTAAACCCAGATTACAAGGTTAGCAGGTTTGAAACCGCAAAAGAATGTCTTGAAAAGCTTTATCTGCAACCGGACTTAATTACGATCGACTTTTCGTTGCCTGACATGCCTGGTGACAAACTTTATCAAAAGATACGGGAGGTAAATTCACAGGTGCCGGTTATAGCGATTAGTTCACAGGAGAATATCAAGGTTGCTGTTAACCTTTTAAAAATGGGTGTTAGCGACTACCTTGTAAAAGATGAGGCCACGAAGGACTTATTATGGAATAGCATAATCCGTATTAAAGAAAATCAAACGCTAAAAAAGGAGGTAGAACATTTAAAAGAAGAGCTGGAACAAAAATTTTCAGTCGAAAAAACCCTGATTGGCCAAAGCGCTGCATTAAAAAGGATTTTTTCTATAATGGAAAAAGCAACCAAAACGAACATCAATGTTTCTATATCGGGAGAAACCGGTACTGGTAAAGAGGTTGTTGCCAAAGCTATTCATTATAATAGTGAACGGAAGAAAAAACCCTTTGTACCAGTTAATATGGCAGCGATACCTCGTGAACTAATGGAAAGCGAGTTGTTTGGGTTTGAAAAAGGGGCGTTCACGGGGGCGGCTGCGCGTAAGCTGGGCAAGTTTGAAGAAGCTAATGGAGGTACAATTTTCCTCGACGAAATTGCAGAACTTGAATTAAGTATGCAAAGTAAAATCTTACGTGTTTTACAGGAACGTGAAGTAGTACGGATAGGCGGCAACGAAAAGATAAAACTTGATATAAGGCTTATTGTAGCAACGCATAAAAATTTAGGTGAAGAAGTAAAAAAAGGGACCTTTAGAGAAGACCTTTATTACCGTATTATAGGGTTGCCAATTGAATTGCCCCCTTTGCGCGAACGGGGCAATGATGTACTGATTTTGGCCAAATACTTTGCCGATGATTTTGCAAGGAAAAATAAACTTGGAGCGATCACCATATCAGAGGATACAAAAACTAAATTATTACGCTATAACTTCCCGGGAAACATCCGGGAATTAAAAGCCATCATCGACCTGGCCGTAGTAATGTGCGAGAATAATGAAATAAAATCAGGTGATATTACTTTCAATTCAATAAGACGCGAAGAAAATTTCATGGTCGAACAAAAAAGTTTAAGACAATATACTTGCGATATAATTAATTACTATCTCAAAAAAAATAATAACGATGTGATAGAAACGGCAAAAATTTTAGATATTGGAAAAAGCACCATATATAAAATGATACAATCAGGAGAGTTGGACCAGCATTCCAATTAATGGACATTTTTCCTAATTATGGAATATTGACGTTTTGTTTTTGTTTTTATATTTTGATAATCAGCTGTTTGCGTGTTTTGCTTTTTTGGTATGATTTTAATGCTATTTGCGTTTAAAATCAATTAAAAGCATAAGTTATGTACGGAATAGTAAATAAAGCTATCGAAGACCTTGTAAAAACCAATTTTGGCGAAGAAAAATGGGAGCTAATTAAAAACAGAAGCGGCATCGATATCGACTTTTTTATAAGTAATGAACCTTATAACGATGATATCACGTTTAAACTCGCAGAGTCTGTTGCGATAGAAATGAATATTACCTTATATGAAGTATTTGTAGCTTTTGGTGAATGGTGGATAATTAAAACAGGGCAGGAAAAATATGGTTGCCTGCTAGATGCCGGCGGACAGAATTTGAAAGAATTTTTAGTAAACCTGCCAATGTTTCATAATCGCATCATGCTGATTTATCCGAAACTGACGCCACCTGAATTTAAGGTGAGTAATGTAGAAGAAAGAAGTATCAGAATACATTATTTTTCAAAAAGGCTTGGTTTGCAAGGATTTGTTTGGGGGTTATTAGTTGGGTTGGGTAAAGTATATAAAACACCGGCAATTATTGAATTGCTTGAAAGCCGGGACAGAGGAAACGACCACGAAATATTTAAAGTAGCTTGGTAGAAACTATGGATAACACTGCGTTGCAGATTGATAAAGGGCAATTTAACCGTTTGTTCCCTTTTTACATTTTAATCAATCCGGATTTGATGATAAATGCCTGCGGCAGCACACTTGAAAAAATGTTTGGACAGTGCACCGGCGAACTTTTTGGAGACCATTTTTACCTGAGCCGACCTGAAATTGAAATCGCTGACTTTAATTCCTTTAAAATAAATTGCGACCAGCTATTAATTATTAAATCAAAACACTATTTAAATCAAATTCTAAGGGGGCAATTTGAATACCTGGAAAATGAAGACAAAATTCTGTTTGTGGGTTCACCGTGGTTCGACTCCATCGAGCAACTAAGGACTGCCGGTTTAACTTTCAACGATTTTGCATTTCACGACCCATTAATAGATTTATTACATGTTCTTAAAAATCAGGAGTTAGTAAATGATGACCTAAAACTTTTGCTAAATACAGTTAACAAGCAAAAAAATGAATTAAAGAACGCGACGGCTGAGATAAAAGATGTCGCACTATTTCCTATGCAAAGTCCGGATCCTGTTTTCAGGGTACGTACTGATGGAAACATCATAATGGAAAACCCCGCAGGGCAAGAACTTAGCAGTTTCCTTTTCAGGGGCACCCTATATACACATGAAGGTTTTTGGAAATTTATTGCAGCAAAGGGTGATTATATTACCGACCGCTGGACCTTTGAAGTTGTGGCAGATAATAAAACCTTTTCATTTATCTGTAGGTACCTGCCCGACCAGAATTACTTTAATGTATACGGGCGTGATGTAACAAAACAAAAAAAGAGTGAAGAAGATTTAAAACGCTTGTCGTTAGTTGCCAGTGCAAATGATAACGGGGTATTATTTAATAACAGTAAAGGCGAAATATTATGGGCTAATGATGGTTTTTGCAAAATGACCGGATTTTCATTACAGGAAGTAGTTGGGAAAAAAACACTGGATTTTTGCAAAGGGCCTTTAAATGACGAAAGTACTTTTGACCGGATCGCTGGTTCCGTAGGAAAAGCGGAGTCATTTAATGAGGAATTAGTTCACTATCGTAAAGATGGTTCGTGGTTTTGGGGAAGGGCAAAAGGTCAATCCTACAAAACAGGGGAAACAAACGAAATAGAATACTTTGCCATAGTTGAAGATATTACAGAAGAAAAAGAAAGGGAAAACCGGTTAACAATATTGTCAAAAATAGCCGAAAGTAATATCAACGGGGTAATTATTACGGACAAGGAAGGTTATATTTCGTGGGTAAACAAAAGCTTTACAAAAATCAGTGGCTACACGTTGCACGAAGCGATTAATAAAAAACCTGGACATCTGTTGCAGGGTCCGGAAACCGATCCAAAAACAGTGGCCTATTTACGGGATCAAATAATCAACGCGAAGCCATTCAATACAGAAATTCTTAATTATTCAAAAGCAGGCTTACCCCACTGGTTACGTATACAGGGGCAACCGATTTTAAATAAAAAAGGAGAGCTAACCGGCTTTTTCGCTCTCGAAGAAGATATCACCAAAGAAAAAGAAATTCAGCAGCGTATTAAAGAATCGGAGGCACGTTTCAGGCTGGTCCTCGAAAAAATCGGTGACAATGTTTGGGAACTAGACCTGAAAAATGGCAAGGCCCTTTTTACGAAACCATACCATAGTTTCGGCAGCCATTCAAACGATATCATTGTAAACGGGGAAGATCTATGGTGGAACAATGTATATAAAGACGATTTAAGATCGGTGAAAGAACAATTCGCCAAATATATATCAGGAGAAATCGATTCGCAAAATATAGAATATAGGATAGTACAAGAAGACGGTTCCATAAAATGGGTACTTGACCGGGGAGTAGTTATAGAAAAGGATAAAAACGGAAAGCCTATGCGTTTATTAGGGACCCACTCTGATATCTCTAAAATCAAACAAACTGAAACCGAGCTTGAACAAAGGGTGAAACAATTTAAGTCCCTCTCCGAAAACATACCCGGTATAATATACGAATATGAATTCAGGCCGAATGGCACGGAGGGTTTACGGTATGTAAGCCCGGCGGTTGAACGTATTTTTGGCATCAAACCTGAGGATTTTTATAACTACTCAAACTATCTGTTGCCCGAAGACAAAGAGCGGATAAAGAAGAAAAACGAACATTCAAGGAATACCCTTGAACCATTTTATGATGAATCTTTACTTTTAATTCCTGGTGGCGAACAAAGGTGGCATGCCGTCCACTCTTCGTTTTCCTATATTACACTCGATGGCGCAATAGTATTCACAGGTTTCATGATGGATATTACAGAGCGAAAAAATATTGAAAATAATCTCCGAAAAAACGAGGAAAAATATCGGGGCATTATCGCCAACATGAACCTCGGTTTATTAGAAATTAACGGCGATAGTAAAATTATTTTCGCAAATCAGTGTTTTTCAGATATGAGTGGTTTTTCCATTGATGAGCTTAAAGGTAAAAATGTAAATGATTTGCCGTTAAAAGGAGAAAGTTCACATATCGTTCAGCAAAGGCTAGGCTCGAGAAAAACAGGTTTAATTGATGCCTATGAAGCACAGGCAGTAAACAAACAAGGAGAGGTTAAATGGTGGTTAGTGAGCGGGGCACCCCGATTTAATGATAAAAACGAAGCGGTCGGTTCAATAGCAATTTGCCTCGACATTTCGGTCCAAAAGAAATTGGAGAAAGAATTGATCGATTCAAAAATCCGCGCCGAAAATTTAGCCCGCACAAAAGAAACATTCCTGGCTAATATGAGCCATGAAATACGCACCCCGATGAACGCAATAATCGGCATGGGTAACCAACTGGCAAAAACAAAGCTTAACGAGCAGCAAAACTTTTTCCTCGAAATAATAAATTCCGCAGCAGAAAATTTATTAGTTATTATTAACGATATTCTGGATCTTTCAAAAATTGAAGCAGGAAAGTTAAGTTTTGAGAATATAGGTTTCGAACTGCAAACTGTGGCAAAAAGGGTAATCCAGGTTTTGGCACATAGAGCAGAGGAAAAAGGCCTTAATTTAAGAAATTCCAGGTTTGATTCAAACATTTCTTCTGTACTTATTGGCGATCCATACAGGTTAAACCAGGTTTTGCTAAATTTAATAGGCAATGCCATTAAGTTTACCGAAAGTGGATCAGTTGACCTCGAATTTAAATTATTAAAAGACAACGATGATTCACAATTGATCCAGGTTGATGTCATGGATACCGGGATAGGAATGGATGAGTCGTTTGTAAAGCACGTATTCGATAAATTTAGCCAGGAATATGAATCAGTAAGCCGTAAATATGGCGGTACCGGCCTCGGGATGAGCATCAGCAAAGAACTGGTAGAATTAATGGGAGGGAATATTTATGCCGAAAGTAAAAAAGGGATCGGCTCAACCATAACATTTGTAGTAGAGTTCAAAAAAGGAGCTGTTAATGATCTGCCTGACAGGCAAGTTATAAAATTCAGTTCTGATTTTTTGAATGATAAAAAAATATTGGTGACAGATGACAACGAACTTAACAGACTCGTTGCCTCAATCATTCTTCAAAATTATGGCGCCGATGTTGTCGAGGCATCAAGCGGCCAGCAGGCAATTGATATAATAAACAATCAAAATGTTGACATTGTTCTAATGGACATACAAATGCCAGGAATGAATGGTATCCAGGCAACCAGGATAATACGGGAAAACAACAAAACTATCCCAATTATTGCGCTCACCGCTGAGGCAATTCATGGCGAACGTGAAAAAAGCATTGCGGCTGGTATGAACGATTATATTACCAAACCGTTTAAAGAGGATTTATTCTTGAAAATTATTGATAATTTGCTTCATGGAAACTCAAACCTTCAAAAAAGTGAAGAACCTGAAATGAAAATGGAAACTGAAAAATTATATGATTTATCTTCACTAGTTGAGATTAGTCGGGGAAATCAATCATTTGTAAAAAAAATGGTTGACATGTTTTGCGAACAGACTCCTAAATTGGTCGATGAAATGTTAAGCGCTTTTAAAACTAATGATTTAGAACACATGGGCTCCATTGCCCATAAGATGAAGCCGAGCATTGACAATTTAAATATTAGCTCGTTAAAGCAGGTTATCAGGGATATAGAAGCCGCGGGCCATGAAAAAATCGAACAAAATACTTTGTCCGCATATTTGAAGGCGACCGATAGTGTTATAAAAAAGGTGGTGACGATGATGAAAGAGGAATTCCCAACTGAGTAAGCTCATTAAAACGACTTAAAAAATATATCAACTAATATAAAAGTAGAAAAAGTCCCGATGGCTTACCATAAACTCTTAACCAGGCAACTTAAAAAATATTCTAATGAAGAATTGGAATCAAATGAACAATTTCTTCGTTTTATTGAAGTTATTAGCGATGCTTACGACTCTTTTGACAGGGACAAAGAATTAACAGATCACGCTTTTGTTGTAAGTCAGAAAGAATTTGATGAAATAAACAGCCAGTTGAAGGAAGAAGTTGAAATAAGGAAATTTTCTATAAAAAGGTTAATAGCTACGCTGAATAATATAAAATCGGAAAATAATGAACCATTTGTTGGTAATGACGATGATTTATTGGAGGTTGTTGATGTTTTAAATGAAGAAATTGCACGGAGAAAAGAAGTTGAGGATCAACTGTTACTTGCCAAAGAAGAAGCTGAGCAGGCAAGCCTTGCAAAATCCGAGTTTCTTTCAATTATAAGTCATGAAATACGAACTCCTCTCAATGCTGTAATTGGGATGGGGCATCTATTGTTGAAAAATAACCCCAGGGCAGATCAGATTGACAACCTAAAAGTCTTGAAAACATCATCTGATAACTTACTTGTCCTGATCAACGATATTCTCGATTTTAATAAGATTGAAGCCGGTAAACTTGATCTTGAAGAAGCGGCATTTAGCGTTAGAAAATTGGTTAGCGACATCGTCAACGCAAATACGAACGCAGCAAATGAAAGGGAAAACCAAATAAAATTGACTATCGATGAAAAATTGCCCGATTTTTTTATGGGTGACTCACTCAGGATGGGGCAGATTTTAAATAACCTGATTTCAAACGCAGTAAAATTTACTCATAAGGGTTTTATTAATATTAAAGTAGAATTAAAAGAACTCAGCCCTGATTTAGCGAAAATTAAGTTTTCAATAAAGGACAGCGGTGTTGGTATTGCGAAGGAAAATCTGAAAGCCATTTTTTTGCCTTTTATGCAGGAGTCAACCTCAATCACGCGCAACTATGGTGGTACCGGTTTAGGTTTAGCGATCACAAAAAGGATTCTTGGTATTTTAAAGAGTGAAATTAAAGTGGAATCTGAATTGGGGAAAGGATCTACATTTTATTTCACTCTCGAACTTAAAACCGCGAACAACCATACAGAAAGCCATAATGAAGATGGATTGATCGACTTTGATTTAAAAAACAAAAATATATTACTGGTTGAAGACACGCTTTTTAATGTACTTTACGCCACCCAGTTACTTGAAGGCTGGAATGCCAATGTAGAAGTAGCCGAGAATGGGAAAGTGGCCATTGAAATGCTGAAGCGTGGAAACTGTGATTTAATATTAATGGATTTGCAAATGCCCGTCATGGACGGCTATACTGCGACAGTTAAAATTAGGGAATTTAATAAAGTCATCCCCATTATTGCATTAACTGCATCGGCGACCAGCAATGTAAGGGAGAAAGTTATGAAGGCAGGTATGCAGGATTATGTTACCAAACCGTTTAATCCCGATGACTTTTTCTTGAAACTGAGGAAGTATTTGAGTTGAAAGATAATTGCCCCGCACAGCGTTACATTGCATGGTGCAGAGGCAATACAACCTTGAATTCTGTAAATTCACCCGGTATACTATTTACGGTTATTTCGCCGCCGTGCCCTTTTACCACTATGTCAAAAGCTAAAGATAGCCCTAGCCCCGTTCCTTCCCCGGTCGGTTTGGTGGTAAAAAAGGGCTGCATAATTTTATCCCGGATATTTTGGGGTATCCCCGTACCGTTATCCCTTACTTTTATAATAACATTGCCGTTTTCCTGGTATGTTGATACAGATACTTCCGGCCTATAATTTTCGCCGGCTGTTTTCCGCTTTTGGTTTACCGCATAAAAGGCGTTATTGAATAAGTTCAGCAAAACCCGTCCAATATTTTGTTGTACAATATTTAATTGGGGCAGCGATGGGTCGAAACTGTTGGACAATTCTGAATTAAATGTTTTGTCTTTAGCCCTCAAACCATGGTAGGAAATCCGCATAAATTCATCCGCAAGCTGGTTAATATCTGTCAACTCTTTTGTACCTGTTATACTGCGTGAATGTTCCAGCATACTTTTTACTATACCATCAGCACGTTTGCCATGATAGTTTATTTTTATTTCATTTCCCTTAATATCAAGCATAATGGTTTTAACTCCCGCTATATCGCCTTTTTCAATTTCTTGTTCCACCTCTTCAATTAGCTCCCTGTTTACCTCTGAGAAATTATTTACAAAGTTTAACGGGTTCTGGATTTCATGGGCGATACCCGCTGTGAGCTCGCCTAAGGAAGCCATTTTTTCTGATTGGATGAGCTGTAGCTGTGCTGCCTTTAGTTTACTCAATGTATCTTCAATTTGCGTTTTTTGATGCAGCAGCAGTTCATTAGCCTTTTGTTGTTTTTTATAAGCCATCCAAACGATAGCAACCAGAACAATGACCGCTAATAGTATTGTGATAAGTCCATAAAAACGAATTTTTGCCTGGTAAGCAAAAGCGGCATTTTTTAATTCTTCCTCCCGTCGTTGTTCTTTGTTTGCTATAATTTGAAAGTCCTTATTTTTTTCACCCTCGTTTAAGCTGTCTTTCGCTGCCATTTCAGCTTTAAGGTAAAATAGGCTTTTGGGGTCGTCCGTTCCTTCAAACAATTTTGAAAGCATTCCCGCGCCATGGGCAACCAATTCGTATTTTTTTATGGCAAGCGCGTTGTTGTAAGTTTCAAGGGCATATTTTTTTGCAGAATCGGCCTTTCCTATTTTTAAGTAAATTTGGGCAATATTATTTGTCAGGATCGGTAAATCCGCTGGCGCATAACGTCCCGAAAGCGAACCCGCGCTACGATAATAGAACAAGGCGCTATCCGCACTACGATAGTAAAACAGGGCGCTATCGGGGTGGTTTAATGCTGCATGTGCATCTGCCAAACATACAAACGCCATCGCAAAATTATTAGTTCTTTTATCGGTGTCACTTACCAGGCTTATTAACCGGTACTGGTACCGGGCAAAAAAAAGTGCCGAATCCGGTCTGTTGAGATCAATGCAGGTTGATCCAAGATTTGCACAAATATGGATCATGATACTTGTGTCCCTGCTTAACACGGCTTCCGTCAGCGCCTTTCGAAAAAAAGCACATGCCCTGACGTTGTCTTTCTCCAAGCTAAATGCTATACCTATCCGCTCAAGAAAAAGACTCTTATAGTCTTTGTCATTTAAAGTTTCGCTGATCTTAAGCCCTGTTAAACCGTGCTCAAGCAACGAAGGATAATCACCGTTTAAAAAGTCAGCGTAGCAAAGGATGAACAAAAACTTCTCCTGCTGCCTGGTATTATTCTGCTTATTTGACCGCTCCAGCCCGTCTTTTGCTAATCTTTCCATCGAAAGGCCGCCTGACTGCATTTTTGACAACCGGTTTAGTTCCGGTATAATTTGATCAACTGCTGTTAAACGGTTTATTTTTTCCAATAGGCTGTCAACCTGGTGTTTCTCTGCAAAAAGGCAGTTGCCGGCCATCAAAACAAGTACGATAAAAAAGAGTCTTTTCATAGTGACAAAATGAACCTGCTTTAATTGAGCAACAATATAAACAGAAGCATCATTTTATTTAGTTCTAAATTAATTATTAACTTAAGCTACCATCCATTTTAATTTATCATTTAACAAGGGTGGAAAATACAAAGTAAATATTTTTATTATAAAATAAATTATGATATTTAATTTTAATAATCGAAATTGCGTATAATTAATTGATTTTCAAAAGTTAATAATTCACCTTAATCATTCTCAATTTAAACTAAAATGGACAACGTACCTTCAACCCCTGAGTGGGCCCAACCAAATCCCAGCACTGGTAAAAGTGTTGTCGGGATCGACTTAAGTAAGCTTTCCAGTGCTGATTTACAAAAATTCATTTCGCTTATGGAAGAGATTGACTACGTACCGGCAAATGTGGCTTGGGGAGTAGAACACAACGGGGACAACCAGGGGGGATAAAGGGTTTGCAGGCGGTCCAAACGAAATTTTACCACTTTACCGATAAATTGTCTTTATTTTTCAAATGCAATATTTAAGTTCCAGCTTAAGGGAAAGACCGTTAGAATTGACTTATAAATATGCTTTAGAAAAAGCAAAAGATTTAAACATTACCAGAGTTACAGATACTACCTTTTTGGACAAGGTTGGCGTTCCGGTTTTTGCAAGCATCAGGCCAATGGGTAATTCGCTTTGCGTAAACGCGGGTAAAGGCTTCACTGTTAACGAAGCAAAGACCGGTGCGCTGATGGAAGCCATAGAGTTTGCTTACGGCGAATATGGGCGCACTAAAAAAGAATTGCAACTTATAACCATAAATGACCTGATTGACCAGCTACCTCCTTACCTCAAACTTGAGGATTTTGGATTTAAACTTGGAAAAAGAGCAAGCACTGATGAGTTAATTGCATGCACGGGATGCGTAAATACATCAGATGATAAAGTATATCTGTTGCCGGCGCAATTGGTTTTTATTCCATTTCGTGAAAATCCGGGCGCTGACCTTTTTGGGACTTTCACAAACGGTTTGGCTTCCGGTAATTCTATACAAGAGGCCACCATTCACGCAATTTGTGAACTAATAGAACGTGATGTCGCCTCTTTCAACCGGGTTAAGGACACTTCGGTTTGGGTAGATGTGGATAAGTCTGTTTTTAAAATTAACTGTCTTAAAGAAAAAATTGAGTCCGCAGGATTAAAGCTATCGTTAAGATACACCGACAATCAATTCGGCCTTCCTTTTTTTGAATCATATATCATAGACGACTTCAGCAGCGACCACGTCTCAACAGCGAAGGGGCAGGGATTGCACCCGGTAAAAGAAGTCGCGGCGGTCCGGGCGATCACCGAAGCGCTCCAGTCACGGCTCTCATGCATACATGGCGGAAGGGATGATATATTTGAAGGGTATGAGATGTTTGATTCATTATCCTTAGATAAAAAGAAGGAAACCTATTTAAGCATCAAAGATAAAACGCTAAATAAACAAAACTTTATTACTTATAATGATATCAAAGCACCGCCCGTCCCGGCATCACTCGATGAGGCAATGCAAATATTAGAAAACGCCTTAACAAGAAATAATATCAAAGATATTTTCCGCTATGTTTTCACCAATCCTGATGATTACCTGCAGGTTGTTAAAATAATTATCCCAAAGCTCGAATATTTTGATCAAAAGCTAAAAAGGATGGGGCCCCGTTTATTCAGCTATATACTAAGTGAGAGAAATTAATGTTTATATAGGCCCCAGCGCATTTGACCTGAAAAACGATTTTTTCAGTGAATTTAATGTGACCGTGTATCCGCCGGTAAAAAGATTTGACCTCAATCATTTATTGGCATCCTCGCCGGTAGCCGGCATTATTGTTATTGTTGACGGTATTTTTTTTCCGCACCCAGCGGTTGGTCACGTCGAGCTAAGGGAAGCGATTGCTAAAGGATGGGAAATATGGGGCCTGTCGTCAATGGGTGCAATCAGGGCATTTGAAATGAGAAACGATGGGATGCATGGCTATGGCTACGTTTATGAATGTTTTTTTAAATATGAAGATTTCCGGGATGATGAAATGGCCCTGTTATACAATCCGGATAAACCATACCACCCGCTTAGCGAGCCGTTAATAAACATCCGGTATTTTTTATCGCACCTGGTAGACGAAAATTTTATAACATTGGATACCAGTGAAAATATTATAAATGAGTTAGCGCAACTCTGGTTTGGCTACAGGACTTTGGATCTTTTGGAAGAGTTGTTGTATAAATATGGCTGTGCTGATGGAGTTTTTTTGGAGTTGGCTAATTTTAAAAAATTCCGGGTCAAAACAATTGATGTCATCAACTTTTTCAGTGAACGGCCCTGGGGTTCTTAATTTTAGCCCTACTACGTTTTGTGCGGGTTTAGGTGTTATCCG
>Ga0302185_10000886_pt1 | contig 22014 bp, 21 predicted proteins | sample II_Bog_E1_1_FD_200231 | JGI IMG/M metagenome (GOLD analysis project Ga0302185, IMG submission 200231) | Peat permafrost microbial communities from Stordalen Mire near Abisko, Sweden - II_Bog_E1_2 | ecosystem: Environmental > Terrestrial > Soil > Wetlands > Peat | place: Sweden: Abisko... | reverse complement strand
TCTATAAATATATACAAATGGGTTCACCATTAAACTAATATCATTAAGTGAAGTCACACGCCTTTTATTGAGGTTAAGATTGAACCATTCATTAGACAAAAGTGTATCACTCATTCGATAAATTTGATATTCCATTCAAATTAATTAACACCATCAGTAGACTTGTAAAATATAAACGAAGTTATCAAGTCAGCAGGATGTCAACGCATCAGTGACTTCAAAATGATTATTTTGCTTCTTATGGTGTCAATCATATCATAGTCACTATGTTGTGCTCTTTTTTATTTGTGTTATATCATCTTTTTTATTAGTTAATGCTTTTATTACTCAGTGAGGTCGCCGTTGCTCAGTGTTTTTTAGATATTACTAGCAGTGATGTGGCTACTCTTGTGCTTATCCTTGACATTCCCTCGGATTTATTTCAAATAGTCTTTGTAGTATACCGAAGATCCTCCATTTTATTTTGGAACTATTAATGATCTCTTCTATCTTTAGATGAGATCTGTTGTAACTCCCTCGTGTACTTTCCTCATATAGCTATTACCAAGTTTATAAGATTCTCCAACGTTGAGTCCTTCCTTTGCCCTGATTTTAATTCCTTAACTATCCTCTTTTCCATGTGCGGTCTACTCACTATGCAGAGACTTTAATTTTGGCAAGAAAATCTCATTGACTTGCTGTCCATACATCTTCCTTTTTAGCACATTATTTTCTTTCTAATTTTCCTTTGATTCCTGAATTTTGATTATATTCTCCTGTTATTTCTCAATCCGATGCCAAAATTTAGAGTGGATCAAGGGTAACTTCAACTTGCTTTTGGTCATACTTTCTCCAAGTGATTTTTAGCGTTTCTTTTGATGCTCCTTTTTGAGTTAGAGGTATTTTTTCTAGTGCTACTCGATTATTTTTGCATCAACCAGTTGGTTCTTCTTTGATGATTTCCAGTGGCTAAGTTTTTCCTACTCCTGCTGCTTCTCCATCGTCCTCCACCTCTCACAAAAGTCCTAATAAAGATTCTTTCTTTCTTTGATCTCCTTTAATCTTTTTATTTCATCCTCGAGTCCTAGCTTTTTCTATTACTTTTTTAACTTCAACTTTTCTCTCTGTTTCTGCAGTTATTTCTTGCGCTCCTCGCATTTCTATAGCAGACATATTTTTTTGAATTATTACTATTCCTTCTTTTTGTCGTTCGCCCATCGTTATAGCTTTTCTTCTTTTCTCTTCAATTACCGCTCGAACTCTCTCTGCTTTTTTAAAACTGTCTTGATTTAACTTAGTTATTCTTCAGTAAAGTCTGATTTTTACAACCTCCCGTGACTCTTGCTTAAATGCAACTTGTGCATCTTTGCGAGTTTTCTGAGTTATTCTTCTCTCTTCTCGAGCTATTTGATTTAGGATAACTTCTACTTTTTCATTTAAGTCAGTTACTAGAGAGCGGGCTTCTCTTTCTTTACCTTTTTGACCTTTGGTTTGCTTGTATAATTATGTGGGATCTAATTTTTCTTTTCCTGACTGAAATCAAGTATATTTTATTGTATCCGTTTCTAATAATCCAAAATAGCTTGGTTAGTCATGTCTTTAATGATCTGTTCATACTCATAGTCTTGAATATTCATTAAGAAGAATTATAACTAATAGAATATATATCTTAAGAAGAATGCGATAAGAATCATTTGAATGAAACTAAATGATGATTCAATAGTAAAGTAAGGTGATGTTTTTATTCTATTGTGGAAGTATAAAGCGAATACATTTATAACTATAGCCTTTGTTTGACTACCAAACATATTGTAATAAATAAGCTAATTTAATCTATTTTTAATGTTTTCCTATAAAAGAGTTCATATTTTACTGCTTTAAAATAACAGAAAATGCAGTTAAATATTCCAGCTCAGTCTCAAATAATATAATAGTTCTAATGCAGGGAGATGATCCCCAAAAGAATACTTTGAATTCTCTAGTCAATAAGATTAGACGACTACGCCGTAGACTACTGTCCTATGGATGGGGACGTTAGTAAGCCAATACTTTTATACTCTACGAGTTTCTCAAATTGCCAGAAGTACGCTGGGACGAACCCGACTGCACCGCCTCCTACTACAAGATAAAATAGAAGTACAAAGTAGAGCCAGGAACAGCTCAGCTCATGCTTTGTCTGCAGTAAGTAGTACCGAATTTGCAATCGGGGGAAGTTCTCTAATATTTGCACACTGTCTTTCAATACAGCGCCATAAACTACGGCTTCTAATTGTTTGACTCCTCCTCCGATTCGGGAGAAAATCCATTGATCTCCAAGCGACCACGTCATCATCATCACCAGCAACGATTGACAAGAGCCCGCATTCATTATCATGATTTCTCTCCCCCTACTAAAAAAAAGGTGCACGGGTAAGAGTAGGAGGCTCTAGGTAAGAATAGCGAGTGCTAGAGTTCAAGAGGTTAGGATCTAAAACTGGTGCGTAAACGAAAGCTTCCCCCTATGGGTGAGTCGTAAGAGTGGTAGAAACAGCTGAAAAAAGACTAATCGTGATGCTATTGCCTCTATATGCCAACTTAAGCGTAGAAATCACTTCAAAAAGAGTTTTATTTATTTAATTAACTATCTTAAAGAAACTAACACCGAAGAGTTATTATAATGATAGAATCTAACCATCTGGCGATGATTACACTTCGAGAGGAGGAGACTGTTGAGCAGATACTGGCAGAGGTGGGGCTGGGTAATAGTGAGCTCGATGAGGAGTTAGAAAACATCATTCGCAAGGGGGAAGAACAGATGGAAGCAGAGTATTAGGCTCAGGCCGAGGAGCGAGTTTATAAAAATAGGCAAGGGATCAATTTTGAATAGTTAAAGGAACAGTTTGATCTTGAAGAGAAAGAGGAACTGCTACCGGAACCTCCACACCTGTAATAGAACGAGTTGGCTGTGTTTGAAAGGGAGAACATCCGTAAGAGCAAGCTTACAGAGCATGAAATTATGTAGTTGGATGGACAGCTACCCAAATTAAACTATACGGGCATGCTGGGGCAACAACAAAGTATCTTCGGACTACGCCCATCCGTTGCCTGTCGTTGGCTGGGTTTCAAGAAGATAGGGCCTGCTTTCATTCGTCAGGCAGTAGTATCCATATAATAACTCAGAGATGTCGCATAGGGGATAATGAATGGATATTATTAGCGATCAAGAATGAGTTAGTAATCTTTATGGGGCAGGTAGAACCCTTAATTATGACTCAGGCAAATACAGTCACCGCATTGGCTGTCTCACCATGTCGAAAGTATCTGGCAATTGCCGTGCAAACTCAAATCGTTGTTTACGAAATCAGAAAAGGTAACAACCTCATTTTGCTCAAAAACTTTGCTGATTTGAAAGTAGGAAACATCGTTAAACTTGGTTTTTACGAGGGTCAAGGACCGCGGATCTACTTTGTGGATGAAAAGCATAGAGTAGCTATAATAACAATTGAACTTGGGTTAATTCTCACAAAAGTAAGAGTGGAGTAGATTATACATGAACTGGAGAGAGTGGACAGTTGCGAAATAACTCGCATTACCAATAACTGCGTGTTGATGGCGGTGGGTGGCAGTGGAGCTTTAAAATTAATTAGTATTGAGCCATAGATATAATCCTTGCAAAGTTTGGATGCAGGTGAGACTGTACTATGCCTATGGAGACATAATGGAGAGCGGACTCAGTTACTTTTAGGCTGTTAAAACAAGATAACTCTTTATAGATTGCAAATTCTTGAAGACGAGAACGTTTACTATTTGCAAGAGCATCTTCTCTACCTCAATCACTATCCTATCGAGTCGATGTTTCTCATTAGTCAGTTTCATATACTCATTCAATCTGCTAATAGTTTTGTAGTTGTAGGATTGCCATTAATACCATCCGTCATGGAAGAACCGGAGCTGGCACAGTCTTAAACTGCTATTGTGTTTGCTATGGCGAGGGAGGAGGGTAGTGGGGTATTATGGGCTGTGGAGGAGGGGATACTGGTGGTTTGGGGCCATAATCTGCAGGTGGGTCAATTCAGAGGATTATAATAGGAATTAGACTAACTGATGGTCCAGCGATCTGCTTATAGGTAGGCTTTTTCTTTGCTTGTGCTAGTTTCCAAAGGTATGAACTATTCATACCGCTTCAGTTACGCCCCTGACGATCTCAAACGTCTCATCTACTCTGCAATCGAAATATCAGTCTCCACCCTCCAACCCAATTTGGAAAAGCAAATAATCCTCTTCCGTGTTGGATGGGCGGTGCAGTTATGTATATAGTGCCGAGAGTAGCTGCTCCTCTGGAATACTTTCTACCCCAAATTAAAGTAAAAACATCTATAAAGTAATCTGTTTGAAATGGTTCAGATATTTATACTGAAGGGACAACTCACCCACATCCCCGAAGATATCTTTCTGTAGATCGTCGGATTCTACGCTGAGAGGGGCAAACAGGTCGTAATTTAGAACTTGGTCCTCTCGAACAAGTAGGCTTTTTAAGCCACACGACTACTCAGCTTGCTGAATCAGAAAGAGATGAATTATCTACAATTTTATCTATTTTCGAGAGGCATCCTTTCGGAGGAGTATGATTTCTATACTCCCTTCCTGAGAGCATTTACAGCGTTCACACGCAATCAGGATGCGCATAGCCTTAAGACAACGTAAAGCGCTCTCTTGTGCTATTGGATTCTGACTAAAACATTTGCATTTGAACACGTTCCCTCTGGGAAGATGACCCGCGATACGAAGATAGTTGTGACTACTGAATTCTTTATCCAAATCCTAGCTCGTACTTTTGTTCGCAAACTGGCTGATTTCAATCTCCGGCTATTGTTGGAGGCACTGCTGATCCCATTTCTCCAAAGTTAGTTCAAGGATATTCTTAACGAAGAAGAGACTTAAATACTTGATCGGTAAATTAATGCTTAAATAGATTTAAAGACTTTAACGGCGAGGCTGGAGACAAGCCAGGGAGTGACTTTGTGACTGTCTTCCTCACTCATTTATAAACTTGCATCGGCATGAATCGAAGCTCATCTCTATGGGCATAATTCTACGCAACAGTACTCTATCTGACCAACTCCTCCTCCAAATTCTAGCGCATCATCTAAATCCTTGCTGTTCTCTTCTAAAAACGATTTTATCGCTATGAGTTGCGGATTACGCTTGGTGAACGTCCTTGTGCTGCTAAGGTAAAGGAGTATCTGGTCAAACTTGTACAGGAAGATCTCATGCAACGTCAGGATAGACTGTATATGAAGAAACTGCTTGCATTTTAAGACAGATAGATCGGATATTTGCTGCATAAGATCGACAAAAATTATCAGGCAGCTCTGGAACAATTTTTAGGAAACTATGGCCCCTAAGGACTGTTTGGCTTCGCCACTTAAATTCATCAATAGATTGAAAGGCTTTCCGAGGAGGGAACTTTCTTGCCTGAAAGAAAGAAAAATGATTTGAGGAGCTTTCTGGTGAGGAACGTGGGCTTGTTATTCAGGACAGACGGCAGTGCTGCTTTGTAGCTTTTCTACCTCATCGGTGAAACCACAAAAAGTATTCACGAAATGATAGTTAATGGTCATTTCTAACAGCACGAGAAATTGCACTTTCTGACTGCAGTACTCACTAAATGGGAGAATGAATAATTTGAGCTCAGTACAGATGACATTAAGTAGAGGAACAGTATATGCTTGAACATTTGGAGGAGGCCTGTCGTCTACCTGAAATGGAAATGCGATCCTACCTTGATAGGTTTTACTACCCGTTGGATCCAGCCATCAAAGTAGCAGATCAGAGAGGTAACTACCTCGCTAAAGCCATTTTACAGACAAGAAGTGGTCTAATTGAGCAGGCTTTCGCCTCATACTAAAAATTAATCAGAGCTACCCTCCTTGGGAATAGATAATAATTGTAAACTAGAACAAAAGTGAGCCGCTATATCGAATAATGCGTTGTGCTGTGCAAACTCTACTCAGGTTAGGCATTGTAGTAAAATCTATGGGTAAAACTAATCCGATTTATCACTAGTTTCGTGGCATCCTAACACCAATACAAAGTCTATCTAAAAGTGGAATTGTAACGAGCCAACCAGAACATAATAGCTGAAATGTTGCGATTTTTAGGAACTACGCTTCTAATTAGCTACTTCACTTCTCCACAAATACCGCTGCCAGCACATAAGTTGCTACCAATTCACGCTGAACTATTCCGTGTGGTCAAATTTGATAAAATTAATATACAACGAGGATTGCTTGTTTTTAAAAAGGATCTTCAAGGGTTAAGAATCGGTATAAGCAAAGAGAACGTATGCGGTAGATTATTTAGAAAATTGCTATTGGACTCAATACTGTCTGTGACTTTTGCAGAGGGCCGCTGTCCGAGTAGGAGAGAAACTTGGCATACTCATGTGGACATTCTTTTCATGGGATTTGCCACGATGATCCATCAATTTGTTTGACCTGCAGCTACTAATCCGATTCTACTCTAGGTACTCCCCCAGCTATCAAGTCTACAAGGCCATTTTCCTAAAACCCGACAGCAAAAAATCAAACCCCAGTAAACCAAAATAGAAAAAGAAGGTGGAGATAAATCAAAACATATACGTATAAACCATGGCTCAAGCCAGGAACGAGACTCGTAAAAAAAGATTGAAAATATATGATTTCGAGCAGGATACATCCAACAATCGCGTCTATGAGCTGACTAACACTCCCTTTCGCATTGACGAGCTGCTGTTAGTGTGATTATTTACTAAACATAGTATTGTAAACCATAAAATCACATTTTGGTCTTCGGCTATTCTCCTTAAATTCGAGGGCGGAAGCAGTTATCGATGTACTCTTTCTTGAAGTGCGGGGAGTAAAACCCTACCTTGTCTAAATTCTTTATATTTTACTCAACGCTAAAAAGGGGGGATTGAGATTGGATTTGAGAAATGGCTAGAAGATAACAATTTTTTAATTTCGACCTGTTTTGACAATTATTTACTCAAAATGAAATGCTTGAGGTAGGGACAGTCGAATTATGGTAGAGAGGAGATGCTGCTCAAGTGGTTCATTGCTTTATTCTATGGGTTGTACATAAATCGAGGATTTTTAATCCTTTCTCAACGAACTTTCTTAGACTTCTCAGCGAGGTCAGCAGGTTTTTATCTATATCCAAAGAAATATACCAAGGTAGAGGGCTTATAGGCAGGGAGCCACGAATTGGAGGAGCGGTTCGACTGATAAGATATTATTATTGGCTGATTTGATAATCGCGTACAGAGACTGAGAACGATTAGATAATCGAAGGTTCCCCCGCCTATATCTTTTATAATTTCAGAATAAAGGTTATTGGCTGTTATTTTTAATGATGGATACTTAGAATGAGGGTCGTGATGTGATAAGCTAGTATCTTTTTACTAATCTTTTTGAACTAGAGTCTCTGAAACATCCCTGAGGCTGAGTCATGATGGTGGTACTGATGAGCCACAGGGGAGAGTTAACATCGATATACTTTCCCAAATGTTTTTCTATTTTTTACCGATGATGGGCCTTTGCAATTTCTATGTAATGATACTACATTTTATATATTAAAGTTTCAAAGAGAAAATTTTGAATAATGAAGATCAAATCTTAAGTATACGATCTTTATCAAGGCGAAATACGAGAGAATCTTTTGGATAGTTCAAGCATTAGTTAAACGCATTTATTATAATTTAAATGGAGGAAAGTAAGCATATACTCATACCAGCCAAATTCATCGGATTGATACTGCATCTTATCGCCACGACAATGCTGTACTTCAGTTATCCCGATAACATCATTGCAGCCTATCCGCAGATCATTTCTTATTCAGATACTAGCTATGTAGGTGGCAAAACATCATTCCTCGCAGCTAATACGCTTACTGTCATAGGATTGGCGGTTGAAGTTATCATTATGTTTGTGGGTGTCAATCTGTTTAAAGAGAGACATTCCTTTTTGTTAGCCACTCTTCATATAATAGGAGCAATATTGTATATTTCGTATGGGTACGGACAGTGGCAGTTCAGTTCTCTGTGGGCTTTGTGGGCCGTATTTAGCCTATTTCCACTCTTGTTGTAAATCATGGGAGCTTGTCATCCTTCAAACAAGTGATATTTCATTGACTTATATATGTAAAATTAATCAAACAAATGATACTGCATTCCTCGCTTTGTTTTACAATAAATGAATGATTTAAACTGACGGTCATGTGGTTTAGAAAGAAGCTGATTGACATATATTAATTTTATTTATATACGCGACATGAGCCGATAATCCCCTGCTATTTTCAGCAAGACCTCAGCAAACTTATATAGCACTCTCACTCCAGTTTCTAATCGAATGCAAGCCGATAATCCTTCATCTTCTCGCTCGAATAAATATCGATACTCCAGTGTGAATCGCAATCCGATTTCATAGCAGGCTCACATCGCCTCGGCGATCAGCAAGGAGTATCGGTCTCAACTCAAAACTCCCTTGCCAGAAATAAAGCAAGATAAGGTACAACTACTTGAATAATGGTTAAACGACGCTCTCGAGGGCGATTTACCCGAAGACGGCAGGCGACGATAGCCTCTTAAAGTTCTAAAATCATACGAATTAGATAAAGCCAGCCTGCGGAACCAAAACATTTCCCTTGAGCAAATAAACAAGCTTTACAATGGCCTATTTGTATATAGTAGCGGAATTAAAAACGCATTCCAAGAGATGTTTGCAATGGCGTCGGGCATGCAAAGTGAGAACAATAGATTAGAAAAGACGTACTGGCAGGTCTTCATCAAATTATTGGAGAGCACAATTCCAGTCAAGACTTGTTTCCAAATAACCGAGCAGACCTACGTCAGAGAAATAGCGGAGTTAAAGAAAAGGGTGAATGCAAATAATCATGCTTTTGATGGCGAAAGGTAGGCATTTGAAGCAACGATTAAAAGATTAAAAAAGGAGATATAATAAGGAAATCATCGATTTAAAGAGTTTTAAAATGACTATAATATCATGAAGGCCACGCTTGAAATGACGGAGGTAACTTTCAACGAGGAAGTGTCTCTGCGACTAAAATTCGAGTAAAAGATCAACCAAGTCTACTCCAGTTATGAGTAGTTGCAGTAGAAATATGAGAAATTGCGAGTGGAGTTAAGCTATAAAAAAGAGGCTTTGATGGAGGTGACTGATGACAAAAAGGAGTTGGGCAATCGATTGAATGAGTAGATTATTAAGAATAACGATTTGATGGAAAGGTTCTAGCGGATGTAGAATAATTTAAGAGATATGCAGTAACAACTTGTTGTTAAAAAACAAGAAATATTGGATATTCAACTCGAGAACTGCTCGGCTTAGGAACAGAAAGCCAAAGAAGAATTCGCGCTTGAGGAATTGCTGGTGACTATTCGATTGTTGAAGAAGAACCAGGTGGAGCATGCCAGTAAAGTGGATGAATGCCAAGCCATTATTAAGGATCAGGGATCCACTATCGGCAAGTTAAAATAAAGTCTTTCTGCGACTAGAGAAAAGAATGATGACCTCTATATAAAATGTCATGAAACATCCCTCAAAATTGTACCAGTTGAGCAGGACAATTTGAAGCAGTCAATCTAAATCGCAGAAATGAAAAGCCGACTAGCTTTGACTGATCATAAAAATGAGTTGCTTGAATCTTACAAAAAGGAGATTTAGTAGAAATACTTATCAATTCAGATTGATCTTTAAAACACTGAAAAGGAGTTGTCCTCTAAAAAGGAATTGCTGTCAAAATATGAGGAGAATTTAGCTGAAATGAAGGAGGTCAAGGATAGGTTTTAAAGGATCAATAGCAAGCTCACTCTCGACATACAAAATCAAAGGGCGAACTACAATGAAAAAATAGAAAAATTATCATAAGCAAAAATAAAGATGTTCGAGATGAAATGTGAATCGTAAAAGTTGAGAGAGAAAATAAAGATTTTTGAAGCTAAACTTGCCAATTAGGAGGAAATAAGAGAAAGGAAATAGGTGGAAAGTCGATTGATGAGCGAGGCGCATCAATAGGAACTAGCTCACAAGTAGTGCAGAATAAAATAATCTCGAATGGACCTTGAAAAGGCTCGAAAATAAATCCAGTAGATTCAGGAAGTGAGTAATAAAAAGGACAGTGAAAAATTAAAGAAATTATAAGAGATAACCTACTTGAGAAAAATTAACACCTTTCTCGAGGAGGATTCAAAATAGAAAAAATAGAAAATAGTGAAACTGGGGCAGTAGATCGAATCGCAAGCCAATGCAATCAACACTTTGAGAAAAGAGTTGTAGGGGAGATAATTTGCTAGCGAGAAGAAACATAATGACATTGACTCTGAAAAGAAGAATTTGAAAGCTGTAATTGTGCAGCAGAAGAAGAAAATTCAAGAGAGGATAGACTATGTCCATCCCATGATTGTTGAAGATCTTAGAGGACAAATTGCAAGGTTAAACGAGAGGATTGACTTTATCAATGAGAAGACTCAGCATGCCACTTAGACTTATGATGAAATGTTTCAAGAATTGAATTCAACCAAAAAACAAATTTAGCTCAAGAAAGAGGAATTGTAACACAATATAGCTTTAAAATAAGAGTCAGTAAGAGAAGTAGCCAAGGCAAAGGAGGAAGTAAAAAGGGTCATCAAATAGTACCAATAAAAATTGCAGGAAAAGCGGTAATATATCACCACTCTAAAAGCAGAATAGAAAGATATCATCGATAGACTTTCCAGCTAGATCGACAGATACTAATCAAAATAGAAAGCTACTACTCGGACAATCTCAAATTTACAAGCTTAAATTATTTCTCTCAAATAGATAGAAAAACAAAAACCAGTTCAAGTGTAGAAGACAAGTGATGGTTGTCAAACTTAAGAAATAATGACGAACTACCAAAATTCAATTCCGTAAACAGTCAATTTGGCAAACAGTGAGGCGCCACCTCGTTTGATGGCATCGAGCATTATCAAACGTTCTGTTCGAGCTCAATAGAGTCCAGCATAAAAATCAAAGAAAGTCATGTAAAAACCGTCTGAGAACATGTGTTTTTAAAAGTTATAAGACAAGTCCATATCCTTATCTCTAGAGTCGCCCATCCCACCTATAAAATAAAAGTAAAGATAATCCAATAATTTCTCACCCCAATAGAGGAGATAATAACGGCCATAGAAGAAGATATAGGGGAGATAATTCAAGAAGGCTCTTCGGCTAACCTTCATGCGAAGATGATGCCTCCGCATATTAATATCGTTTGATCATATTTATAAGATTATTTTTATGATATACCAGGGAATTATCAAAGAGCTTGTGGAAAGGTATCTTTCAAGCTTTTTAGCTTGAGCTACCATTACTCTTGTATTTATTTCCTCACGTGGTTTATCAACATTTTTAATACTTAGAGGTCGTCGTGCAACGCCACTCGATAGTCTTTCATCAGTTTGTTCCATTATTGTTAGAGGATAGTTTGGAATATCTTCAGGGGCTTTTCAAATCTAAGTTCAGGCATATTTACTATTCCTTCCAGAAGGGACTCATCAGTTCTTTGCAATAGCGGAGATAGTCCACCAGACTGAGAGAGAAAAACATTTTAATGCTGAAGATAAGCCAAATTATAAAAGAATTCATGTAAAACTCGTTAGAAAGGGAGAAGACGCGAACAGTCTTGCTATTAGTAAGTTTAATTTAGTCAACAAAACACACAAAACGTGATAAAATCTGGGTTTTACTTAATTTATGAGAGCTCTGTGTTAGGGTTTATCGTATTAGACTAATTTCAGCCTCTGAAAATTATTATTTTTAAAACTATCCCCATTTAAACTATTGCCTATTGTCTTTATTACTCTCCACTGGAAGTCTATCGCTGCCTACTGTGGAAACTCCCTGCTGTTCGCCTATTTTAGATGGCTAATGAATGCTTTAATTTTTAATATTACTTATCTTGCCAAATGGTTTGAAGGTGCTGATAATTTTACCGATCCTTTCTGATGGATTCTTAAAGACCTTATTCCAAACGTCATTAGCGGTGATACAATACCCCAACGAGAGTGTTTTAAATGTCAAGCTGCTTTGAATTTCTATCTCATACTAAAATTACTTTACTATTGGAATAGCACATTCACTTTTTATAGAAAGTCCTACTCGATTTGGGATTCGGAGAGGCTGGTGCACTAAAATTCCTTACCGATTTTGTCCTTGAGGTAGGCTGATAAAAATTAATTAAAAAGGTTGAAGTCACTCATGTCCTTGCTGCTTTAGACGGCAGCGATAGCGAGGATTTATTGAGTAAATAAACTTGACTCTATACGCCAGTCCTCCCCCAATTTCATAATAACGTTTTCAATGAAGTGTTTGTAGCTGCATAGCAACTGGGCGTCATATTGATCGAAGAGGTGGAAGTTAGTGAAGTAGTGAATGGTGTTAGGCGATGAATAAGAATGGTTATCCATCGGATGCTCTGGATGGGATATAATATAAATTTGGAGCAGGCATTAAACTATATTATAAATAGAATCAGTACTAATAAAAATAAATCCTTTGAACATATTCAGTCAGCTTGCTATTGTGATCCTTGAAACGAATTATTGTTGTTCATATTTAATTACAGCATCAATTACATTGAGGCCTATGCGCATCTTTTAGTTATCCAATTTAGGATGTAACAATAACATAGACTGACACCATCTAACTTTGTATCAATAATAGCACAATCATTTACGATACATTTGAATAAAGTTATCACTACTCTTCTCCTTCATCCGACTCATAAAACTCTGATACGTATCAATCACTTATGATTTCTGTGAATTTTGCGAGTTTTGAAGTTACACCTCCTCATCAAGCACATCCACATTACGTACGATATTCTGCAAATCATGACTCTTAAAGTTGCTTCTCAGAAATAAATTCTATTATCCTTCCTGTTTACTCGACTCAAATTAAATCGATTGCTTTCGACTTGAGTTCGATGATTGCTTTCTTGACTCTGCCTATTTGATAGGGTCATTCATATATCTTTTCATAAAATTTACTCGTTGATGCTATCCGAATGAAAAGTTGCCCATCGGAGTTTCATTTTTTTTTAGACCCTGTTTCCGAGGTGGTTCTAAACTAACAAACTTATAAGGTTAATTTCCCCATTTAGGACTGACCTCTTTGACTTAATTCTCGTCAAACGAACTGTTGAGGTCAACATTTTTATAATAACATTGTTGGGTTTGCTCCATCTCTCTTTTTTATCTTTGTTTCGTCTAATTCTACTGAGTCTTCATGAAGATATTCATCTCCTGGGGCTGCACGATGTATTTCTAAACAATAACATTGGTTGTATGATAATTGTGAACGGAATTGTCTGCGGATTTAGTATCGTTATTATAGATAAACTTTATTTTTCTCTCACTTTTAGGCTTCTACTGGAAAGATCTGTCATCATTGTCACTCTTCTCGATTGAACTCAAATCTGAATAGTTCCTAGTATGATGATTTTTTTGCTGTCCATTATGTAAAGATTTCTTCGAATGAGGACGGCACCTACTATCACTAATGGCTGATCCTTTCTCCACTCCAAGCATGGTTGATTTTTTCATCACCTGCTTGATAGAAATCTTACTCTGGTCAATTTTCGAGACTGGTGGAACAAACTAAAGATCAGTAACTGTATCATTACTGCAACAGCTAAAAAAAAATGCCTTGGAATCTGCCCTGGATAAAAATTTGGAGCTGTTATTGACGTTCTTCGGTCGAAGTTACTCCTTATTTTTTAGTGAAATCATGAGGAGGTTATTATTTTGATCTATTTAAATTTATATTATGTTCGATTCAATCGAAATAAAGTGGATACTTAGATTACAAGGAGCATAAACTGTATATTCCATCCTACGCGTTCTGGAGATCAAAAATGCTCAATTATTATTGAAAAGAGTTAAAATTCGAAGCCACAATCAGAAAGAAAAAGGTCATTGGTGAACTCTTTTCTTGCTTATACAGTTTAGTTTCTTTAGAAAGATCTCCTTAGTCACTCCCTAGACCTTTATGAAGACGTTCTCTAAAGTTATCTTTGTTTTGTCACTTTTGAACTCATGCTTTTTTGATTTTTGGTCATATGTTCCTAAAATATGAATTTTAGCGTCTTCCCTAAGCTTTTTCAAGGTATCAGCATGCTCAACGTCCATTTCACTCAAATCATCAAAACTCATCTCACTGCGAGCATTTCTTTTTAGTGTATTTTATTCATCTTCCTCGGAGTTGATATTTTAATTCTCATGCTCCTGTTTAACTTTCTTTGATTCCTCTGACTGACTTGAAGCCGCATAACATTACAGATCATCATTGACTGATTCTGAGGCTTGAGAGGACCTTCTGATGCTTCTAGACTGTGAGTTCAGTCTAATTTTCCTCTAATTATAGATAATCTCTTCAACAGTGGCGTATCTGGAAAGCATTTCCTTTTAGATTTAATTGTATCCAAGAGTGAGTCTTTTAAACAGATTCTGGCTGTCCTGCAATTTCTCCAGCATTTTCTGCATGTGGCGAGGAGTACCTCTTCAATCTGATTTAAGAAAATATTGTTCTGTTCTAATTATCTGAGCATGAACTAATTTTTGCTGAGGCTGATAATCATATCTTTGATGACCTTGCGGTAGAATTTATCAACGTCCGCCGCTATCATGAGGTATCAATTAATTATAAAGTTAATCAATTCGCTTACATTTTAATAGATAAAATTAGAAAGAAGAAAGTTACACACTCTTAGGTAATTGTTAACTGATGAAATATGATTGATTAATATTAAAGACTTCATGAGAGAATAGATGTTAATATAATTCGTTTTCAGGGAGTTTATTGATTTAATAAAAGAGAAGAGTGATTAAGTGATGATAAAATGGTCCGTGTTTATTTCGATTGAGAAAGAGATGAATTAATAACAAAATAGACTTATTCCTCAGTGGATATGTTTGTATATAATTTAAATTGATTTATTAATGCACACTTAACTTCTCATCCTCTTCATCGTGCTCTCCTGCCACAGCAGTAAGGTAATAGAATCGAAACCCTAAAAACATTTTAACTTAGAAGTAGGTGCGGCATTCAATGAAAAGATTCCCTTATTATTTTCCAATTATCAGCATAGCGAACTCTAAAATTTTACCAATGACCAGTACCAGCTGTCAATGCACTTTTGCAATGTACAATTGGATCTAGATGGAGATTTGGGTGCTATTAATTCAATTCCATATGATACTTTCGGACCCACAGAAAAACAAATTGAAGACCGTATCATCTACGACATAACTGAACTGAAGAATCTTAAGATATTTGTAGATGCAATCTACTTCTAATCTAAGTTCATTGCTTTATTCTAAAACAACCAAGTGGATATTTATAGTATCAACCTCAGCACTGGTCTTCTCTCCCTCTAATTAACAATGAATCTGACTGAAGCGTCGTCATTAAATGATGCGGAGTTCGTTATCTTCAATAAATACTGCTATATTATTTCTCATGAATAGATAATCAATATAGACACTAATGGCAATTACCTCCTGGTAGCTAATTATAAGTATCAATAATTTACTATTGGAGAAGCGGTAGAAATTGGCTCCTTGTTTTGTGTGGCTCAAGAAGAAGAGGGACTCTTCATCTACATTTTCGACCCCTCAACTGCATCTCTCCAACTTGTTCGTAATGCAACTTTCGAAGTGAACGATGGTAATATCCAAGCTGATTTTTCAGTTGATGAGTTCTACTTTGATCGTCATGGAGGAGAAATCTTTATCCTTGACCACGAGGAAGGCCTTCTAAAAACAAAGTTTTAAGAATTGTATAATAGTATTCACGTAGCAGTCGATAATAGCAAAATACTTATCGGAGGATGCTAAAATTTGGTAGTAGCAGCCCATTACATTTACATGACTTGCCCTGAACTGATTCAAATCAATAGAAAAACCTTCAAAATTGAGAACGTCATACATAATTCATTCTCCCCTTATGCCATCAATCATACAGAACAAAGACTATACCTTTTTGGCAGACAGGAGTTTGCAGTGTTTGACATCTTCGGAAAATTGGTGGAAGAGCATGCATTGGTGAAGAACGTGCATGCATAAAAATCTATAGTAGTAGGTGACTATATCATTACTTTCACCAATACTAAAGTTATATCGAACTCGATTATCTCTCACACTGATCAACTCTATTGTAGCACGAGCGATATTGCTCTCAAAGGTTCGTATCATGGATTTTACAAATCGTATGGGCTATGTAATGAGTACAAAGAATTTCCCATCAATTCAACTGAAATTTGTTTTGTTGAGTACCCGTTTACTCTAACAATAACAGACTCTGCCCCTTCCGACAACACCTTAGAAGTGATATTGATAGTGGTGTGGGGAGTAATATTATTTTTAGCGGCCCTATACTGCTCCATAAAAAATTACTTAATCCATCGTGGCTACACCTAAATGAAAGATACTCTGGTAGAATAAGACGCGATCTAATAAAAGCAAAAAAAATAGGACGACAATACAATGTCAAAAATAAACAAGAATCTATAGAGAAATAAGGAAATGCCCAAAGAAGAAATAGTTATGGAGTAAGTGTATGAGTGAAGCAGTTTCTTTGTTTATTTGCATATCAATTTCGAATAATTAATGCGGGTTGTATAATTATAGATAACATTAATCATTGCTTGTATTCGCTACTCGGAAAAAAACTAAAGGCTCCTCCCGCTTTGTATACTTATGAAGTCTAGAGTTGGGGAGTCATTAATTCGGTTATTTTCTTTTAGAAGGACTGCTAGGAACTTATTCTTTCGCTTTGGCCTTCGCTGACTTCGTCCAACTCAGTTCTTAATAAATACAAGGATACTTTCTATGTTGCAGCTGCTGCCGAGAGGTCGTTGATGCTAGAGTTTTAAATAGGTTTTGCGTTAGAGATATTTCCAAGTCGAGAGCGGCCATTTTCTTTTGAAACTCCACATACTTATTTTCCTTATTCTCCGAAGCAGTTATGTTGAGTCTTTCCTTTAGGGATTACACTTCAGCTTTCAGCTGTTCCTTTTCCAAAGAAAGTTCATTTTTATCTTTCTTGAGCTTATCGATTATAACTTCAGCCTCTGCCCTTAGTTGCTGCTCCTTTTCTCGATAGACCATCTACATATTGTCTCTCTGATTTCCGAGTTCCGTAAACTTTTTCTTTTTTTCCTGGTTAATGTCGATCTTGCTGGTGATGACAACCTCCCTCTAGGATCGGTAGGACTCCTCTATGTTTTTCTTGTGCCCAGTGAGTCGTTGATAATCACGTTCCATCTCTTGTATAATGTTGTTGAGACTCTTTATTTCTATCAGTCGTCCTTCCTTCTCTTCACTCAAATCTTTTTATTTCTTCTTTATTGCTTTCTATTTTTAGCGCGCCTACTATTATAGTTTATCAATCTGCTCCTCTAACGCGAATATCTTGTCGTATAACTTCTTTAGTTCGCTCCTGGACTTCTCTTTGGTGTACTCAATCTATTTCTCAGTTTCTTTCTGTAAATGGCTGAGCTCCTCCAGCAAATTGTTGACCTATCTATCTTTTTATTCGATCTTAATGATAGCCTTCTTGACCTGCCTATCCATAAAAGTAATAGCGTTCTCGTAGCTGACAAATTGCCCCTAGTTATTGGTCATTTCCCTTAAACTTCTTATCAGCATTTCAGTCTCACCCTTGCCTGAACTCTCTTCTTTTTCTTAATATCGTGCCTTCAGTTCAGTAATCTTTAATTTCAACCGATTTTTTTACTCAATATATCTTTTCTTCTCCTCCTCCCAGTTGGCTTTCACACTTTTAGTCTCATCCTCGTATCGAATAATGATGTTCTTCCACTCCTCTCGTTAGTTGCTGAACTCCTCTGCGACCTTCCTCAACTCTTTCTTTAAGTCATCAGCCTCATTCTGCCTCTTACTCGACATTTCATGATGCAGCTGCGATAGCTCCTGATCCTTTTAACATCCACTTTCATACAACTTATCCTCCAACTGTTTGAGTTGTTGATTCAATTGCGTAATTTCTTCACGATGACGAGCCTACCTTTGGTCCATTTCGTCTTTGGATGAAATGTATTACTTGCTTCTGTTTTACATCAAATTAGATAGACTTTGTAGCTACTGATCGTGCTACATTTTTAGATTGATTATGTCTTGGGTCAGTTTGCCAATGAGATGCTCCCTCTATGGATTGTTCTTCTCCCTCTCCAAGTCAAGAGTCGCTCCCAATTATTCCACAGCTTTCTCCAGAGTCTCGATCTGTTCTCGATAAAATGATTTTTCCCTCTCCTTGGTTTCCTCCATCTTAATCTCAAAATTTCTCTTCATATCAGCTACCTGTTTTTCGCAATGCTGATAGGCCTAATTTGATTCAACGCGCAATCGATCATTCTCTTTCTTCAAGCCCACTAACTTTATATTCAACACCTATGAGTCCCCAGAGTCTATTTCACGCTGTAGTCTAAGCCCTTTCATTTCAGCATCAACTAACTTCGATTTAACACTTGATTTTTCAATGTTTAGCATTTCGATTTGGTCACGCATTTACTTTGTCTTCTCCTGCAAGTTGTTTTCCCATTTTTGGTTTAGATCAGCTATGATTTTTTAATATTAAACTGATTCAATACTCTTTTTACTTTCTCTCAGCTGATTCTCCTCTGCCATTTTATCCAGTAGCATCTCATACTTGATCTTGTACTAATCCCCCGCTGCCTGTGAATGTGCAGCTACGACTTCCTCCTGCAGTACAATGAGATCCATCTCAAGTCGATATATCTTCTTTTGATAGAATTCCAACTCTGATGCTGCGATTGTGATCATTCTAACTGCTATAATAAAAGTTCATATGCTATCTGTCAAAACAATCAATAGAATAATATCTCATTGATCCCACAAAGATAGGATTTCCTATTTCTAATGGGGAAGAAGTAACAGCCCGAGGCAGAGCACCATCTTTTATTCATCTCTCTTGAAATTCAACTTGAAATGTTATGAATATATATTTGGTACAATTTTATTTCTAATCTAATCAATGGAAAACATTTATTTTAGAAAATGAAGAATCGAGACACAAAAATAGATTTTAGAGCTGAAGTGCTTTCACATGATAAACTTAATAAACGTATAGACGAATGGGTGCGGGCAATAGATCTCGAGAGTCTCTATCACAGGCTTTGCTTTAAGTATTTTCCTCGTTTCATTACAACTCTCGATGCGGGCTTTATCTGCAAAGCTCTGCTCTACACTATCGAGAAGAGATTCCCATCGTTGGTGGGAACACCTTCAGATGCAAATCTACTTCTGCTTAGCGAAGGATTGAAGGAACAGTATACTGCTATCAACATCGCTATCATGATGAAAGAGGACAGTTATTTTTATTTCCTCTGCGTATATCTCACCAAATTGGTTGCTGCTTTTATGACTGACCTCTTCTCAGATATTGATGTGACTAAATCAATGGAGGCCGAGCTGTATATCGTTCTGGTGCATGTCATGATTGGACTTGAAGTCAGCGCGGGAAGCTACGAAATCTATCATCGTAAGGTCATCAACGAAAAGATCTACAATTTTTAAAAGAGTAATGCTATGTACAATGTGACCAAAACTGAATCAGGAGCAGAAACAGTGGTTTCGAAAGCCTCCACTAAACGACTGAACTATATCAAAAACAGAAAGAATTTTAAGATAGTATTTGAACGGAACGCCGCCCATCTCGATTGCAAGGAGGATCAGAGTTCACTTGACCAGTTTAAGGATACACTTAAGTAAAATCTAAATGTAAAAATTCTTCCCAAGTTGCCAAAGAAGAAATTGAAAGCATAAGACTTTGATGAGAACACAATAAAGTAGCATACATAAAAGGAAAACGATTAAAATCGCTATCTCTTTCTGATAAAGCCTCCGGAAGTTGTAAAGCCGTCGTCATCCTATTTGAAGGCAAACCAAAACAGTGCTTCCTTCGAATTACTGTTCGATAAAATAAATCAGAAGAGTTGCTTCATTCACCGCAATGTTAAGATATCTCATCGACCACAGTTGTTTGTGAAAGAAAAGAGTAAAGATAGAGAACTAATTGTTCGAACTTCCATCAGTACTCCCAGTCATTGGCAGGATAAGGGCGAATAAAATTTGGGTCGCAAAAACTGGGAGAGTATTGTAAAGGATATCAAATACCACACTCTTCACACTAATAAATTCCATTAAATAAGCAGCAGAAATGAGCAACAAAACACGCTATAGCTTCTCAAGAAAAGTAGGAAACATATTGAAATTAAAGGTATGCCCAACGCTAAGAGATCCATCACCGCAGCTGCCAGCTAACCATAAAAACGCTAAGAGAAAGAGTTGATTTTCGCTAAAAAATAAAAAGATTTTGGGTCCTATTGGCTTGTTTAAAAATAATAGCAACAGGGACAGTCTACAGCCTTAAAACAATAATAAAAATTCCTGAAAAGCCACAAACTCCGCATGTAACGCCAACGCTTTGATGTTTGCTGTGAAAAGAGGAATAAAGATACATACTACTCCATGTTTAATATTATGATCACGCCCACCATCTAATTTAATCAGTGATTATCTATATCCATTTATTGAACAAATTTATTATGACTTATAGAGAAATTAGATTAGAATATATTACGCTTGAAAATATACTCAATCACTTCATAAAGTATTTTTTCACCCAGCGGTGACTCATAGCCTCGGTTAGACTCATACGGTTTTATGGATTTTTAATCAGCAAACGCGTTATGAAGTCCTTTACATCGTCAGAGAGGTATTTGGGAAATTTTAGTTCGACATTGACGATCTTACGATAGGTTTATTCCCTGCATTTATTTGATTAGAAAGGGGCGTGTCCTGTACAGAGCTCATAGCATAGCACTCCGATACTCCACACGTCGACCATCTCATTATATTAATCTCCCAACACAATTTAAGGAGAGACGTAATCCAGTGTCCCACAGAAGGTGGTGCGTTTAGAACTAAATAGCAAAGTGATTACTTTTTGCCGATATAGATAGCCCAGCCAAAATCAGCTAGTTTTACGACATTATTAACGAGAACAATATTTTACGGCTTGATGTCACGGTGGATGATACCATGCTAGTGCATGTGCATCAAAGCTTTCATAGTTTGAGTGACATAGTAGCAGGTTTAAACCTCAGTGAAGTATTTTTTCTATCGAAGTCGATCGAACAGCGAGCAATCTCCGAGTTCCACCACTAGATAGAGATTATTGCCTTCTTTGTGACACTTGTACAACTACAGACAGTTTTCATGCCTCAGATAGCTTTGAATTTTTATTTACCAGGTCAGCCTCTCAATTAATTTCTTGCAAACCTTTTACAGAGATATCTTTTTTACAGCAACGACCAATTTTATGGTGTTATGTTGTGCGCGATAAACATTGCCAAATCTTCCCTTCCCTAAAGTTTTACCTACTTTGAACTCCTAAAAGAATGAAACACTTGGCCGTGCTTTGGTCAGTATTCTTGGTTTTTTTGGTTCTTCAATTTGCATCAGGTTGCGATTAACAGGTGTTAGTACTTTTGATCTGTAGTCTGCATTTTTATGTGCTTTGTAGATATCAAAGGGACTAGTTTATATGTTTTCAGCCTATTTCGATTTATCCTGCATCAGCTTCGATCTTTCAGTCTTCACATCGGTTGGACAATGCTTCGGGGATGCAATTTGATTCCTGACGGTATGCATCTACAGCTGTTTTTGGCTTTGACAGTTCTTCTGACTTCTCAATTGCCTGGACTTATTCTCGAATGTGAGGTGATTGTCGATGGATTAGAAATTAAGGTGGTAAGGACTCGTGGGGCTGGCTATTGATACTAGTGTAATATGTGGAGTGTATGATTTGTCTTCCTGAAACCTAGTTTTGGGTAGTATGATTTCCTTGAGACTTCTGTTGGTTTTCATCTGTTTTACTATTAATTTATATTAAAGTGTATTATGAAATATTAATATTATTTAATTAGTAATGGTAATAT
>Ga0302185_10000885_pt1 | contig 22032 bp, 13 predicted proteins | sample II_Bog_E1_1_FD_200231 | JGI IMG/M metagenome (GOLD analysis project Ga0302185, IMG submission 200231) | Peat permafrost microbial communities from Stordalen Mire near Abisko, Sweden - II_Bog_E1_2 | ecosystem: Environmental > Terrestrial > Soil > Wetlands > Peat | place: Sweden: Abisko... | reverse complement strand
TTTCAGAGGAGATTCACCATGTTCGAGAGAATTCTATTCCGTCGATCTAATCTCAGCCGCCACCGCAACGGTCCATATGCAAAAGAACGAGAACGCTATCTGACGTTGCTGATGGAAGAAGGCCGCTCCTTGCCGACCTTGAGACAAATTGCAAATCTGCTCTACCATATGGCAGAGCAACTTCCGCTCAGTCTCCCGTCAGTTACGCCCACCCAAATTGAAGCCGCTGCCAGACAGTGGAGTGCCACGCTTGTTCGCTGCCGTATCAGTCGGCATCGCATGGAGACAAAGTTTGTATTTCACGCGACAAACTGGCTGCGCATGCTGGGCCGTTTACAGAAACCGGAGTCCCAACTTCCGTTCACCACTGAGCAGGATGCGTTCCTTCAATTCGAACAACAAGAGCGCGGTCTAGCAGATGCTTCCTTGAAAATGCATAAGACACACTTGCGCCCATTCCTTAACTGGGCTGCAGACCAAGTAAAGACGCTGCGCAAGATAACCCCCGAGGATTTATCTCGTTACTTTGTTTGGCAGGCCGCACAACGACGATGGAAGCGGACAACTATTTCTATTCATGTCAAGGCACTGCGCAACTTTATTCGTTTTGCTGAATCGATGAATTGGTGTGTTGCAGGCCTTGCCAGCACAATCGATGCGCCTCGTATTTATAGACTCGAGCGGTTACCACGAGGACCGCTGTGGAGTGATGTGCAGCGCCTTCTAGTTGCATCTTCTGGTGACACTCCGAACGACATTCGCGATCACGCCATGTTATTGCTGCTGGCAGTTTATGGGTTTCGGAGCGGTGAAGTGCGCCATCTCTGCCTGGACGACATTGACTGGGAACAGGAAGTGCTGCATGTTCGCTGTACTAAGCAGCGGAAAACTCAACATTATCCTTTGCTCCGCAATGTGGGAGATGCGATCCTGCGGTACCTTCGCGAAGTGCGTCCACGATGCCCGTATCGTGAGGTGTTCGTCACACTAATTCAGCCGTTTCGACCGTTAACGGCAACCTGTCTCGGAACGGCGGTACGTAATCGTTTACTCCAACTGGGCCTCACACTACCATGCTATGGGCCCCATGCTCTTCGGCATTCCTGCGCCACCCACCTGTTGGCAGAAAGATTCACGCTCAAGGATATTGCCGAACATCTCGGCCACGTCTCGTTGGAGTCTACACAGATATATGCCAAGACCAACCTGGTCGCGTTGCAAGAAGTTGGTCAGCTCGATCTAAGTGGCCTGGTTACCCATACCGAGCACAGTGCTCATATTGCCACGCCGATTTATCCCAGAGGCAGCATCGAAGCGCTTCAGGCCGTAGCTGCGATCAGCCTTGGAGGACTACTATGACACTGTCACAGGTCGTTGAGTCCTACATTGCATATAAGCGTTCTCTCGGAAAGGACTTCAAGTCAAAGGCTGCTACGCTGCGTGCCTTTGTGAAGAGCGTAGGCGACCGCGATATAAGGCGAGTAAACCCATGTTCTGTTCGACGCTTCCTGGACGGCAGCGGTCCCGTGACCGCTAGCTGGTTTTACAAGTATCAGACTCTGGCAACCTTCTACCGTTATGCACAGGCCCATCATTACGTTCTAAACAGCCCTCTGCCACGCAGCAAACCGCAATCACCAGAGAAGTTTCAACCCTACATCTACACCAACGACGATATGCGCAAGTTGATTGATGCTGCCGACTCGCGGCATCGATACACGTGGTTTCTTACACCCAATACCATCCGTACGCTCTTGTTGTTACTTTACGGAACCGGCCTCCGGATCAGTGAAGCGTTGCGGTTGAATATTGAAGATCTTGATCGCAATTCTGGGGTGCTCACTGTTCGCGAGACCAAATTCTATAAGAGCCGCCTCGTTCCCGTTGGATCTGACTTGCGGCGCGTCTTAGAAGCCTATATCGATCAGCAGTGGCCATTGGCCCATCACACGGAAAAAACACCACTGCTGGGAACAGTAAAGCTTCAGAGGATCACTCGCAATACTGCCGAAGAGGTTTTTAAGAAGTTGCGCGAAGAAGCCGGAGTCCATCGTTCCAGGGAGGCGAGATACCAGCCGCGGCTTCATGATTTTCGTCACAGCTTTGCCCTGGTACGGATCGTTACGTGGTATCGAGAGGGTAAGAACGTGCAGCGTTTGCTGCCCCACCTCACGACCTACCTTGGACATGGCAGTATTCAGGACACTGCGCACTACTTGACGATGGCAACAGAACTACTCACAGAGGCCAGCCTTTGCTTCGAGCGCTACGCTCGACCGGAGGTGAGCCTTGACTAGTGCGAACTTGCTTGGCAGTTGGGTACGGCGCTTTCTTCTGGAGCATGTGATCGCGGAGCGAAACCTCTCCAAGAACACGCAACGCAGCTATCGTGACACCTTCTCCATTTTACTTCCGTGGATCAGCAAACGTAGCCGACATCCCATTGACCATCTCTGTATCGCTGATCTCTCCAGAGATGTTTTGAAGGACTTCCTCGACCATCTTGAACATGAGCGTCACTGTAAAATCCGCACACGCAATCAACGCTTGGCCGCTATTCATGCGATGGCTCGCTTCGTGGCTGAGCACAGCCCTGAGCATGTCGCATGGTGCGCTACGATTCGCGCAGTGCCTTTCAAGCGTTTTCATCGTCCTCAACTCACTTACCTTGAAAAGCCCCAAATGGATGCATTGTTAGCCGCTCCGGATCGTAACACGGTACTGGGTCGGCGTGATTACACATTGCTGCTCTTTCTCTACAATTCCGGTGCCCGCGTCTCAGAAGCATCAAGCCTGCCGATCAACAAACTAAATCTCAGGCCCAACGCTATGAGCCATGTCGAAATATTCGGTAAGGGCGGCAAAACCCGTCGTTGTCCCTTATGGGCTGCCACAGCAGCGGAATTACTTTCGCTCACCCGCAACCGTTCGTCTGACGAGCCGGTCTTCGTAAACCGTCATGGGCAGGCTATTACCCGTCACGGTGTTCACCGCCTCATCAAGAAATATGTTCGCAAGGCCATGGCTCCTTGCCCATCTTTGGCCAACAAATGCATTAGCCCACACACCATCCGCCACACCACCGCTACGCACCTACTACGTGCCGGCGTGGACATCAACACTATTCGTGCATGGCTCGGTCATGTCTCTATCGACACCACCAACATCTATGTCGAGATCGATCTCGAACGCAAGGCTCAGATGCTGGAAAAGACCAACGCTCTCCATTCCAACCCTGTATCTAAACGGCCCTGGAAAGATAACCCATCTCTGATGACTTTCCTCCGTTCTCTCTGATTACTTATGTTGCGTCAGCAGTGCTTCATGACCGCATAAGTACTGCGCTTTGACACTGCTACGCAACATAACTTTAAACACCACATAACTCCCGTTATGTGGTGAGCAACATAACAGGGAGTAGTCCAATGATTCAAGAACGCGCCATGCTCGCCGCCGTCCACATTAGCATCTGGACGGCCGTCAAACACGACCGCGGCGTCAGCCGCGACGTGGCCGAAAGGAACGGCGCTCCGATGAGCGCCGGCCGCTACAACAAGCAACTGCTGCGCGGCGCCGACAAACTCGACGAATTGCGCACGCTCGCCGGTCAGGTCCGCCAGTACTTCTACAAGATCACGCTGCCCTGGACTGACGAGGGCTACCGGCTGCTGCCGGCGAATCTCTACTTCGATCTGACCGCACGGATGCGGGAGTTCGAGGCCAGCTTCGAGCAGGGCGTCGAGGCGTTTCTTGCCGTCTATCCGCAGTACATCGAGCAGGTGCGGCCCGAACTGAATGGGCTCTTCCGCGAGGAGGACTACCCAAAGGCCGAGAAGCTGCGCCGCAAGTTCGGCGTCAAGCTCGAAGTCCTGCCCATTCCCACCGGCAACGACTTTCGCGTGCAGATGTCGGCCGAGGAACAGGCGCGCGTCGCCCGCGAGATCGACTCGAATGTTCGGCAGTCGCTGGTGCGCGGGAGCGAGGATCTTTGGAGCCGGCTGCGCGATGTGGTCTCGCACATGGTGGACCGGCTGAATGAGCCGGAATCGCGATTTCACGCGACGCTGGTGACGAACATCTTCGATCTGGTGGAACTGTTGCCTCGCCTCAACGTCACGGACGACCCGGAGTTGAATCGATTCGCCGAGGAAGCCCGCCAGAAGCTCTGCACCTACACTGCGCACGATCTCAAGAAGCATGAGTTGCTGCGCGTGGCGACGGCGGCTGATGCCGCAGGAATCGTCTCTCGCATGGATGAGGCGATCCGCAATCGTGAGGCCGAACAGGCCGAGCAAAGTCTGGCTACGGTCCAGGGCATCTTCGACCATATGTCGGCGTACATGGAGGCGCCCGCGGCGGCATGAAACACGATGTCACTACAACCATAAATTGGCCGGAATGGCCAGCTTATGGTTGTAATTCGTGCCGTCCAGCGGCTCACGGAAGAGGAAACTTCAGCGATCTGTCCAAATCTCATGCGATTGCTCTTGATTGCATGGTAGTTGCCGCGTAGAGCAATTCAGCACCCGCGGCCAAGTTTTGCTTGGAAAACAGAACTCGCGGCCAACTTATCTTTGGAACGCCGAAACGTTAGCGAAAAGAATCCACTGAAACCCACGATTCCCGGCCAACTTATGATTGGAGGCCCGGACAATTTATGCCTGTAGTGACACAAACCATAAACTGGCCGGTATGGCCAGTTTATGGTTGTAATTCCAGCCGTCTTTGAATTCCGATTCAGCTATCACCGGGTCAGGAGGAATACCGCATAATCGGTGCAAACGACCGCTGTCTCAGGCGAAGGTTTTTCAAAGGTCAGCGTTGCCGACAAACCACGCAGAGCCAGCCGGACCCGCAAAAAATCCCAGAAACTCAGCGCGACTAATTCGTGGTGCCGCTAAGGAGCGAAACGTTAGAGTCGGAATGGCTCAGCCGCTTCTCAATTCGATTTAACAGCCGTATAACGCTTGCAAGGGCAAACCATAGCAGCGAAGCGATGAGGGAACTCAAGACCATGAGCCAGCCACCAGCGTCACTCGCGTTGGTAGCTCCCGCCGTTATAACGGCTACCACTGGACAGAGGCACCCGACTACGCGTAGCACGATTACGATAGCCGGCAAGGAAATCTCTGGTTCCGTGCTCATGGGATTCGCTCCTTTTCTCAGAATAAACTCTCGAAACTCTCAGATCGCCGAGCTGCCGCCGGTTCGTTCGGCACCATGCCGGTGATGGTAGTCACAGTGCGGCCGCAAGTAGCAGCTTTCGCAGCTTGGATTCGTAGGTCGGCAATAAGATTTTCCGACGTTCCACAGGGGCAGATCGAGACTCCACGGGTCGGCGCTCAGAGTGCGGGCCAGTTGGATGGCCTTGGTAGCTTCGGAAGCCTTGATTTCTTCGCCATAGACTGCGCGACCGAGTACACGGCGGATGTGAAGGTCGGCCTTTACGTCGCCTGAGTCGCCCTTGATCTGATCGGAGTCCCGCAACGCGCCGACGATCATGCGAGAAATTTGATCGCCTGCACCTAGCGCCCAAAGATGAATGAGTGCCTCGAAAGGGGACTTGCCAGCCCAGATTCTCCGAGCGTCGCCATCGTACCGAACGCAGATGTCGTTTGCGATTGCCCATAGACGCCTGTAGCCCCTGTGAAACCGGTGCGGCCGACCTAATTCCTCGTATCTCGAATCCCATTGATCTTTTGAGAAGGAGCTGATTGTCGTCCAGATGTCGTCCGGATCGCCGAGCTTCCTGGCAAGTTCCTCGCCTTTCCGCCACGCTACGTCGGCATCCGATTGCCAATCAAGAAGACAACACAGCAGGAATCTATTCGCGACTCCCTTTGGACACCCCACTCCCTTGAGGTGTGAAATATCGCCCCAGTCGGCCTTACCGCCCCCATTCTCCAAAAGGAGGGCGGCAATTCTGTCGAGATTGTTCCCCATGCGAGTGCCCCTCCCCAGCTTCGGTGAACTGAGCGATCAGGAAATCGGAAACGTCGGATGGGAGGAATTATAGACCCTTTTTTTTCCGCCAACAAGCCACCGTTGGAACCCAAGTGCGCGATGCGGCCGTATCACCGCCACTCTGACCTTTGCCGAAAGTTCGCCGTCCTGCAGTCGATCTCTACATGAGCGCTTCTGAGCGACGGATTTCTGGCCAGCTTCCTGTCAAGGAATCCATCATCTCTATGCCACTGCATGCTTCTAGGAGTGCCAACTTATGCTTCAAATCACACACGAGACTCCGGCGGCCGAGCGCATTCGGAAGGCGCGTACGGCGCTACTGCTCGATCATCCATTCTTCGGGTCGCTTCTGTTCCGGCTGAAGAGCGAAGAAGATCGCGTGATTCCTACCATGGCGACCAACGGCATTGTGCTCCGCTACAACTCCGCATTCGTCGATACGTTGAACGCGGCGACGCTGGCCGGGGTGCTGGCCCACGAGGTCATGCACCCCGCGCTCCAGCATCACACCCGGCGGGCCAAACGCGACCCCAGGCGCTGGAACGAGGCCTGCGATTATGCGATCAACCCGCTGCTGCTCGATGCCGGTCTGAGCCTACCAGACGATGTGCTCGTCGATCCACGCTTCCGCGGTATGAGCGCCGAGCAGATATACAACCTGCGCGAGGCCGAAGCGCAACCACAGTCCGATGACCAAAGTGAATCGGAGCAGAATACGAACTCTGAATCGAACGATTCGGCAGGTAACGAGAATGATAGTGGTACACCTTCCGTTCCGGAGAGCCAGGGCGGCATCGGTCAGGTGATCGACGCGCCAGAAGCCGGCGACGATGCGCCAAGCATCGAGGAACAGGTGCGCGATTGGGAGATCGCCGTCAATCAGGCGGCGACCGTCGCCCAGCAGGCCGGCAAAGTACCCGCCGGACTCAAGCGGACTCTTGAAGGTGCGGCGGAAGCACAGGTCGATTGGCGGGAACTGTTGCGCCGTCTCTGGTCCGACACTATCCCGGCCGACTCGAACTGGATGCGGCCCAACCGCCGTCACATCTGGTCCGGTCTCTATCTGCCCGGTGTTGTGCGCGAGGGCGCGGGTGAAATCGCGATCGCCGTCGATTGCTCGGGATCAGTCAATGCGCGGCAGCTGCGGCTCTTCGAGGCGGAGATTCGTTCCATCATTGAAGGCCAGCGGCCGGAGCGGGTGCATGTTCTCTACTTCGACGCCGAGGTTCACAAGGTCGATACCTACGTGGCCGGTGAGATGCTTCACCTCGATCCAGTCGGCGGAGGAGGCACTGAATTTGGCCCTTGCTTCGACTGGATCAATGGGCACGGAGTCCGCCCCCAGACGATGGTCTTTCTGACCGACCTCTACGGGACATTTCCAGACTCCGCACCAGACTATCCCGTACTCTGGGCCTCGACTGGAGGCCGTCAGGCGCCCTTTGGCAGCGTCATTCCCATGCACGCGGTGTAGCCAATGCTTGGCTCATTGGCAGTAACGCGCTTCGGAGCATCCCCATGAACAAGCAGTTCTTCATCTTTACGGATGGCTCGGCCATCGGTAACCCAGGTCCTGCTGGTTGGGCAGCTATCGTGATCCACGGGGCAAGACGGCAGGAGATCGCCGGATCGGTTCCGTGGTCGACCGTCTCTGAAATGGAACTGCGCGCCGCGGTCGAAGCGCTACGCCTGACGCCAGCCGGCGCCCGAATCGAGTTGCGCTCGGACTCGGAACTGTTGATCCACGGAATGCGCTTCCGCGTTTTCCGCTGGAGACGTTACGGATGGCGCAACAGCCGTGGCTTTGACCTGCAACACCAGGAATTGTGGCGCGAGTTGCTCCTGCTGAATGCGGATCGAACGATTCGTTGGCTATGGGTCAAAGGGCACAGCGGCCATCCAATTCAGTCACGTGCCGATGCGATTGCCTACCAAGCCGCCAGAGCAGTCGCCGCTCAGGAACGAATTGCCGCCTGATGCTGCTGGCAGACCACAACTCCAATGAGGAAAAGAACCATGTCAACGATTGCAACAACGAATTCGCTTTTTGAGATCGACGCGGAACTGGACAGCCTCCTCGATGAGATCGAGGAGCAAACCGCACAGGGCGGCGAACCCGCCGGGGAACTCGTTGCCCGTTTTCAGCAATTCTGTTCGGCTCACGGTGAAAAGGTCGACCAGATCGGCCGCTTTGTGCGCATTATGGAAGCCCGAGAACAGTATTGCCGGAGCGAGGCCGCGCGGCTTGCGGACCGAGCGCGGGCCACAGCTGGCAAGGTGGAACGCACTAAGAATATGGTGCTCTACTACCTGCTGAGCCGGGACCTCAAGAAGATCGAGGGCTACCAGTTCACAATACGCGCGCAGAAGAACAGCCAGGATTCCGTGCGAATTACCGACGAAGCCGCTCTACCATTGGCCTATCGAAAGATCGATGCGCGCATTGGCGGCGTCCTCTGGGAAACCGTTCTGGCGAATCTACCTGAAGAGCTTTCCAAGATGCTGGAGGCCGCCGTGCAGGAGTCTAAACCAGACTCCGAAGCAATTAAATCAGCCATCCAGCAAGAGGAGCATGTACCCGGCGCGGAACTGCGGCGGGGATGTCATCTACGGGTTGGATAGCAGGGTACTCGTTCGGTACCAAAGCCTGATGGATAGCGTCTCCCAGACTCGACAGAACAATGCCGGATATTCAGCGCCCACCGCCTGTCGATGGAATGGTGTTGTGGCATCTTCAAGCGCTTAAACACCCTACTTCTCAATCCAAACAACCAACATGCGTTTGACGATCCCGATCACTTCCTCGACAATCAATCTCGCCAGCTTCGCTGTGCTCCGATCCTGCTCGGAGTCCTCTGGAACACTGATCGCCTTCCCGCAGAAACCCCAATCGACATCACAAGAATCCGCACTCATCAATACCTCACAACGGCCGCCAGCTTCTTTGCCCTGGTGATCGCCACGTAGATGAGCTTCTTCATGTTGTCTTTCTTCGCCTGGCTACCGCTAATACTCCGCGGCAGAAGCAAAACAACCTCATCGAACTCAAGTCCCTTGGCGCGGTGCATCGTGGCGATGCGAACACCCTTGAAATCAGGCTTGTCGAACTTGTCGCGGGTAAGCACGATGCTGTCGATTTTCTCCGCGTGCAAGGCATCCCGAATATTCTTTGCATTGTTGTTCGTATCAACCATCACGCAAACGGAGTTACCTGCGCTGAGACTCGCCTTCAAGATCGAAGGCAATGCCTCAGTGACCTCGTCAAAGTGCTCATAATCGAGAACTTTGGGGGGCTCGCCATGCGAAAGCGACTTGTAGCGGGAGTTGTCATCCAGCCCATCGTCGAGATTGTCCACCCCGACGCCTACCAGGGTAGCGACGGCATAGCGGCGGATTTCCTCCGTGGTGCGGTAATTCAGGTAGAGTTTCCGTGCCCGCCCGCGAATGTCGATTCCGCACCGGCTCATCACCGCGCGGTTCTTGCCGTAAATCCGCTGATGGCCGTCACCAACAAAGAAGAGGTCATTCTGACCGTTCGGAACTATCGCCCGGAGTAATTTGAGCGCCTGCGGCCCAAAGTCCTGCGTCTCATCCACGATGATCGAGGAGTAGGGAACAAGATGCTCCCTATCCTGCTCGTCGTGAAGAAGTGCTGCGGCATCGCGGTATGCGTCATCGACCTCTTTCAACTTTTTAAGCGAAAGCTGGGAGCGATACTCCGCAAACACCGGCCAGATAAGATCGCGCTTCGCGCGGCTCAAAATGACTCCGCGACCGGCGCGCTTTGCCAGACGGTATTCATCACGAGAGCTTATGCCCTGAGCCAGAATTACCTGGTCAAGTTCCTCTTCGTAGAAGCTGTCGGGAAGCTCAAGGCTGGTATCCCGGACCGCAAGGGCACTCTTCCAGGCTTTCTGGACCTCCTCTTCCTTGCGGTCGTACACGATCCGGTGCTCATACTTCTTCCGACGCAAATAGCCGTACACCCAGGAGTCGAGGCTCTTAACCTCGATGTTTTTCAAGATCGGCGACGAAGGTCCACAGAGAGTTTTCAGGTTCTCTTCGATGTCCGTAGCCAAGTTAGGCGTGAACGTCGTGAAGAAGACCTTCTTCACGTCCCTAGCACGGTTCTCGGCCAACCATTTTGTCCGGTGCATGGCAAGAACAGTCTTACCGGTGCCGGCACCGCCGAGAACGCGCATGGGACCGCTGCGGTCGCCATCGGCGAGCTTCCTCTGCGTAGGATGCAGGAACACTCGCCACTGCGCGAGAGGCGCATTCAGAATTGCGGCCATCGTTTCTTCATCAGCTACAACAACGAAGCGGGACTGCGATTCAGGAGTTTCGAGAGATGCCGCGTAGTCCTCGGTGTCCACCTTCAGATCCACGCGTGTTTCGCGCGACACCAGAATGTCAGACACGGTATCACCGGCATGGATCAAGAACAGCGCCTCATAGGCCTCAACAGGCAGATAGGGCTGGAGAGCGTCCAACTCCTGCTCAGAACGAATCGAGCGAATCTGCTCGATAAGCTCTTCCGGCGTTCCGATACGGAGCAAGTCATCGTCAGACAGCGCGGAATAGAGGGGGGTGGCGGAGGCTTTTTTCGCAGGGACCGACGAACGGACCTCTTCCAGAACCGGCTCGACCAAGTTCTCGACCGCGAACACCTGAAGCGCTCCGGTCACCGGGTTCACCGCAACCCGGCGGTCTTTTGCCCATCGATACGCTTCATCGTGCTTATCGACGTACATCAGAACATAAACATCGCCTTCGGTGGGCCTGAAAACAATCCCGCGCCAATCCTGGTCGATCCGAACCGATTTCAGGTTTTTATCGCGAGCGCCATTGATCGACTCGTAATTGATGCCAGGCGAAGTGGGGTCGCTCTGGAAGTTCAGAGACCACTTGAGAATCTTGCCCTGTACAGCCGAGGGAAGTTTTGCAAGATTCGCAAGAAAATCCTGCGCCAAGGCGACTTTTACTTTCAGACTCATTGCTGTACCTCACCGTCCATCGGATGCTTTTTGCCAGAGGAAATTGCTTTTCCGATCTCCTCCGCCCAATCGCCGTCCGCAATTACCGTTTTCCATCCATGCGAGTGCCAAATGGTGACGTAATCGGCCTGCTGCGGCATCAGGAGAACTACCTCAGTTCCACTCCAGGCAAGCTCCGCTTCCGCAACCACATCGCCATCTTCATCAAGTTCAAAACCAACTTTATCGGGGGGCTCAGCGCCAGTCTGAATCAAGCTGCCGAGGCCATCCCGTAAAGACTCTATGACTTGATCCCAGATTGCTTCCCACGCCGCGGACTTTGCCGCGCCATGCGTATCGGGAGCCTGCTTCCCCGGCACCGAGAAGTTCAACGTTGCGTAGTCGCCATTACGAATCCCGGTCTGAGTCGCCAGCAGGACGCCAGGCAAGGTCTGAAAGATATTGAAGAGCCAGAGCCAACGCTGCCACGCACGATGTTTCTGCGGATCAGCTTCTTCAGCTGCGTCATCATAGATAACCAGGCCGAGGCTCAGAGGAATCACGGCCTGAGCATTCGTGAGCGCTTTCGGCCACCAATAGCGAAGCGAGACTGAATCCGAATTGGTGTTACCGCAAGCCGTACCATCAGGACGGTCAACCTCCGGCAACTCCGGCGTATTCCAAAAACCGGCCAATTTTTCTCGTGCTGTTGCCCCTTCCTGCGTCCCATGATTAGGCACCATCCGAAACGCGGTAGCTCCAGCATGGCGGCTCAGACGGCCTGTGCTATCAGGATCGGCGAGCAGGCCCAGGAGGACAGCAACAGAATGCTGGCTCCAGAAGGATTCCCGATACGCAGCCCTCAAGACCGGGGGAAGTATGTCTGGAGCGTTGAAGCACATGGGGGCAAGGTGCTCGGAAATAGTAAGTTTTCCGGTTGTGGAACCTTCAATGGACGCCTGCACATCTTCCCAAGTAACGGACCATACAAGGAACTTGCCGCTCGAAACCAGCGCGCTGCGCTTGCGCGCATCCTCGTTTGCCGAATCCCGATGGAACGTCCAGCCATCACAGAAAACAGCAACCGGCTTCCGGTGCACGGACTCTTTCTGGTCTGGCCACAACACAAAGTCGGGCCTGGAAGAGTACGCAACTCCGTCGTCCTTACCCAGATCAACCTGCGGTTCGACGCGGTAGCGATATTCCCCTACTTCGAGAATGTACCCAGCTTTGCCTCCAATGATCTCCTGCACGCGCTTGATCCGCGGTAGGCCATCCTTTCCGCTGAGCCGCTGAAGCCCTTCAATGAACTGAGCCTCCAACTCCGAATCAAAGTTCGGGTTGATCTCAATGTCTTTGATCGTTGGAATGCTTTCCAACTGGTCAAGACTATCCAGAATGTCCTTGATAATCGTGCGGGCACGGTCTCTGGAGATGAGCTTCAATTCACGCCCCATGCGGTACTGGTAAACGCAGCGGTAGCACCCATCCTTCTCAGGGTCTCCGTTGCAGACGCAACTGGAGAGCTTGTTGTAGGCAAGGCGAATCACATCCTTGAGCGCCTGCGCGTTGTCCGCAAGAAGCTCATGAAGATACCCAGTGCCTCCAGGAACGGAGTCGTATAAGACAACGCAGTGGCGGTCCGTCCCCCCGGGGATCTTTTCTTTTTGCGCGATAGACCCTACATGGCTCACATCTCCGCCGAACCGTTCCTGGACGCCAAGCCGCAGTGCCGCCATAAAGGAAACGACAGAAGTCTCTTCGACGCCGGCCGAGGTATAGGGCATCAGAATGCGGAGAGCTTCGGAAGCAAACTCGCGATAGAGATACAGGCACTCAACAATATTGGCAGGATCATCATTCCCGTATTGTTTGCAATCCTTAGCGTGCAACTGATCGTACTGGCGCTCCCATTCGTTCCGTTTGGTGCGCTGCACCTGCCCGCAATGCCGACACAGTTTGAATCCAGAACGAGGTTTCTTTTCCCCAGCCACGGAGTAAACGTCATCACCTTTGTCTATTTCGCCAAAGTTGATGTCGCGGAATGTTACGTGCTGGATAAACTCAAAGCCGAACGGAACCTCGGATGCCTTAAGCTTATAAGCCTCTTTCACATCCTTGGAGTCAAAGTCGAGAAGCATCTGACGCACAAAGAACTTCGGCTCGCGGTCCTCCGCCCTATCGTCAATCCGGCTGTCAACATCATTATTGTGAGCAATCGCCTGCTTGAACCTCAGTAAAAAGCGTTCCTGCGAAAGATTGACCCACATAGCCTCGCCACAGTTCGGGCATGACGAATAGCTATCCGCCTCATCCTGAAGGTTTTGCATGTGCTGGCAGGTCGGGCAGAGCCTCCACTTCTCCAACTTGGAGAGGTCCATGTTGACCTGCTCGATGACAACCTCATGCTGGTTGGCGAAGAAGTGGTTCTCAGGGGCAAACTCCGACAAGGCGGATTTTGCGGGACGTTCGTAGCGTTCCGCGGGCAAGGTAATGTATTTGGAGCCATCCTGGGGATCGTCGGCCCCTTTATTCCGCCAGAGGATGGACTTCAGCTCCACACCGGATTCCGGGAATGCGTAATTGGGAATCAGGCCGGCATCGGTGAGTGTATTGAGCAGGTCGCGGTCGTTGATCTCTTTGACCAACTCGATCTTATTCTGACGCTCCCTATCAAGCTGGGCAATTTCCTCACGCGTGGACTGATCTTGCGGGCCCTTCTTTTTTTCGGCAATCAACTTCTTAATTTGTTCGGCTTTCTCACGGTGAGACTTCCGTTCTGCTGCCAGTTCTTCCAGAATCTTCTGGAGCCGGATGCGAAGACCGTCCTTCTCGTCAGTGCCAAACATGAAGTCCCTCAGCCGCAGTTCGACACGCTCATCCAAATCCGGTTGGAGCAGGTCGCAGAAGCGCTTCAGAATCTCTTCGTCATGTGCCAGAACATAATCGCTAAACGTGTAGGGAAAGCGCTTTTTATCATTGCTGTCGAGGGCGTCAAGGGCTTTTCTGGTTTCCTTCGGCAGCGCATCCTCGGAAATGCCACTGGCAACCCAGCAGTCCATCGAAAACGCAAACAACTGCCTGCGGAGAACTTCGACCGCCTTCAGGAATACATCCGGCGGCACGACTTCTCCTTTGAGCATTTCGTTCGTGTCATCGAAGAAGTAAAGGTCATGCGGGTTGTTCCCGTCTGCGATCGTTAAGGCGAAGGCGTTGCCATCGCGGCGGCCGGCGCGGCCGGAGCGCTGCAAGTAGCTCGACTGATTCGGTGGGACCGAGCAGAGCATTACGCTCGAAAGGTCGCCAATATCCACGCCCATTTCAAGCGTAGGAGTCGCCGAAAGTAAGTTTTCGTACCAGGGCTTCGGGTCTTTCGAATCTTTGAAACGAAGCTCCAGACTTTCGCGCTGCTCGCGCTTGAGCAGGCCAGTGTGCTCGGCTGAAAAAACACGCCGCAGATCGCCGCGCGAGAACCTGTCTGCCAGCCAGCTTTCCGACTGCTGAATCTTGGCGTAACGCTCCTGCGGGGCGTCAAGACACGGCATGTCGAGAAATGCGTTTGCGGTTTCTTTGGGAGTGGTCAACTGTCGGATGCCGCTCTCCGTGGCGAGCTTCACAACATGGGTTTCAAGGTAGAGAGCATCGGGATTCAAGCCGAATGAGCTTCTGTCCTTTTCGCCGATGATCTTGGTTACAATGTCGGCCTTCAGGAGCGCGTTCAGCCCGGCCGAATAGATTTCCCGGTCGGCACCAGGCGGCAACAGCCCGCCGATGGCTTGCTTCAGCCATACAGGGAAGAAGGACTGGCTGCCCGAACCGACAATGTTCTCGCAGCCTTCGGCCTTCTCTAAAGACAGGAAGAGCGGACGCGGCGCATGAGTTCCGATATTCGGCAGCCACTCCCGGCGTCCAGCGGAATTGGAGAAGGCGTAGAAATCGCCCTTCTCGGCGTACTTCTGCAGGTCAGGCTGCGCGATGGCGCCGATCCGGCGCATGCGGGTTACTATGCCCCAGAGCCAGTGCAGAACTTCCTTCTGCGTGACATGACGGATACCGAAGTTCTCATGCAGAATCGGCAGAAGGGTATCAGCCGCAGTTTGAACGGAAGTCAGAGAAGGCGCGAGCGTGGCCTTACCCAAAATATCCAGCGAACGCCCACGGCGGCTCAAATAGGTAAACTCCGCAAAGGCCTGCCATTCTAGCCGCTTTTGCACTCGCCCGGGGAGTTTGCTGCTGGACTTCAGCACGCCGTCTTTCAACAGCCCTTTCGCCCAGTCCCGCTGCCAGGTCATGTTCGGTCCGATAAACTCCGATACAAATCGTTCCAACGGCATTACCAGCGGGGAATCTTCCTCAAGCCAGATATTCCGGCAGCGTTCCAGAAACTCCAGCCATGGAATCTGCGGCCCATCAAAAAGGTCAATCACCTTCGAGATGCCGGTGCGAACGGTGTTCTGGTAGGTGCGCGCACCAAAGAAACCGGCACGATGCGCGGCGTCCTGAACGGAGTCCGAAAATGCGATCAGCTTCTTGTCGTCGTTAAACGTGCTTGCCCAGCTCTGCTCAATCGCCACGGAGCCGAGGGTGGTTGCGCGTGAACCAAGCAGCACAGGCGAGCTGTGGCTTCCGCAGACCGGGCAAGTCTGGTCGTGCCGAGTGTACGCAGTTCCGGCTCTGGATTTGCCGTGTCTTAGAGCCGTTACTTGAAAAACCTTGATACTCAGGTGACTACCGCAGTGAGCACAGTCCCCGTCTTTGCCTAGTAGCGCACCACAATGCGTACAAAGAAACTGTTCATAGCCATCGCACAGAGGCAGTGGCACATCCACGGATGGGTAAAGCCGCAGCGCGTCGGGGTTTCCTGCAAACCATGCCTCGTAGATCGCATTCAACTCGGTCGAGACCTTCGCCTTCCCGCTTGTGTGATCCAGCGGCAGCCTGCTCAACCATCCCGTCGCGTGGCAGGCCGTGCATTGAATGGCAGGCAGATAGAGCTTCCCGTCGTCCCGCTTGAGGTCGCTGTCGGCAAGCAGCTCGATCTTCTCCTTGTCCTTGCTCACCTCCGTTACCATTCGGCGCATCTCGCGCAGCCACAGGTGAACTTTCAGAGTGACGAAGGGCAATCCGTCTTCCTTGCGGGCCCAGGCGACCAGCACCAGCAGCGCATCAAGCAGGGCATCGGAATGAGCCCTCGCGCTTTCCGGTAGCGGTCCCTGCATCTGCTGGGCGAGGTCCCCGAGCGGGACAATTCCGCCTTTCAGGATCTTGATGAGATTCGAAAACAACAGGTGTCGCTTGAGCATCTGTCCCAGCGCGATGCGCCATGCGCGGTCTTCAACATCCGCAGGAACCTCCGCTTCCGGGAAGAAGAGATGGAACCACGCCTTTACTACCTCCTTTGGCGAGGCATATTTCTCCGACCGCAGAAGTTCAGCGAGTTCGCCTGCGCCCGAAAAGATATGCTCAATCGGGCTGTTTCCCAGGAATTCCGCCTCCGTCAGCCGGTCTTCAATCACAACGGAATCGGCCGGAAAGTCCAAAGAGAAGATCTTCTTCGCGTACTGACGGATGGGCTCGGTGTACGAGGCGCCACCGAGCGTGGCGGAAGTGCCGACGCAGATCGCGTGTCCCTGCGGCGTGCCGAGCCGGGCCTTCAGCCGGCGTAGCAGCAGCGCCAGGTCCGTGCCCTGCGCGCCATCAAAGGTGTGCAGCTCATCCACAATGATGTAGCGCAGCATCTCCGGCGTGTTCTTTGCCCACAGCTTGCTGTCCTTTGGCCGGATCAACAGGTAGTCGAGCATCTTGTAGTTGGTCAGCAGAATATCCGGTGGATCGCGACGCAGGGTTTCACGGTCGGTGATCACCTTCTCGGCCGTCATGCGAACTTCGCCGCGGCCGTCCTTGCCGGCCATGCCGCCCACATAAAGGCCAACGCGCAAGCCTTTGAAGGCGGGCGTCAGGGCGACGCGTTTTGCGAATCGCGCGGCCTGGTCGGTGGCAAGTGCATTCATCGGGTAGATAACCAATGCCTTCACACCGCCGTGGCCGCTAGCTTTGGCCCGCATACAGTGATCCAGCACCGGATACAGGAAGCACTCCGTCTTGCCGCTTCCGGTGCCGGTGGCGACGATTGTGGACTGGGCCACTCGATTTGAGGCGAGCCGGTTCCACGCTGTCTCCTGATGGACAAAGCTGGGGTGTTCCGTTTCAAAGCCATCAAAGTAGTTTTTGCCAGCCGCGCCTGCGCGGAAAGGCAGGCCAAGTTGCAGATATGGCCCCTTCATCCAGCGGCTCTCGTCCTGCGTGAACCTCTCCATGATTCCTGAGAAAAACGGGTCCGAGGGTTCGTAGGCCGTAATGAGGAACTGCTTCAGACCCTTTTGAATCTCACGCGCTAAGAGCGAAGGCAGCATCCTACTTTCCTTCCTCGGCCTGTGCCCCAAAGAACTCCCAGGCAATGCGATAGTCCTCTTCGCGGTTGGCCGTGGCGAAGGGAGCGACGTACTTACGAGTCACAACACGCGAGCCGCCGGGCTGCGTGTCATCTACCACGTCAATTTCAACAACGCTGCCGTCAGGGAGCGAGCCATCCTCATGCATTTTGCGAATGTCGTCCCACCCCAGGCGCTGGCTGATTGGCTTGGCGCCTGACACCTTCACCCGGACATAAGGCGTGGTGCGACTGCCCTTGCGCGGCAGACCCACGCCAACCAGTCCCTTACTTGCCGTGAAGACGATGCGGCCATCGATGTCATACCAGGTGTCGCGTTCGTAGGCCTGCATTACGGGAAACTGGACGCGATAGATGGTCAAAAGCTCTTCAAGCGTAAGGCCAATGGCCTGCGCGCAAAGCACATCAAGCTCTACAAGCGCCATGTGGCGATCGTAATCCCGGCGAAGAGCGCAGTTCCTATGCCATGTGGGAGTAAGAAACTGGAAGAACCTTTGGTGGAGGCGTGGATTATTGGGTTGCGACCACAGCTGTTGATTGAAGTTTGCGGAATAGCTGTCCTCCCACAGCGAAGCGTAGTGCTTCGTGAGGCAGTTGACGACGAGAATGCGAACAATCGTGTCGTCGCGCATCTTAGACGTAATCAATGGCAAGGCGGCCCAAGTTCCATATAGCCCGCCCCTACCAGTTGATTTGACATAAAAATCGGAAACAATCGAACTTGTAAGGGCACCGGCCGCCAAAAGATCCAAGCGATTCTTAAAGGCAGTAGATTGGACGCTGTGAACATGTGCACAGCCTCGGGGCATGATAGCTCCAACAAGCGTTCTCTCGTTATTGCCTTGCAGCATATTGCGAAAGGTAAGGCGGTAGTATTCCGTAACTTTCTTCTGCCGCCAACGCTGAACTTTTACCGAGGAGCCTACATTGCCTGCGTGGAGAGATTGTTCCTCTGCGGTCAATTCATTCCACGGAAGAAGAACAGATTCACTTTCTGCCCAAGAAACGAGCGGAATGCGTCGTTCATACTCTGCACGGTCCGCCATCGGCAGGTAGTTGGTGCGGGGAAGGTAATTGTCATTCAGTATTTCGAGGCTTGGGACATCGTAGTGACCGTTTGCTGCGCAAATGGGGCGCGGCGTTTTGTTGAAAGGATTGGCAACAAAAAAGTGCGGACCAGAAAGAATCCATTCTTCCGTGGACCTTGCGAATGGTGCACTGCGATCAGCATTCCTTATGATCGTTCCGTCATCCTTTCGGTTCTTTTCGTGCCACATGTCCGACGTTGTATAGTCGCTGTTTGAGTCCGCGATCCGAAAAGGAAAATCCGCCAGATTTTTGAGTACTCCTAAAAGCGTCTTCGCGTGGAGAGCCGGCAAGCGTGCGGCTTTAGGGCGAGTTCCCGGTTCGTCGTACTGCTTCGCAAAAATGGCGAGCTGCTCTTCACCGACATGGATGATTCGGTCGGCATGACCTCGGGTGTTCCACTTGCCTTCATCGTTCTTGATACCCCCGACTAAACCACTGCCGTCATGGGCATAGCAGGCATCAACCGTGGAGGGGCTAAAGAGATTGCTGATGTGGTCAAAACACGCCTCATGTTTTGGAGCACCATAAATATGAACACCAAAGCGCATTTTCCCGTGATCGTTTGTGCCGGTGAATAGTTGAAGCTGATTTTCAAACTGGAAGTGGTATCGCAGCCGAGGATAGATCACCGCACGAAAATCTCCACCTTTCGCGTCATCATAGGTGCCTTCCGGGTGCAGCAAACCAACCACGCCGTGTTTACCAGCCAGCATCCATCCAACCGGCAAGAAGCACTTGTAAAGGTTGGTTTGCATTCCTTTCAAATCAGGATAGTTCTGGGAAGCGTTCAGAAAGCTCTTGGTCGCTGTTGTATCTTCCAACTCGTGCGTCCACTCCGCTCTCAATCCGTCAAATTCCACGAAAGCCGCAGCGCGTTGATTCGCAAGTTCTGTTGCGTTGAGCTTACGGATCGCAAAAAGCGGATTCCTTTCTCCAAGAATTCCCGCTTCCTTCCATTCCACCTTGATCCATGGAGGATTGCCGAGCACGAGGTCAAATCCACCGCGCGCTCTAAAAATGTCCGCAAAGGTCAGCCCCCAGTGCAGGAAGCGGTATTCTGCAGCAACCGCCTCGGCCTCACCGACGCGGGGGAAGTTCTGACGCAGCTTCGCAATGCGCAGTTGGCCGTAACGATCATGGAGTGTCTTCACTGGCTCCTGCTCTACCGCCAGCGAAAGCTGATTCTTGCCAAAATCAGCTCCGAAAAGCGACGGCTTTTCTTCCGGAACGAGCAGCTCACGCGCGCCAGGAGCCTTAAAGTCCAGACTGGATTGTTCGGTCACATCAATGATGTTGCCTTCAAGAATTGCTCCAATCTCCATCCACCATTGCTCTCGACTGGGCAGCGTGGAGCTTTTCGTAATCGGCCAAAACCACAGTGAGCACCAGTAGTCCATGACCAACTTCAGGCGGCGGTAGGGCGTGGCGAGATCGTCGTCACTATTTAGCAGTCCCTGCGTGCGAATCGCCTCCTTCTCAGCACGCGAAGCCCATGCGACCTCTTCTCCCTTTGCAGGCCACAGGGTGCAAGTATCTTGTGTGCGAACACGGTCCTTGGCAAGCTGCTCCGTGTGCTCTTCCCAGAGCTTGTCTATGGCTTCCGAAAGTTGCAGGAGCCGGTTAATCTCATGCTGGTCAAGCGGCTTGCAGAACTTGTCTCGCCAATCCTTGATCCGTTGGAAATCATTCGGATAAAGCTGCTCGGCAACCTTATCCGCATAGTTCGCCATGCCGGCGTCAGGCAACAGAAAGTGGTAAATCTCCTCCGGCTTGCGGTCGGGCTTTTGAGGATCGAGCCTGCGCGGCGCAAGCTTATACCAGATCGGCTTTGCTTCCCGCTTGAGAGCAGAAACCGGATAGACCTCGCGACGCGCACCAACCAGACTGTTGCCGGTAAACAACTGGTAGCCGAACCAAGGAACATGGGCCGGGCTGGGCTTTTCGCCCTCTTTCACAGGCTCACCATAGATGGCGTTCAGCCACAAGCTAACTTCGGCCAGTTCCGTTGCGACGGGGTTCTTATCGACGCCGAAAACATTGCGATCAGCAATGAACATGCGCGTCTTCTGCAACTCCATCGCGTAGTCGTCGTGAGGAATACGGCGCTTGGTTTCCGCCTGCTTGCGTTCGAGGTATGCTTCAGCCAACTGGTTCACGGCCTCGTTCAAAAAAGCCGCCGACCCCATTGCTGGCTCAACGAGCGTGAGGCTGAGAATCTCATCGGCCTTCTTATCTTTGAGCAGTTCCTTGAGCGCGTACTTGACCACGCAGCGTGTAAGCTCCTGCGGGGTGTAGTAGCTGGCGCTCTTTTCGCGATCGCGGCCGGCCTGGCGGTAGATGAAGGTGTCGCGGGGGTAGACTCGCAGCTTTTGATGGCCGAGCTCATCGGTATCGTGGACGCGCTCACTGGGTTTGTACAGCTCGATGCGGCTCTTCGGAACAAACCAAGCACTGTCCATTACATCCGTGGCTTCGCCGCCTACTTCGTCGTTGTCAGCGGCCTCGTCATCACCATCCGCGTCCTCCGCAGACTCATCCCCGTCGTTATCTTCCTCGGTCTCTGGTTTCTTCTTTTTCTTCTCCGGCTGAACTTCGCAAAGGTCTTCCTTTGCGAAGAAGCCGCGGTAAGAGAGCAGCGCTTCATAGACAGCGCCAAGCTGAATGATGGATAGGAGCTGATAGCTGACGCGCCCCTTGCGCTTGCCTTTGCCCCTTCCATCAGAAAGAGACATCAGGCTGATCACCTTCTGCCAGACGTGGTTCGGGAAACGAACCTCGTTGAGCAGCGGCGTGGAAGCGGGGTCAAAGAGCTTGCTGTCGAGCGGTGCCAGTGCGAACGTATCTCGTACAGTAGAGGCAGTCAGAGTCGTCTGCTCGGCTGCATCGCAACCGTTCGTGATGAGCGAGAAGAGCGTGCGAATCGAATGGTCAAAGTAAAGGCCGTTCCTCGCGGCTTCCGTGTTGAGAGCGACAAGCTCCAGATCGCGCAGGGAGTCGAGGCTGTAACCCTTCTGGTAGGTCTCGCTTTTCTGGATCGGCACATAGCCGAGATCCGGTCGCGCTTCGATATAGAAGAGGAAGAGCAGACGGTAGACCATGCGGAGGCATTCGATACTCAGCTCGCCTGCGTCAACGGCATCCTTGCCTGAGTAAAATCCCTTTTTCTGCCCGCTGGCGCGTTCGCGCAACTGCTTGACCGCCTCGTTGCCAAGAAGCTCAATGGCCTCGCGCAAGGCGTACTTCAGGTCTTCGCTGACGCTGAAGGCGTGCTTATGGGCATTCTGCTCCAGGCTGTCGAGGAGAATTGTGCCCTGTTCGGGCGCCAGACTGCCGCGATGGAGCAGAGCGGCTGCAGCCTGAAGTGTGTAAGTGTCCTTGCGGTCAAGAATCTCGGACCAGTCAAAGCGCAACAGCCGGTTGTTTGGCCACTTGTAGCGGTCGAGCAGCAACTGGGGCTGCCCCCTTGGCTGAGACAAACAGTTAAGACACTATTCGCCGTTCGCTGCAAAAATCTCGACCGGCAAGACCACTTTATCGCATTCTGATGCCGGC
>Ga0302185_10000882_pt1 | contig 22078 bp, 20 predicted proteins | sample II_Bog_E1_1_FD_200231 | JGI IMG/M metagenome (GOLD analysis project Ga0302185, IMG submission 200231) | Peat permafrost microbial communities from Stordalen Mire near Abisko, Sweden - II_Bog_E1_2 | ecosystem: Environmental > Terrestrial > Soil > Wetlands > Peat | place: Sweden: Abisko... | reverse complement strand
CAATTTACGGATCGGAAAACGATCCAAATTAGCTAAAAGCATCATCACAATTCCCGGGGTAAATGTACTTCCTCCACCCGCTACCACTACCGAAAATTTCTTATCCATACTATATACGCCTCCAGAATATTTTATCTATTTTTTTATTTTAATAATCATCTTAAAAAGCACTCTATTTACCTATATTCTCTCAACATACTTCCCACCGAAAGAAAACTTTTTTTTGCCTGCCGTTGAATATGATCACGTGCGGATGCCATTGCATACCCGCCAAATTTATGACCTGCTTGACGCCACAAAAGAATCGCTTCAACCGTTTCTTTCGCAATTTCATGCTCAGTAAAGAGCGTCCCATCAAAATCACTTGCTGCAAATTTCAAAGGACATCGCTCCCTTCACAGAGATAGATTCTCGCTTCATAAGAACGCAGCCTATTTTCTGGTGCATCGTCATATGTACCCATCAACAATTTATTTATGATGAGTTCTCTTGGCAATTCATATGCTGTCTGCTTGGCCGAAAAATTACAAATTATTAATATCGTTTGCTCTGGCAGTATTCTCAAATAAGCATAAATTACTTCATTGCTTTTCAATAGTTCCTGATATCTGCCTTGTAATAAAGCTTCATAGTTTTTACGAATCTCCGCCAATTTTTTATAATAATTAAAAACAGAATTTTCTTTCATTTGTTCACACGCAACATTGATGTTTCGATAGTTTTCATGTACTGGCAGCCATGGTTTCCCTGTGGTAAAACCAGCATTTGCTTGATTATTCCATTGCATCGGTGTCCGAGCATTATCGCGACTGTATTTTTGAATAAACCCCAGTGCCTCTTGATCCGACAAACCCGCTTGCCGGGCAAGTTGATATTGTCCATGCGATAAAATGTCATCATAGCATTGGATCGATGACCAAGCCGTATTCGTCATCCCCAACTCCTGTCCTTCATAAATAAATGGTGTTCCTTTCAATGTTAGTAAAACGGTAGCTAACACTTTAGCTGCACGCTCTGCATCAACCACCGCAGGGAAAAAGTGATTGATCGAACGCGGCTGATCATGATTTTCAAAAAATGCTGGATACCAGCCATTATGTGCCGTCGCCCACTGACTTTCCGACAAGGTCTGTTTCAATTGTGTGAGTTTCCAGGAAATTGGTTGATACCATAAGCTGGACTCTTCCATATCTAAAGAAATGTGACTGAACTCAAACAACATATCAAATATACCTGTTTCACCAACCCAATACTTTAATTCCTCAGCTTTGACACCATTGGCCTCCGCTACAGTTACAATATCTTTGCCAGTAAAAACCGCTTGTTTAAATTCCTGTAAAAAGTCCAAAATACCTGGCTGATTTGCTGTTGCCTGATGCACGTTCCCCATATTATCAGGTCCATCGATTGGTAAGTCATCATACACAGCAGGCTTTTTTATATAGGTTATCGCATCAATTCGGAAACCACCAATGCCCTTGTCGAGCCAAAAGTTCGCTATAGCATACATTGCTTGACGAACCTTCACATTTTCCCAGTTGAGATCTGGCTGCTTTGCCGCAAACGTATGCAAATAATATTGTCCAGTACATTCATCCAAAGTCCAGGCTGATCCACCAAAGATACCACGCCAATTTGTTGGTGGTGAACCATCCGGTTTAGCATCACGCCAGATATACCAGTCACGTTTGTCGTTACGGAGACTCTTACGAGATTCCTGAAACCAGACATGTTCATCCGAAGTATGATTAAACACCAAATCCAGCAAAATACGAATATCATATTTTTTTGCTTCCTGAATCAGCGCTTCCATATCAGCCATTGTGCCATATTCCGGTGCAATATTCCGGTAATCAGAAATATCATAGCCATTATCAATCATGGGGGAACTATACATCGGTGTCAGCCAAATTGCGCCAGCGCCCAAATTATGAATATAACTTAATTTTTGAGTAATACCCGTCAAGTCACCGATTCCATCACCATTGCTGTCATAGAAGCTCTTCGGATAAATTTGATATACCATCGTCTTCTGCCACCATTTTAATTTATCCATCGCGCTTCCCCCCTTTTAAAATGTAGCTATAACGGTTTCATTCACTTTTGCCGTCATGCCCGCCGATAATTTCATAAATGGATATTCTGTAGAATTTGTAACCGCTAAGATAACAATCGACGAATATCCTTCCTGCTCAATAAGATTTTTATCAAATTTAACCAATTCTTCTCCAGCTTTAACTTTTTGTCCGGCTTTAACCCTAACCTCAAAACCACGGCCTTCCATTTTGACCGTATCAAGTCCAATATGGATCAAAAGTTCCACACCACTTGCCAATCGCATTCCAACTGCATGGCCTGAACCTTCCATAACCATTGTGATTTCACCATCAGCTGGCGCCGTTACAAGTTCAGTTTGTGGATATACAGCAATACCGTCACCCATCATTTTTTGGGAAAACATTTCATCGGGAACCTGCGTGATAGGAATCACTTTGCCACTGACAAACGCTTTTAACATCGTCGATTTCTCTGTACCAGAAATGCTATCTTCGATCATCTTATCCTGTAGCAATGCTTCAAAACGTTCTCTGATTTGTGGAACGGACAAACCTACGATAACCTGAACTGCATGTCCATTTTTCACCAACCCATGCGCACCTGCTTTGGTAAAGGTACTGACACTTTTCACTAAAGCATCATCAACAACGGTTACTCTTAGACGCGTTGCACAGTTTGTGACATCTTTAATATTATTTTTTCCCCCTAGCGCTTCAAGAAAAACAGCTGCTTTAAGATCACGTTCATCGATCTTGACATTTTCGCCCATTTTTCCTTCCAAGGCTTTTTTTGCTTTGTACTCCGCCTTGGAATATAATTTCTCATCTTCATCCGTACGACCTGGAGTTTTATAATCATTTTTTAAAATAAGATAGCGAAATACAAAAAAGTAGATTGCCGTGAAGCTTAACCCCACTACTATTTGTATAATATAAGTTGTGGAATGATATTTAAATAACGGTACCCAGTTTTGCACAACAGCATCAATCAGGCCCCCGCCAAACGATCCAACGACACCAAACATAAACAGTGTTGCAGCCAGTGTTGCGGCCAGCAAAGCATGTACCAGAAACAGTACTGGTGCTACAAACAAAAAGGTAAATTCAAGTGGTTCGGTAATCCCGCAGACAACAGCTGTAATCGTTGCTGGTATTAAAAGACCTGCAACGGCTTTCTTTTTTGCGGGTTTAGCTGTCGCGTAAATTGCGAGGGCAATCCCTGGAATACCAAATATTTTTGAAGATCCATGCAGCGAAAACCCTGCTCCGGGGAACATTTCTTTTAACGAATGCGACGAGGTTGCAAAATCCTGTAAATGCTGCAACCAATATTGTTGTATACCACCATCAACGATGGCTGGACCAAAAATAAATGGCGTATAAATAAAGTGATGAAGCCCTGTCGGAATCAAAATTCGTTCACAAAATGTATAGAGCCAAACACCCATCGCATCACTCGCTTTTAAGAATTCCTGAAATGCACCAATCGCATGCTGGATACCTGGCCAAATCAGGCAGAAAAAATAAGCTACGGGCAGCATTAAAAAGAATCCTGCGGCAACTACAAGTGACGATCCTTTAAAAATCCCTAAATAATCAGGAAGATCAACATCAAAAAGTCTATTATGCAGCCACACTGTGATCGCTGAAATCAAAATCGCGCCAAGCATCCCGATATCAAGTGTTTTAATATTAGCAATCATCGCTAATCCCGTTCCGCCGCCTGCGTTTAAACTATAATCGACACCAAAAAAGGGACCAGCTAGTGTCAATATTCCTGAAACAAAGTAATTGAATACTACATAGATTACAAAAGCTTCCATACAGGCTCTAGCCTGATTTTTTTTAGCTAACCCAATAGGTAGAGAAAGTGCAAATAACAATGGCATCTGCGCAAAAACAGTCCAGGCACCTTGTTCAATTACATACCAAATTGCATACCAAAGACTTCCTTTATCAGCCAAGGACCCCACAATATCGGGATTTTTAAAAATAATCGATAACGAAACCATAATACCAAAGAATGAAAATAATATAACGGGCGTAAACATTGCTCCGCCAAAACGCTGTACATTTTGCATGACAACGTCCTTATTGATTACCATAACCATACCTCCTCCAATTTCATGACTGGCAAACTCGCTTTGCATAATGAGAATTTTGTGAATTTTTAATTGCTGCAGCTCTCCAATTCTGATAAATTCAATAAAATAATTTTGTCATGACACAAAACCAAAGCAACACAGGAAACCGTGTTAAGATATCTTGGTTTTATAATAACCGCTCAGCTCTGTGCATTCAATAGATTCAAGGCATTAAGACTTGTTGACACAAAACCGTACTAAAGTACATTTTCTGTACTTTAGTACATCCAGATAGAAAACATAAAAACTGCCCTCGACAACAGCGAAAGCAGTTTTCAATTTATGTCATTTTATTTTTTCGATACAATTTATATTTCACATACCATATTTCAATCAATAAAAAATAAGGACTCATTGATTCATATGGTGTTTTATTTTCACCGACTTCATAAAGTTGAAAAATTACCGGTGTAATATATAAATTTTCGGTACTCAAACTCGCTAGGGAATTGTCATGCAAACGCGTAATCGATATGAGGGGAACTTCTTTGAGCTGCAAGGTCTGGGCAAATTCAACAGCCAAAGGTGCCTCCCCGCTCAAAGAAACAATGATTACCAAGTCATCCGGGGTCAAAATTCGATTCACAGAATGAAACTCTTCTTTTCCTTTAACTTCATAAATAAACACATCATCATAAAAAAATAAACGTTTTATTTCCTGGACAACATTGCTTTGCACATACCCTGATGCATACGCAAAAACACGTTTAGCACGATACATAAGTTTACTGACATCATCAAAATTACACTTCAGCAAGGCACGCCAGCTATGATGATAAAAAGTGGTAATCGCCTCTAAAACATCTTTTTCATCATTCAAAAACCCTTCTTCTTCCATTTTCAATACAGCTTTTAAATCACTAAATCCATCAAGTGAGAGCTTCTTGGCAAACCGCACGATTGTCGTACTCGATACACAGCATTCCTTTGCCAAATCATGAATTGACATATGTCGGCATCTTTGCTTATTATTGAAAATATATTTCCAGACCACCATATCTGTCTGATTTAAGGAACTTTTATGTTTATTGATTAGCTCTTCTAATTTCATATTCAATCCCCTGCTTTTACTATCAAAATCAATATTTAACCATACCTAAGACTAAAATAAAGTTCAAAGTATATACTGCATAAAATTATAATTGCATATATCCCGTTTATTATACCATTAAATGCCAATATCAGCACAATATATGATGAACCAAAAATGACCTGCCAGAAAACTTATTTTTCTGACAGGTCCTATATATGATATAGAACGAATTAAATATTTGTGTATAGTAAGCATCAAAATGAGACTATAGTTTACGCATTGATTGTATCCACACGGATGTTTCGATAAGCAAATACTTTTCTTGCAGCACCAACCGCATTTAAAACTCGTGGAAAGCCTGTATAGGGAATGCACTGCATAAAGATTTCAATGATTTTCACTGGTGTAATGCCTACATTTAATGCACCATTAATATGAACATCCAGCTGTGCTTCACAGCCACCGAGCGTTAGTAAACTCGACAAAGTAATCATTTCACGCTCTTTTAAATCCAAGTTTTCTCGGCAGTAGATATCACCAAAACCAAATTCAACGATATATTTCCCTAAATCTGGAGCGATATCATTGAGCGCGGCAATAACCTGTTCTCCCGCATTACCATCCACCTCAGCTAATTTCTTTAGCCCTTTTTCAAAACGATTTAATTCCATTGTTAAAACCTCCTGTATTTGTTATAATCAAATTGTAACTCTTAAAGTTAGCTTTAAGTCAAGAGGTATTTTATATGAATTATTCTATCGGACAATTTTCTAAATTAATCGACTTAAGTGCCCCGACATTACGCTACTATGAAAAAGAAAAACTACTAATTGTGCACCGTGATAAATCTGGTCGACGGTTTTATACAACAGATGATATTGCCTGGATTTTTTTTATCAAAAAGCTAAAAGATACCGGAATGTCCATTAAAGATATCACGAAATATGCACTTTTACGCTATCAAGGTGATTCTACAATAGCACAAAGGCTGGAAATTCTTGAAAAGCAGAAACTAAACGTAATCGTTGAAAAGGAAAAATGGGAAATAAATCTTTGCAACCTTGAAGAAAAAATTGCAATTTACAAAAGTGCATTGTAATCAATGTAGCCACAAACTAATGTTTATTTCATTTCAAACCCGCGTTTTTCTAAAAACCCCTTCATATGCGGACGCTGTTTTTGTTTGAGGAACGCAGCAATTCCTTCGGTCCAGCTATTACTACGTTCATTATTGGTTCGCTCCCGATAATACTGCCGAATAACCTCATCATATTCTTGCAGCTTAACACTATCTTCCTGCGTTGAATATTCATCTTCTTTTAAAATAAGCGACAAGGGCAGGCGAGGTTTTGTGTTATTTACTTTTTTCGGATACCCAAGACACATACCAAATACGGGATACACAAGCTTGGGAATTTTAAGCAAATCACAAACGTCCTGTGGATTATTCCGTATTCCTCCAATGTAGACTCCGCCTAAACCCGCTGATTCCGAGGCTATCATAACATTTTGTGCCAGTAACGCCACGTCGACTGTTGCCATAATAAACAGTTCCGTTAAACTGCTTTCAATTGTTTCATGATTCATACTGCAGGCTTTTCCTAAACGATTTAAATCTGCACAAAAAACCAGAAAAACCGGACATTCTTCCACATAACTTTGTTCACCTGCTAAATAAGCCAGCTTCGTCTTCTTTGCTTGATCCTTAATATGGATCACCGTATAAGCTTGAATATGATTTGAAGTCGATGCATATTGGCTCGATTGGATTATATCCGCTAGCAAGCTTTCTTCGACGCCCTGATCTTTAAATTTTCTAACCGAAGAATGTTTTTTTAATAATTCCATAACCTGATTCATGCTAATCCCCCTAAAAAATAAAAATAGATTTTTTATTTTTTGATTCTTATATGCATAGTAACACTGACAACGACTTTAATCAAACAAAACACTGACTCAAACATAAATCGTGCAACACGATGAATCTAAAAAGTCTCCATTCACAACATTTCTGTGAATGGAGACTTTTTTAGATTGTGACTTCAAATTTCTTGCGTTTTTTCGGCAAAGGAATTTTGGCAACCACAACCTGAGGTACTGTTTCAGCCTGCAGTGGCTGCTGCGCCAGCGATGCAAGTACCGGTTTTTTCTTCTGTTGATTTTTCAACATACGTAAACCAGTTAGAAAAACAGCCACCAGTACTACAATCATAACAAAAGGTGAATAATTGAGCGTAGTCGGCTTACTAGCCACAGGTGTTTTTTCCATCGCGACCTGCGTAGTCGTCCGTGTGGTATCTGCATCAGAATCCGCTGCAACTGTCTGTATTTTATTCGTTTTAGCCGGCACTTCTTTGTCACTATTTACCTTTGCACCATCCGTACTTTTTACGACCGGACCACCTTGCAGCGCTTTTTCCATTGATTCTATTTTTTTGACCGCTCCTGCAATTTCGGGGTTCACCGGAGTATTGACTTGCGTAGAATTAGTCGTATTTGCATCAGAATTGCTCTGCGACATTGGATGAGACGGCATCAGTTCAAGCGGTGCTGGTTTTGTTGGCGGGGTTGGAGCAGCTACTGGCATAAAAACACTTCCTCATTGAATCTGTTAGACCTGTAAAATGATATGTATTTATAAAAGTCTTTTTTTCATTATAACTTTTTTATCCTAGGAATACCAGTTCATAAGATAAAAATCACTGCATCCTTAATACACCGGAATATTTTGCCTAAACATTTCCGCAATAATTGTTTCCATTGTATACATGCCTGGAGGTTTTCCCATAAGAAATTTTGCACCAAAAATAGCACCTTGCCCAAAAGCCGCCCGATTAATACTTTGATGTGATAAACGAATAATTTGATAGGGCATACCAAAAATAATTTCATGATGCCCCACAATTCCGCCTACACGAATAGAATTAACATGCTCTGGTTCCAAATTAAGCACATTGGCAATTTTTTGAGCTGTCCCCGATATTTCTGTTTTACCTTTAAAATGTTCTTCAACAATTTCAATATCGGCATGAGGTGCTATTTTCTGTAAAATCTGAGCAGCTACCATTACAACATTAATTCCTAATGTAATATTGGGCGAATAAAGAATCGGTGTCAATTTTATATACGATTGCAACAGTTCCAAATCTTGTGGTTCATATTTAGAAATAGCCGATATAATCGGAATTCCCAACTGTGCGGCTTTTTTGTATAAGCGGACGCCAGTAGAATCAGAAAAATCTACAATAATATCTACTGGGTGTGCTAAAAAAAAGTCTTCATTAACATCCATTGCCGCAAAAATTTCACCAGCATCAAATTCATGACCCAGCATATGGCTGGCATATTTCTGATGATCGACTTGACTTCGCCGAACCACCCACGCTAGCGTAAATAAAGGGTCACTTAAAAATTCATTTGCAACCACTTTACCTGTTTTACCAAAGCCAAAAAAACCAACTCTTATTTTTCCCATTCTAATCCTCCTGTTATTGCTGTAATGTATCAGCTTTTTACCACCTTCATTCTGCTTGAAAATAAAAAATTTTTACACTATTTATGTTCGAGTGCATCAACATGATAAAGAAGGATCTTCTAGCTGCTCTATACCAATGCGCTTATAGCTGGCATAAAAACAATGAAGATCCTCTCACTAAAATCATTTCTATATCTTACTATTTTCGCTAACACTATTGGGAATACCTCTATTTAAGCGAATCCTTGGCAAAGCTCTGCCTTATATTGCCATATACAAGCTCTATCTATCGTTTTAGCGTTTTTACTCGATGAACTGTAAACAGATCGCGTTTTTTCAAGATTATAGTCCGTATTCCCGCTGAATTTTCGATGACCAATTCTAACGTTTTTATTTTATCATCATGAAGTATAACTCGCCAATACGCTTCTGTTTCTGCAGGCGTTTTTACTCCATTGATAGCTAAAATCCGGTCGCCAGCACCAATAGCCGCACTATCAGCAGGTGAGCCTTCCCATATACCGCTAACGACTAAAAATCCCTGCTCATCAGACACGAGACCCAGACCCGTATGATATGAATCTTTTGGCAGTAAAATTTTACCATTGGGAATGAGCCATGCTTTTTGTTCAGGATAATCCAAAATCACATTAAATTGTGATAAAAATTTATGACCCGCAAGCGGCAATTGAGAGGACATGATACTCATATTCTTAAAAGTATATTTGCCCACTCGAACCTCGGCCTTTGCCATAATATCGCGCGCTGAATAACCGAATGCACCGGCAACAATACCGCCTTTACTATAAATCTTGACCTTACATTTTTCAAGCAGATCATTCGGGGCTGCAAACGCTTCTCCCATCGCTCCTGTATCAAGCAAAACATCCATTGGCATATGATCAATTGTAATTGGCAAAGTGACAGCAAAATAATTTTTATGCATCGTTGCCATCAGCACATCACCAGGTATCGGCACATGACTTGTTCTACTAAAAATCACTTGATGCTTTTTATAGTCAAGTTTTACGACAAAATGCTTGAGAAAATCATATCCCAAAAGTCCATCAATTGGTATACCATAAGTAGTTTGTAAAAACTTCATATCTACACTCAAAATTGGCATATTATAAATCGTTGCACTGCCCACCGTCAATGATTTTGACTGATAAAGTGTTACCTTTTTACTGTTTCCGGCAAAATCATGACTTTCTAAATCCAAGAGCCTATTCAAGGCTAAATCCTGAACGATGGCACTATCAAGTACACTAATTTCCGCTCCCGTATCCAGTAAAAAATTATAAAGGCGCTTGCCTTCCCCCAGCTTAATTTGTAAAACTAATCCATCTTTAGCAACCAGCGAAGGTACCCGATCCTCTACTTTAGCAGTAAAAACGCTGGTATCCGGTTCAAGATCAATCGCTGCTATAGCACTCCCGATTGAACCGAAACTGAGCCAAAAAACTCCTATGGTTCCAATCACCCCTATATATTTTCTCCAAGAACAAAACTTGCCACGCCGCACTATGCATTACACTCGATTCTCCATATAATGTAGTCAGTAAAAATCATATAACCCTCTATATTTTGACCTCTACCGATATCATCCCTGACTCTCTATCATTTTACATCTAAATTTACAATTTTGTCAGCAAAAACATGAAAATTATTATAACTTGTTCATGGAGGATAAAAATAAAAGCGTATATATAGAACGCATGAAACATTTTATGGCAATCATCAAGAATGGGGCATAGGGCTGAGTGGCGTTACGTAGGAAGCAAACGATGCCCTATACCCCATTCCTGGCAGACTGATAGACTTGATGGAATTTCTTTAATGCGTTCTATAGAATATAATGATCTATAGCTCTCAGCAAAAAAAATCCAGTAAATGCAAGCCATAAATTATTGCTTTATCTATAGAAAAAGAAATCAGCCCCATTTTAAAATGAGGCTGATACTTGCGTTGTTATTTAATATTATTTAAAAGTCACGTCACGCTGCTTATAAAATTAGGTCTATTTTTATTTCTTATGAAGCCAAATCAGCATTTCATTTTCGCCCCGGTTCGCCCAGCAGTAATATGGAATCAATGTAAGTGTTATCGGAGAAAACTCCTGTTTTACAGCTTCACGATAAAGTGTTTGTTCCCACTGTGAATCAATTTTCAATTTTTCTGCATTCGCCGTGATGATGCCAACACCATTAAATTGATTTGTTTCAAATTGGTATTGGAATTTTGTCCGCTCCGTAAAATGAATAAGCTGCAAATCAGAACCATTATCTCTACCTTCAGCACAATATACAATGGGACCTCGCTGCACAGCAACTTTATTTAAATCTGACCTCACATGGGGATTGGCTGTCCATAAATGAATTTTCATATCCAATTCCAGCACGATGGCATCACCATCATTCCATTGGCGATCCAGGCTTACATAACCATTCATGATCTTTCCTGTATACCGTTCCCCATTAATGAAAATCGAATATGTCTTGGACCAATTTGGAATACGGAGAGCAAAAGAGAAACGTACCGCCTGATTCGTTTGGATTGAAAATTGTACCGTTCCTTCCCATGGATAGTTTGTAATTTGCTCAATCCTTATTTTTTGCCCATCAATGTCAATATTAGATTGATTCGTCAAATACAGATTGGTGTAAATACTCTGATCGTGAATTGTATATGCATATCGATCTAGTGATGTCAATAATCTTGCCAGATTTGGCGGACAGCAAGCACAACCAAACCATGCTGGGCGAGTCAATTTCACATGACTCTTACCAGGATCTTTTTTGCTATATTCAGGTACAACTTCTAATGGGTTAACATAAAAGAAATGTTTTCCATCGAGCGCCATCCCGCTAAGCGCGATATTATATAACTCACGCTCCATCACATCCGCATATTCCGCTTTGCACTCATTTTTCAACATATTCGCCGCAAAAAAAATCATTCCCACGGAAGCGCAAGTTTCACCATACATCGTATCATTTGGTAAATCATAATCCGCTGTAAAAGCCTCTCCAATAACAGTAGAGCCGATAGCCCCTGTAATATACATACGTTTATGAACTATATTATCCCATAGGCGATGACAAGCTTCCAACATTTTTTCATCCTGATTCAAATATGCCAGATTCGCCATCGCTGTACACAAATACGTTACCCGGACAGCATGTCCTTCTGCAGTATCCTGTTCTAACACGGGTTTATGAACCTGATAATAACTGGCTTTAAATTGATCCATCCCCTCAATTAATGGTTTTTTATTTGGATCTTCCTTGATTTGGTCTTTGAAAAAATCTGGATTTTTGCCTCGTTCATATAAGAAAAATTTACTAAGTTCTAAATAATTCTTGTTATCTGTCACTTCATATAAACGAAGCAATGCTATTTCAATTTCTTCATGCCCATCATAACCTTGAATTTGCCCTTTTCCATCACCAAAAGCAGCACGAATACAATCTGCCAATTTACAAGCAATGTCTAAAGCTTTTTGACTTTTCGTTGCACTATAATATGCCACACCAGCTTCGATATAATGCCCAGCACAATAAAGTTCATGACTTTGATAGAGTCTTTTAAATCTGCGTTTTGGATCTTCAATCGTGAAATAAGAATTTAAATATCCATCCGCCTCTTGTGCTTGTGCCAATAAATCAATCACGCTATCCGCAATTTTTTGCAACGCATCGTCAGGCACTTGCTGCAAAGAATACGCTACAGCCTCCAGCCATTTATAAACATCACTATCTTGAAATACCATTCCGTAATGATGCCCTTTTTTAAGTCCGGCAGCTATTTTGAAATTTTCAATTGCATGACTTTTATCAGAGGGGATATAGTCTGCATCTCTTTCTTTTTCAATGATAATATCTGCTTTGTCATTTAGCACCGACCATTGATAAGGAATCATTTCAGTACGAATCAAATCCATATAATGCAACCAAAATGGATCTGTTATTTTTACATGATTTAAATGCATAGAACTCATTTTATTCACCCGTTTCTATAAATACAAACTCTCTCGATCTGTCGATGTCTTCTTGATTATTATGCAATCTCACGAATAACCTGTGCTTCATTTTTTTCATATTTACGATAAAAACACATTGGAATAATCCCTAACAGAAAAATAAAAATCGGCAGCCAGATAAAAACGATTTGAATACCCATTAAAGACTGCGCTGATTGTATTACGTTTGGTATATAACCAAATGCATCCATAACCATGGCTGGAATAAAACCACCAATACCAGAACCAGCCTTAATACAAAATGCACTGCCAATTGCCGTTAAAAATCCACTCGCCCGAATACCGTTTTTCCATTCACCATAATCTACGGTATCCGAAAGCATAGCAAATGGCATCGAGCAAGCAATACCGGAACCTATTGAGGCAATAATCCACCCAGCAGCTAATGCTGAAACAACATCACCAGCAAAAAACATAATCACATGCCCTAAAGCTGCCAAGACCAGTCCAATGATCATTGTTCCATATTTATTGGAGAATTTAACCATAAAAGGTATTGACACCATTCCAGCAATCTGCAAAACAGTCAAGCCATTCACCAACGGAACTAAATCTTTATTGCCGATGAAATATTGTAAATAATAAACTAATGTTGACTGACGAATCGTTAAAGCGATCCAGAAAATCAAATTCGCGGTTACAAGCAGAATCCATGGCCAATTTCCTTTGATTGCCAAAATACTTTGTTTGATCGGAATTTTTTTTATTTTTTCGATGTTAATTTCTCGTAAATTCATAAATGCAATGAAAAAGAAAACAATTGCGATGATTCCATAAGCAGCTAAAGTCAAAGAAAAACCTTTTTGATCATTGCCATTCCCGAAAAAAGCAACTAATGGTAAAGTAAAAGCTGTTGCTACAAAAGCCCCCATATTACCACCCACCATACGAAACGTATTCAATATAACTCTTTCGTTTGGATCATTGGTTAAATTAGGCAGCACTGAAGTAATTGCAGTCTGAATTCCCGTATAAAAAATCCCTGCCAAAATATAAACCACCGCTATGTAAACAACTTTTGCCGTTCCCGAAAAACCCGGGGTTGTAAACGTTAACCACATAAAAAGTGCAAAAGGTATAGCTAACCACATAAAATAAGGTCTGCTTTGACCATATTTTGATTTTGTATGATCTACTATAAATCCCCAAACAGGTGCATCCACGGCATCTAGCAGTCTAGTTGCCAATAATAATGTTCCAGTAACGGCAATTGATAAACCATATACGTCCGTTAAAAAATACAACAAATAGGCACCAATAACACAATACAATAAATTCCCACTAGCATCTGTTAAAGCATAGCCCAACCGGCCTCTTAGAGGAACCTTAATAAACGAAATTTTTTTCTCCGCCATGGTATTGCCACTCCCTTATTAACTCAAATTTTATATAGAATAAATCAATTAGACAGCAATGAATACTCGGCTATTCTTTTGAATTTTTCAAAATACTTTGCAAATTATAAAAAGCATTCGTTATACATATCTAAAAAATAATGCCGCATTCATGTTCTATGTAAATCATACCCTATAAAAAGTTACTGCATAATGGAAAATATCAATATAATCTATAATTATATTGACATAATTGATATAATAAAATTAACATTTATATATTGCGATTCATCAATAACAAACTAATTTGAATAGTCTAAATTTTGCAAACGCTGTTTCGCAAGGTCTGAGAGATTCTAATTTGTATAACAAAATGAACTAACTGGAGGGACCAAAATGTATATTGTTTTTAACTGTCCACCGCTGCCTCACTTAATTGTTGGCGGTGTAGCTACCTTTAGAGAAGGCGATACTCACTCCCGTCGTACACTTGATCACACCTTTGATCTGATTTATGTCATAAGTGGAAAATTGTATATGGAAGAAAATAAAATACACTTTACCGTATTACCTGGACAATTTTTAATTTTACCGCCCAAAAGGCTGCATCGTGGTTATAAACACTGTGATGTAGAAACAAATTTCTACTGGATTCATTTCTACTCAACTGGAGATTTCTATTATTCAGACACAACTATTTATTCTGGTAACAAGGAATATTGTCATGGTAAATGTTATGAAATTGATGATTTTCAAATTTCAATTCCTCAATATGGCTTAATAAATAAAGAATTACAAAACCAATTTTTAGATTATATGTACAGACTAACCCAGGTTAAAATTGACCGATATCAAAATACTAAAATTATTACATCAACGATTTCTGAACTTAAATATCAACAAATTTTCTATACCATTCTAACTTTCATTTGCGATTCTACTATAGAAAGCACGTATCAAGATCTCGGTAAAGAAATTTTTGAATATCTTGTTATCCATTATCAGGAACCATTTCATCTAAAAGATATCGCCAAAAAATATGCCTTTCATCCAGCACATATCATTCGCTGCGTCAATCGAAAATACGGTATTACCCCGCTCCAACTTTTATTATCAATTCGCCTAAGTAAAGCAAAGCAATTGCTTGCGAATACAACGGATCCAGTCAACAATATCGCCACCACAATTGGTTTTACAGATAATGCATATTTTGCCAAACAATTCAAAAAAAATATGCATATGACTCCCTCTGAATATCGAAATTTATATTATAAAAAAGATATGTCATAAAAATCATCTACTAAACTCAAAACAGACAGCTGCTAGAAACTTTTATCTAAGTTTCTAGCAGCTGTCTATTTTGATACCATTTATTTTATGCATTTTGTTTTTTTATGAACTGATAAACTAAAAATAAGCCGACCATGCTCATCGAGGATACTAATTTTACTAATATAAAAACGAGCAATCATACCAACAACCAGCGCAGAAATTAAAGTACCTTCACGAATACCCCGAATTTCTTGAAAATAAAACCACGACATTGTTGCCGCAATAATAACCAGACTACTATCAAAAAAAGTCTTAGTTCTCCCTAACGTAAGATTCCACCTTGTAAGAAATGCATAAACCAAACCTTCTCCCGCCAACATAACAACATTGCCAATCATTTGTAAAGCAACTCCCATAGCTAAGGCGAAACAGCCTAATGTTAGGGTAAAAATTTTCATAAAATACAGTTCTGGTGTAAAATCACTTAATAAAAACATAACAAAATCAATGAAACAACTAAAAACAATGGTCATAGGAATTTGTAAAAATTGAATATAAGGAAACCTCTGCTGTAAAATTAAAATCTGTATAAGTAAAAACACCATGTTTACAATAAACGTAAATTCACCTAAAGATAACGAATACTGCAAACTTAAGATATATGGAATGCTAGATATGGGAGATGTCCCTAATGAACTTTTCAGAATGAGGCAAATTCCTAGTGACATAAAAAACAAACCACAAATAAAAAGAAGATAACGCTTTTTTAATGACATAAAATCCGACCTTTATAATATAATATACTACTATATTATATCATGCTTTACCCTAACATGAAAATTTCACCATATATCAAAATAAAAAATCTATAGCCATTCACATCTACTTGACAACTAATATCATTAGTTTTAATATATAATCAGTTAGTTTATTAGTACACATTATATATTAATCCTTAGAAAGGATCTTAAATAACTATGCGTTTAAAATTAAATATACAGCGTATCATTGAAACTGCTGCGGCAATTGCCGATGAAAAAGGCTTTGATGCCGTAACATTGACGACCATTGCGGAAAGCTTCGGTATAAAAAAACCTTCATTATATAATCATATTGAAAGCTTAGATGCCTTACGCTGTGAACTTGTTATTTTCGCTAGTATGCAGTTAAAAGAAAAATTGGCAGCTGCCGCTATCGGAAAATCAAAAAAAGATGCCATTTTTGAAATTGCTATTGTCTACAGGCAGTTTGCCCACGATCATCCTGGACAATATCAGTCTATTATGTCATCTGCCTGGATATATAAAGAAAGCCCTCGGTTCAAAACAGCAACCAAGGAATTAATGAGCGTCCTACGAACGGTTTTATCTCATTATGATCTCCACGATGACGACTTAACCCATGCGGTGCGCGGATTACGAAGTATTATGCACGGATTTGTTTCACTCGAAGCGTCCGGCTGGTTCACTAAACCAGCCGGACGCGAAGATAGTTATTTACAGCTGATCCACACCTTTATCAGTGGCGTTGAAATACTTGAACACACATCCCCAGCAAAGAAATAGGTGAATTAGATGGAAATTTGGAAACGTAATTTATGGATCTGTTGGCTTGGTTCATTTGCTACCTCAGCTGCTTTAAGTCAAATCGCACCTGTATTACCTTTATATATTGATAAACTGGGTATGCATAACTTAGCCGATATTGAAATGTGGTCCGGCATTGCTTTTGGCAGTACCACTTTAATTGCCTCGATCTTTTCACCTTTTTGGGGGAAAATTGCTGATAAATATGGTCGTAAACCCATGCTGCTCCGAGCCAGCTTTGGCATGTCAATTGTTCTAGCTTCTATGGGATTTGTTCAAAGTGTTTATCAGCTTGTTGGTCTTAGAATGTTGATGGGCACCATTTCCGGTTTTAATTCAGGAGCCATCACGTTAATTGCTACACAGGCTTCCAAAGAAAAAGCTGGTTGGGCATTGGGGACACTTTCAACCGGAGCAGTAGGGGGCACCTTATTAGGACCGTTAATCGGTGGGTACTTAGTAGAAATGTTCGGCTTCCGGGCTGTATTTTTATCGATGGGTTCACTCTTATTGATTGCTTTTCTCCTCACGTTCTTTTTTGTTCAAGAAAAGTTTACTCGCACCACAAAACCATTGTTAAGTTTTCGTGAAATCTGCCGCACGCTACCAGATAAACAGCTTATTTTCGCCATGTTTATTACTACATTTACCTTACAATTGGCATTATTTTCGATTGAACCAGTCATCACCATTTACATCAGCACTTTATCACCGAATACGACTCATCTAGCTTTTATGTCCGGTCTTGTATTTGCCTCCTCTGGTCTTTCAAGCATGTTGGTTGCACCGCAGCTTGGCAAGCTAGCGGATAAAGTCGGTGCCCATAAAGTCATTTTAATTGCGCTATTTGCTGCCAGTTTTTTATTTATTCCACAGGCTTTTGTATCCAATGAATGGCAGCTGATGGGACTGCGTTTTTTAGTCGGCATTGCAACCGGCGCCCTATTACCATCTATCAATACAATGCTAAAACAAAGTATTTCATCTGACATTGCTGGTCGGATTTTTAGTTATAACCAAACAGCACAGTTTCTGGGGATGTTTTTTGGTTCAGTTTTTGGCGGACAAATCGCCGCCCATTTGGGAATTCGTGATGTATTTTTCATGACCAGCATCCTTTTATTTATAAATGGACTCTGGGTACACCATAATGTATATAAAAAAGCGAGCCATGAATTTGAACATGCCCTGCCACATTCTTAAACGCATACAAAAAGCAGCGATCGCAAGATTACGTTTTTAAACATTATCTTGCGATCACTGCTTTTTTATTCCTATTCAGCTTCGAAAATCTATGCTCGCCCTACTGCAAAATTATCCACTTACACGATTGCGAGTTTTTTTGGAATTTGGTCCTCGCAGGGAACTTTTGTCTGACATTTTCCGCAACCGTATCTAGGTTTAAAACGGTCCATGACTCTATCTAAATACTCAGAACAGACTTTATGATCTTTGCCATTCTGATCAATTGCCACTGGCGGACAGCGCCTAATGCACGCTCCACAATGGATGCAATATTCATCTTTTGTATTATATTGCCGAACAGTTGGTTTGATCGGCGCATTTACAATGACACTACCCAATCGTCCTGCTGCGCCAGCTTTTGTAATCAATGAACAGCTCAAACTTACCGTTCCCAGTCCAGCAATATATGCAACATGACGTTCCGACCAGTTACTCCGGCGATTGATTACTTGGAACCGTTGATCTGTCACAGGTGATAATGCTTCATAGCCATTTGTTTGAAACCATGAAACTAAAAAAGCACATAATGCTTTATTAAACAATTCACCTTCAATCCGCCCAAATAACCATTCTGTCGAGGGTAATCCATTCGAACGATTTGACTCCCGAACTACTTTTGTAAACGGCAAAAAATAAGAAATAACGGATTGACTATCAGGCAGCCATTGAGCTGGTGACAGATGTTGCTTTCCCACAACATCTTCCCGTTTTAAAGTTTCAAATAAAACATCGTTTGCCTGTCCAATTCCAATCAAAGGTTTCTCGAACATCTGTAAATCGTTCAGCTCTTTGGCTATATTCAATGGACTATCCTGCCAAAATTCAGCAGCAGCTATCTCAATATCATGTACCTCCAATCAAATCACACCCCCTGTAAACTTTCAATTCAATATTATTTAATTTGAACTCAACAACATTACTGATTTATTTAGTTCAAACTTTGCTTTTCTAATCAAAAAATTTTCAAATTGTCTTTAGTTGCTATCTTTATATTTCAACGTCCCTAAACTTCGAATTTATTTTCATTTCAAAATTTTTTTCATGCAAATGCAATTCATATCTTTTTCGTATTGTCCATAATTATGTATTGTATCATACTGTAGATGCTTATATAAGTCAACGGTTGCTTGAATCTTCGCATTTGTTTCTAAAATAGCATAGGCATGTCCTTGCGCCAAAGCAAGTTTCTCTAAATTATGCATCACTTTCGACGCTAACCCTTTGTTCCGATATACTTTTCGGACAAAGACCCGTTTCATTTCAACGGTATCATCACTATAATTTCTAAAGCTTCCACAAGCAATCGGTGTCATGCCATCATAGACCACAACGACAGTTGTGCTGTCATCCTTGACCTGCTTGAATTGTTTATGCTGCGCTTTATCATTGCCAATCATTTCAAGACATTCTTCATCTAACAGTCTAACCAACCTGATAAAATCATCATTCGAGCCCTCAGTAATTCTTACATGTAAGTCCATAACAGCCAGACTCCCTTCAATTATCAATTTTCTGTACTACTAAATTATATTCCCACATAAGAACCAAAACCCTTTAATTTAATCAAAAATTCAGAAAGATTTTCATAAGACACCGCGTACACGGTCTATGATCAAAAAAAGAAGCGACACTCCGTCGCTTCTTTTTGATACACATTATCGATTTAACCTAATACATTTTGTAACGTTCCAATACGCTCAATCGAAACTTTAATTTCATCACCAGCCTTCAGCCATTTTTGTTCTGTTTCTGGATACCCCAATATCACACCGCTTGGTGTCCCTGTAAAAATAACATCCCCTGGCTGCAATGTCATATATTGCGATGCATAACTGATTATCGTTGCACAATCAAAAATCATATCACACGTATTAGCAGATTGACGCACCACTCCATTTACTTCACATGTAATATTGAGGTTATTTGGATCTAAGGCATCGGCTGTTACTAGGTAAGGACCGAATGGGGCGAAATGATCGCATGTTTTTCCTAATAGCCATTGAGCAGAACGAAATTGCAGTTCCCGTGAACTCAAATCGTTTCCTGTTGTATATCCAAATACATAAGATAACGCTTCTTCTTTGGAAATATTTGCGGCTTCTTTGCCAATAATAATAACAAGTTCAGCTTCGTAATCAAATTTCCCAGCCAACTTAGGAAGTGGAATTATTTGCTGATGAGCTGCTAACGCATTATTGAATTTGCTAAATAATACTGGAGCTGTCGGAATATCTATTTTCGATTCAGCCGCATGGCTTACATAATTCAGCCCCACACATAGAATTTTTTCTGGCTTGACTACGCAAGGTGCATAAAGCATCTGCTCTTCGTTAAGAATTCGAACTTTCTGCTTCATCAATTCTTTTAACTGTGACAAACCTGCTTGCCCACTTGCTATAACTTGTTCCATTGTCGTCGGTGCGACAATCAAATTATCACGAGCGGAACTTGTGACGTCAATAACCCCAGCCTCCACTTTAATACCTAAATGAATTTGTTCACCTATTTTAAAATTAATTAACTTCATTATGGTGTCACTCCTTCTAGCAATACTTGATGTAAAATTACATCGAATATCAGCTCAATTTTTATAGAAAAATCTTACCTTCACTCATTTTACAAACAATGGGTAACTTTGTAAACTGTAAAACATAATATTCTCTTGTGGCTGTTTTAAACCAATAGTTTTTAGTTCAACATAGATACTTACTCAATAAATTGGCAGAAAGATAAATTATTCACATACTATAAATATAATAAATAATTCACATACTTTTTTGTACGATTTAGTTATTGACAGGGTTTTCAAGAAGCACTATACTGGAAATATAAAATTGGTGAGACCAATTTTATATTGTTTACAATTGTTTTATCTTGTTATAAATATTCGAAATACGTAAATTATTTTGAATAAATTCTATTTATCTATAAACACACTGACTTACGCCTTAAACGAATACATCAACCCAGGAGGAGAATACATATGGAAATTTTAGTTTGTATTAAACAAGTTCCCGGAACCAATGAAGTAAAAATTGATCCGATAACCGGTGTTTTAAACCGAAACGGTGTTGACAGCAAAATGAATCCTTATGATCTTTATGCCCTAGAAACTGCCCTACGCTTAAAAGAAAAATATGGTGGTACCGTCAGTGTCATCAGTATGGGACCCCCACAGGCACAAGCTATAATTTACGAAGCATATTCGATGGGGGCAGATAATGGTGCCTTAGTCTCAGATCGAAAATTCGGCGGTTCCGATGTTTTAGCTACAAGTTATACATTATCGCAAGGAATTACAAAATTCGGGAAATTTGATTTGATTATCTGCGGTAAACAAACGACAGACGGAGATACGGCACAGGTCGGTCCAGAAATTTCCGAATACCTAAAAATCCCCAGTGTCTGCAATGTCGCCAAAATCATTTCAGCAAATGAGACCTCAATTATCGTAGAAATGGATATGCCTCATCATATTGAGACTTTACAAGTAAATTTCCCCTGTCTTCTAACCGTTGAAAAAGATATTTTCCAACCAAGACTGCCATCCTATATCAAAAAAATAGCTTCACAAAAACAAAATATACAAATACTTTCTTTGCACGATTTTGATGATCAAAATGAAAAAAAATATGGTCTAAGCGGTTCGCCAACTCAAGTACAACGTATTTTCCCGCCTACTATAGCAAAAAATCGCGAACTTTGGCAAAATTCAAGTCTCGTTCTTACTGATAAAATGTTTGAGAAAATTAAAGAACTAAAATTTATGGAATAAATAATTTTTTGATTTGAATAGCCTCTCGGCATTCCAGCGGTGAAAACAGAGAAATTTAATAAAAAGAACTGGAAATTGGAGACAATCAAGAGGAAGCGTATTGGTAAAAACCATT
>Ga0302185_10000877_pt1 | contig 22139 bp, 25 predicted proteins | sample II_Bog_E1_1_FD_200231 | JGI IMG/M metagenome (GOLD analysis project Ga0302185, IMG submission 200231) | Peat permafrost microbial communities from Stordalen Mire near Abisko, Sweden - II_Bog_E1_2 | ecosystem: Environmental > Terrestrial > Soil > Wetlands > Peat | place: Sweden: Abisko... | reverse complement strand
GTTTTACGTCTTTTGACTAAAAAATCCATGGTTTTGATTATCTTTATTCCAAAAATTTTGTCGAATTTGTGTAACTGTGATTATTTACCCGTCGCAAGCCTATTCGCTAAATAATCCGAAAGTCCCTCCTGAAGGGTTTTTTTGGCGGCTGTTTCATGATCATAATCGAGGCGGCGGATGGCGATGTGTTTCGTGTCCGAGTCATAGACCACATAACAGGTTTGGGGGTTTCCATCCCGCGGCTGTCCCACACTGCCCACATTCACGATATAGCGGCAGTCTTTTTGAAGCGTCGTTTCGGTTTCTTCTAAAAACCTCACCGTTCCATCTATTTTTTGTTCGGCGATGAAGGGTTTATGGACGTGCCCGAAAAAACAAATGAAACCCTGAAAATATCGAAAATTGCGTTCAAGGTCCTCCAACTTGGTGAGGTAATGCCATTCCTCGCTTTGAAATGGCGAGGAATGAACCAGTTGAATTTCGCCGATTTCCTCGCGAAGACGCAGACTTTTGAGCAAATCAAAATGCTGGGGCTTGAGTTGTTTTTGAGTCCAGCGGATAGCGTCCGCGGCGGGAGCGCTGAAACGGGAAATATCAGTAGTGCCGATACAGCCGGCGTCATGATTTCCCAAGATGATTTTCCAGCAATGGAGGGATTCGATTAGATCAAGTGTTTCGACAGGATTCGCGTAGTAACCTACCAAATCACCCATGCAAAGGTAGTCTTGAACCCCTTCGCTTTTCATGGCTTCAGCCACCACCGTCATGGCTTCTAAATTACTATGAACATCTGAAAACAAACCGTATTTCATAATTCTCCCGAGAGAAGGACTGACGGGAGTTATTTTATCACGGACTTTAAACGACAAGCATTAAAACCAATTGTTTAAAAAACGTTTTACACCGGGTTGGTAGAAAACCTAAACAGCCTTCTTTTGAAGCAGATAGCTCAATATCCGCAGGCGATTTTCTTGTTCAGCGTTGAAGGAAATGAACTGCTGAAGTTGAGGAAAAAACGGCGATTGTTGGTTCATCCGGCAGATCGAACCGCCGTCTTTCTGTTTTTCGGTCACAAAAATACCCAGCTCAATCAGCTTTGAAAAGGGTTTCTCCACCTCAACCTCCGTCCTGCCCAAAAGCTGGGCGGTTCGTTGAGGCGTGTCAATTTCCGCAGAGCGTTGAGATGAAAAGATCAAAAGATCCCACATCACAAAGGAATCCACCACATGATCGATAAAGTTCTTAATATGTTCCGGTATATCTATTTCCACTGCATACACTCCACTTCAATTACTTCTTCTTTTCCAATTTATCCAAAATACCGTTAACGAATTTACTCGAATCGTCCGTGCTATATCTTTTGACGATTTCGATCGCCTCGTTGATTGCAACTGATTTTGGAATTTCAGAATCATATAGTATTTCATACGCTGCTAACCGCAATATGTTGCGGTCCACCGCCGCCATACGGGTTAAATCCCAATTAGCCGCCAGCCCCCGTAAATGCCCGTCTATATCCGATAATTTATCCCAAGTTTCCCGGGTAATTTTCAGCGCCATAACCTTCGCCGCTTCAGGAGCGCTGGCCTGAGGCAAAAAGTTCTCTTCCAAATCCAACAGTTTCACTGTTCCCATGTCCATTTGGAACAGCATCTGCAAAGCTAATTCGCGGCTGCGTCGTTTTAATCCCATGACGGTTCCTTAATGAATCTGATGCAAGACTGTCAGGGTCTCGAGAAGATGCAAAGCCGCCTCAGCGCCTTTGTTATCACTGGTCTCTCCGGCACGGGCCAAAGCCTGGTCCAAAGAGGCCGTTGTTAAAAGTCCGAAAGCTACCGGTAGACCGGTTTTATCCGTCAACCGTCCTAAAGCCGCCGCCACTTCGTTTGCGATATATTCGTGATGACTGGTTTCGCCTTGAATAACAGCGCCTAAAGTTATAATGCCGTCAAATTTTTCCGTTTCAGCCATCTTTAGAGCAACCACCGGAATTTCCCAAGCACCCGGTACCCAGGCCACTTCAATATGATTGTCTAAAACTCCATTTGATTGCAAGGTCACCAGAGCGCCTTGAAGCAACCGTTGGCCGATCAAGTCGTTAAAACGACTAATCACAATAGCAATTTTGAATTTCGCGCCTTCTGGTTTCCCTTCAATTATTTTCACCGCCATCGCTCAAATCCTTTTAGACCCCTCTCCAACAGCATGTACTGGAAATCGGGCGTCAGTTTATTCTTTTACGACTCTTTTTGCTCTATTTTTTTGTTCAATAAATGTCCCATTTTCAAACGTTTGGTATCTAAATAATGAGCGTTTATTGCATTCGGTTGTATTTCAATGGGAACCCGCTCCACCACATTTAACCCATAGCCTTCCAACCCTACAATTTTTTTGGGGTTATTGGTCAAAAGGCGTATGTCTCGAAGCCCCAAGTCGACTAAAATTTGGGCCCCAATGCCATAATCCCGCAAATCCGCGGGAAACCCCAGCTTTTCATTAGCTTCAACCGTATCCATCCCCTGGTCTTGTAGTTGATAAGCCTTGAGCTTATTCAATAAGCCAATCCCCCTGCCCTCTTGGCGCATGTAAAGCACAACACCTCGGCCTTCCTTGTCGATTTGATTCATGGCGGCATGCAGTTGATCACCGCAATCGCAGCGCTGGGAGCCGAAAACGTCGCCTGTTAAACACTCGGAATGAACTCTCACCAAAACCGGATCGGAGTCAATCGTGCCTTTCACAAAGGCCAAACTGTCATCGTCTTCCGTTTGAGTTTGATAAACAATTACATTCCAGTCACCCGTCTCGGTCGGTAAAGGAATTTCCAAAACCCGTTTTACGAGTTTTTCTTTTTCTCTCCGGTAGCGGATCAAATCAGCGATAGAGATCAGGGTTAAGGAATGCTTTTGGGCAAACTTTTTTAAATCATCCAATCGGGCCATGGTGCCGTCGTCATGCATGATTTCCAAAAGTACGCCGGTAGGCCTTAAACCCGCCAGTTTGGCCAAATCGACCGCCGCTTCCGTATGTCCTGCGCGGCGAAGAACGCCGCCCGTCCGGTATTTCAAGGGAAAAATATGGCCAGGACGTACCAAGTCAGATGGTTTAGAATTGGGGTTCGCGATCACTTGAATAGTTTTGGCTCTGTCCTGAGCCGAAATGCCTGTAGTGGTTCCCTCTTTCGCGTCAACCGATATCGTAAAAGCCGTCCGATACTGGTCTTCTTCCCGGGTCACCATCATGGGCAAAGCCAATCGTTCCAAATCTTCAGCCACCATAGGAACGCAAATAAGACCACGGGCTTCTTTCACCATGAAGTTAATCGCTTCAGGCGTGACTTTTTCAGCCGCCATAACCAAGTCGCCCTCGTTTTCACGGTGTTCATCGTCCACCACGATTACCATCTTTCCCTGACGGATATCGTTAATTGCCTGTTCAACCACTTGATAATTCATAAATAGAGATCCATCAAAATGCCCCGAATCTCGTCGAGGACCGTTAAAATTCTCATTGAATCCTGCTGGCCCGCTAATAGAAGCTGACCTAAATTCTCTAAAGCTTCATCTACCCTTTGGGTCATGAGATAGACCACAAATTTTCCGTCCTTTTGCCGACCTTGTTTTTCCTCAACTTTAAAAGAGGTTGAAACCATCTTATCCATAAATTTTTTGACTGCCGTCTTATACTCATCAAACTCTTTGCGGTTTTTGGAAGCGAGAAGCTTTTTTCCCTTTTGCTCCACATCCACAATGAAAAGGCTCATTTCAGAACGCAAAACCGGATCAGTCACTTTTTTAATCCGTTCATTTAAAGCCGGAGCAAAGTAAGCAGAAACAGCGCTCAGTTTTTCCAGCTCTTTTTCTTCATCACTACCATTGCCAATCGGTTCGATTTTCATGATTTTACTCCCTGATAATTTGCCGAGAGTTTTTCAACGTATTTGGCCAAAATATCCACTTCCACGTGAAGCAAATCACCGACTTTTTTAGAACCCAGGTCCGTGTTTTGAAGGGTGTGCGGAATCAATGCCACTTCCAATTGATTTCCTTGTAACGCAGCTATGGTAAGACTAATCCCGTTCAAGGCAATACTTCCTTTTTCAACCATGTATCGGGATAAGTTTTGTGGAACCTTAACCGCCATTCGCACTCCCTGTCCTTCTGGATCAATGGCCGTAATTTCCGCCAGACCATCCACATGCCCCTGCACAAAATGCCCTCCCAAAGGATCAGAAAGAGTCAGCGGTAATTCAAGGTTCACTTTGGAACCTTCTTGAAGAAGGCCCAAAACCGTACGATTCAAAGTTTCAGGAACTGCCTGAAAAGCCAATAGTGAGGTTTGAATATCCACAACCGTTAAACAGCATCCATTCACCGCAACACTATCGCCCAACTTCACCCTGGACGATAATAGGGGCGCTTGTAAGGTTAAACGAAGGTCGTGTCCCTGTTTATCCGTTTTTCGAACTAATCCAACTTCTTGAATTAAACCCGTAAACATTTCATTTCCTCAGGCGGGCGGTTAATAAATAATCCTCGCCCAATTTTTCAACATTTGTATGCAAAGCCACCCACGCCTTCGATGGATTTAAAATCCCGGTTCCGCCCACCCACCCTGGTGCGGGACCTCCAAAAATTTTGGGAGCCATAAAAAGAGCTAATTCATCCGCCAGCTTTTCCCTTAAAAACGAAGCGTGAATCTCAGCCCCGCCTTCCACTAAAACACTTCGAACCGATAAAGAGTAAAGGGTCTTTAAAATAACTTCCAACGATAGCATTTTTTCTTTTAAAGGAACCCGAAAAACTTGAACGCCTTTATGCCGAAGAGCTTTTTCACGAGAAAGGGAGGCTTGGGGCGAGGTGAAAACCAAAGTCTTGGAAAAACCCTTAAAAATCTTAGCCACTGGCTTCACCTGTAACTTGGAATCTAAAAGAATCCTAAGGGGCCAACCATCTTTTCGATGATAGTTGGACAACCGAACCGTTAATGACGGGTTATCCAGTAAAGCCGTTCGGCTCCCGACCAGTATGGCGTCCACCGACGAGCGTAGCTGATGGACTTTTCGCAGGGCCAATGATCCCGTAATCCATTTCGACAAACCCGAAACCGTGGCTATTTTTCCATCCAAGGTCATCGCGACCTTTAAAATGACTTTGGGCCGTTGATAATCCACGCTGAATATAAAGTTTTCATTCAACTTTTTGGTTTCTCCTCGTAAAACACCGTTTTGAACCACAATTCCTGCTTTTTTCAATATGGCAAACCCTTTTCCGGCCACCAGCGGAAAAGGATCTTTCATCGCCGCAACCACTTTCACGACACCCGCTTTAATCAAGGAGTCAACGCAAGGAGGTGTTTTTCCGTAATGACTGCAGGGCTCTAAAGTCACATAAAGCGTGGTGCCCCTGGCTTTGGAACCAGCTTTCTTTAACGCCACGATTTCAGCGTGTGGACCGCCGTATTGTTGATGGGCCCCCTCGGCGACTATTTTTCCATTTTTAACCAAAACCGCGCCCACTTTGGGATTAGGCGAAACATACCCGCCTTGTGTTTGAGCCAGCGCTAAAGCTCTTTTCATGTATGACTGGTCTGAGTTTTTCAATTTGATGGCCCGTGGAATAAGAATAACCTCAGTATGCTACAGCCTGCAGGTGGGTTCAACCGCTCATGCGGGCTTTGTAACTCGCCCAATTGATAAAACCTTTACGCTTTCCAAAATGGTGTTCAGCAGTTAAAATTTGACTTCTTTTCGTGATCCTTTAAAAACAAACTCGGTCTTTTCAATACTAAAGAGGTCAAAATGCCAACATTAGTTCTGGTTCGTCATGGTCAATCCCAATGGAATTTGGAAAATAAATTTACAGGCTGGGTTGATGTGCCCCTTACCGCACAAGGCGAACAGGAAGCACACAGGGCCGGAAAACAATTAATAAACCTTCATTTTGATATCGCTTTTACCTCTGATCTTCAAAGAGCCCAAAAAACCCTCGCCATCATTTTGGGTGAAATTGGCCAGACAAACCTGCCGATTATCAAAGACAAAGCTTTGAACGAACGACATTACGGTGATTTGCAAGGTTTGGATAAAGCGGAAACTGCCAAAAAATTTGGCGATGAGCAGGTGAAAATCTGGCGTCGCAGCTACGATATAGCTCCGCCCAACGGAGAATCGCTTAAAGACACAGCCGCCCGTACTTTGCCATATTTCGACGCTCAAATTGTACCTTTGCTGAAAGAAGGGAAAAATATCCTGGTGGCTGCCCACGGCAATTCTCTTCGTTCAATTGTGATGCATTTGGAACATTTAACCAAAGATCAGGTATTGGAATTGAATTTAGAAACCGCTGTTCCTCGGGTTTACGAACTGGATGAAGATCTCAAAATCTTCTCCGCTAAAAATCTACAATAATTTAAATTCAAAGGAACGTTCTAATCTGTGAACTTCAAACTTCTGTTTTTTCTTTTGATTCTGGGACTAGGCGTTTCCTGCGCCCCCCGGCAAATGATAGTTCAACCAACACTACCCAATAAATCCAGCAACATAATACCTATTTCTCCCGCGCCAATTTTGACAGATGACCATTTATTGGGTTTTGTGCCGCCTCCCGAAATGATTGAAGATCCCGAAACCGGGCATCGAGCCCTTCCCGGAGTCATGCAGGCCTTCTGGCGTTTTAAAGAGCGGGCCAAAACAGATGGATGGAATCTCATTTTAGTATCAGCCTACCGTTCCTATCGGGACCAGCGCCGGGTTTGGAATCAATCGGATGATTCTTATCTACAGCGGGGAGCCACGAATCAGAAAAAAAGAGTGGAAGCGGTCATGAGCTTAGTTTCGGTTCCGGGACTTTCTCGGCATCACTGGGGCACCGAGTTGGATATATCCGAAACTTCCATTCGCGGACAGTTGGTCAATGTAGAGCCAGACACACCCGAAAGAGTGCTAAAGTTCTACGCTTGGATGCAAAAAAACGCGCCCCAATACGGCTTTTGCCAGGTTTATCTGGGACAAAAGGGATCCGTACATAACGAGCCCTGGCATTGGTCTTATTTGCCTTATTCTAAAACTTATCAAAAACAATTTATGGGTATTAAAAACTTCAAAAGGATTTTCGACGTCAACGTGGAAGATGTGGACTACTTAATGAGAAACTTTAATCGAATTCTCAAAGATGAGAAAAACTCCATCAATCCGATCTGCGGCAACTAATCTTTAACACCGATGACTTTCAATGGACGCGGAGAGATTTGAATTTTTAAACGATCTCCCACTTTAAATGGTTCGGTCAAATTAGAACCATCAACAAAAATTCTACCCTGTCGCATATAAGAGATAATTTCCAACGTTTGTCCTTTTTTTAAAACATCCTTTAAAAATAGACGGCGCCCGAATTTACGATGATAAACTTCACGCGCAACAAATTGAAATTGTTTGGCTGTCGCCTGAAATGATTTGCCGCCAGCCGAAAGCACCGCCGCTGTTGAGCCGGCCGCGCTGCTGACCCAAACACCGCTGGACATTTGCTCTTCCGAGCGATTACCCACTTTAAGGATGTACCGCGAGGTACCCGCCGGACTAAGTGTTGAAATCAAAAGATCGTTCAACACTGGAATTGGATTTTTCTTTCTATTGATAAAAAAGTCCAACCTCCAAATCAATGCGGGTTTAACACGGCCAGATAAGTATCCATCCAATACTTTCGAAAAGTTCTCGCCATCACTCCCGCTTAATCGCGCCACACTTTGCTGCGGATCTGAATTGACCCCCAAGATAGGCGTTTTCCATAGATGGTGAGAGCAGTCTAAAAAGGTTCCATCCCCGCCAACCGAAATAATCAACTTAAATTTACGGTCTATATTTTCTAGATTTTTGACCCTGCTACGAAGAAGAGTCGTAACTTTAAACCCTTTTTGCTTCAAAACCTTTTCTACCGTTTGTAAAGTTCCAAGATGCCTTTCATGACTTTTTCTTAAAACATCCCAAAAACGATTCTTTTTAAAACCCTTAACTAAGTTTGCAAAGGAACCATAACGACTGTAGGTGCTTTCTTTATAAACAACCAAAACATTGGCGCTTAACATAAAGTTTGAACTTTCTATTTAATAATTGATGTGATCGCCACACGGATCATCATGACCGCATATGCGGAAAGCAGAAGGGCCGCCAGCTTAGAAACGGCTTTAGAACCCGTAACTCCCATGAACTTCATTAAATAACTGGCGTTTCGAAAGATGATCCAGGCAATTAAAAGGTTTAACAAAAGACTTCCTGCAATTTCCCAAAAAATAAACCGATTCCTCAAAAGTATCAAAGTCGCGAGAACCGCCGGCCCCACTAATAAAGGAATTCCAATGGGAACAATGCCAATGCTGTTATCGCTCGAATCGTCCATTGAAAACATTTTCTGTTCCCAAACAATGTCTCGTAGGGCTATCACCAGCACCAACAATCCACCCGCTATCTGAAAATCCCCCACCTTTAATCCCAATGCCAGCAAAATGCGGGGCCCCAAAGGAATAAACAAAATACCAACTACACCAGCCAAAAGGATAGAACCGTTCAAAACTTTTTGACGGCGTTGAACGGATAAATTTGATGTCATTTGAACAAAGGCAGGCAGGATACCTAAAGGATCCATCGCGACAAAAAGAGGGAGAAACAAACTGAGAAAATCTGTCCAAGCCATATTATTTGGCTCCGATAATTTAACCGAAAACCGACCTACAGACTTATTATTATGATGATATACCGCCCTACCGACAAAAGATCACGAAGATTACTTGATGAAGAAAAGTACTTCAACCGGTTAAAGTTACAATTTCATCTCATAACCGGTTGTTACGGTCCAGAAGATATATTCGGTACTGGTTGGGTTGCCATTTGAATCACTACCATTATTTTTAGCATAGATATAATCGGCCATGGCCGAGAATTTTAACGCAGAATCCTCCGCCAGTTTTAAACGATAGGCAGGACCCAGTCCCAACAATAAACCCCCGCCGTTATAATTAATTATTGAGTCGCTTTGGAAAATATACTTTATTTCACTCGCTAAAGAAAAATCATCAAAAGCATAAGTCGAATCAGCATAAACTCTCGGACCATTCGAGTTGAGGCTTTCAGTCACCAATGGACCCCCATTAGTACTCCAAGCCGAAGGTAAATAAAACTGTCCACCCAACTCAAAAGATAACGCTTTAGGATTGCTCCAATTATAAGAAGCGTTAAAGTTAGTTCCCAATTGATAAAAATTCTGACCATTTTCAACAGTGGGAAAGGACTGATAAACTGAACAGCGAATAATCTCATTTTCATCATTTTTAAACGGCATCACCCGATTTAACGCAAAAAATACAGCACTTCCCAAGCTTAAGGAATTGACTGTTGTAACATTGCCATAACTAGGATTAAAAGCACCCGAATATAGATAACCCACACCAACGCCGTATTCGCCTCTTCCATCCGGTAGAGAAATACCATAAAAACCACTCGCCCCCCACCCTCTTCCGCTATAACGACTGTCGATAAATTGGGTCGGTGGAATAGAGGATTGTTCTTTGGTGTTCCAGGTTGTATCACCGGTAGGAAAATTGACAGCCGCGTTAAAAATGGACTTGAACGAAAAGGTCTTAAACGTTAACTCGCCTCCTAAAACCGTATCCGAAAGATTAGACAAATTATAAGTTTGAGGAGACGCCCCGTTAACCGTATAGGTATCCCCAGCCGTCATAAACTCGCTCTGACTGTAAATGTTGAGATCGGGAGTAAACCGATAAGAAATTGCTACCGGGAACAATACTTCGTAACCATTGTCTTGTGCGGGGGCTGCGTAATTTGTATTCCAACCGTCATAGACAGCACCCACACTCAGTTCACCTTCCGCCCAAGCTCCCGAAGTCATCAAAAACAAAACCGCGATTATTTTTAAATTTTTATTAAGCATAAGCTTTCCTATTTTAAAATTATTAATTACCCACATAAGGCTTAATAGTCACATTTGAGCCGCCTTGAACGGAATTCAAGGTCTTGTTTTGATTAACGATAATATTGTCTTTGAATTGTTCATTCAGATCGTTCAATCCCGTTGAGCTATTGTCTGGAGGCGTGTTTGATAATTTAGAAAGGTCCGTTTGAATATCTTTTTCAAATTTTACATAAGAGCCCGGATGGAAAAAAAATTTATTACCCTTTGTATCAATTGCGTAAACAACCCCTTCGAAAACCCTCAATTTTACTTGTGGATTAGATTTTCCATCAGATTCGAATGAAAATTTTGTTCCCCGAACACCGCAAACCACACCGCCCGCTTCAATTTCAAAAGATGACCTGGAAGTAGTCAGTTTTTGAACCGCCGCAAATAACTTACCCACAATAAGTTTAAACCGGAGAATTTTATCTTGAGTGGCATCTGTCGGCTTTTGAAGTTTTGAAAGAACAAATTCCGTATTAGGAGAAATGTCTAATGCGGAACCGTCAAATAAACGAAGAGTTGCTGTGGATTGATCCTTGGCGATGATTCTATCACCTTGGAAAACTGTCATATCTTTTTCAGCCGTTTTGGTCTTGTGCCCTTTTTTCGTTTTCACTTCAACTTTACCCGTAACCGCCGTGAAAATCCCTTGGTTCTGATTTGTCTGATTATCCGCCCACACTGATGAGATCAATAATCCCATTAAAACAAAAGCAAATAAAGTCTTTTTGACTAACTCCATAAGTCACTCTCCATTGTCACGGATCACTTACATGCCACGAATAAGTGGCATTTTATACAAATCAAGCCAAACTGGGTGTTAAAAGTTAAAAAATATGAGAAGAAGTGTTGTTTATAGTTTTTAGACGACTTATTTAGTTTTCATCACAAAAACCCCGTCCCAATCCACTGCGGGAGGGTGTTCTTTCAACTGTTTGCATCTTTCCACAAAAATAGGGGCGGGACCATCATGGGGATCCAGCTCGATGCATTTTTTAAACTGGGCCGTCGCTTCATCCCATTTCTGAGAACGATATAAAGCCAATCCTTCATGAAAAAACTGAACTTTTTCATGAATGTGAGGCTTGGCTTTAAACTGTCGATCCACCAATTCATAAATTCGGATAGGCTTGGTTTTGCCTTTAACTTGAATCATATCCAGTTCCCGACACAACATGTCCATTTTGACCATTTCATAGGTGGCTTCACTAATGATAATTTCAACATGGTATTCCTTGGTGGTTCCCTCAAGTCGGCTACCCAAATTAACCATATCTCCGATAAGCGTATAGTTTTTGATCGCCTGAGAACCGACAAAACCAACAACCATGTTACCTGTGTTTAAGCCAATTCCAATTTCAAGTTTTTCCTTGCCTTCAGACTTCCATTTAGGCCAAAGGACGTCATGAAGGAATTCACTCATGCTTAGAGCAGCGCTACAAGCCCGATAGGCATGATCTTCCTGAACAACCGGCGCCCCCCAAAAAGCCATAATGGCATCGCCGATATATTTATCCAAGGTTCCTTCAGTTACGAATACCATATTCGTCATTTGAGTTAAATATTCATTCAAAACACCGATCACTTCTTTAGCCGTGTGTTTTTCCGAATAAGTGGTAAAACCCCGTATGTCCGAAAACATAACGGTCAATTCCTTTTCCTCGCCACCCAACTCAATGCCGGAGGGCAGTTTCAAAATGGCATCAACAACTTTAGGCGTCACCATGCTCTGGAACATATTTTTCATGTGTCGGCCATGACGCACTTCGGTTCTGAATTTATAAGTCGTAAGAGCGCCAAAGCAAAGTGTCATGGCGACCAATGGATGGGTTAAATCAATCACCAAACCGGAATAAGTGAACAAGAGGCAGGCTACCAACACATACCCGATGAAGAGCGCCAGAAAAGCCGCCGTCCCCTGAACAGGTGTTAATTTCGGAATTAAATACCACATTGCAAAAGCAAGTAGAACAATTAAAAGATATTTAAAAATTTCCGCTGCTTGTCTTAAAACATTGCCCGAAATAGCGTTTTCAATAATATTCGCGTTAATTACAATTCCTGGCGAATTACGGGTAAACGATGTGGGACGCACATCATCCAATCCATCGGCCGTCGCACCTACTGCCGCAATCGAATTTTTTAGTTCATCTTTTGGAATGCGGTCATACAAAACATCGCTAACTGAATAAGTAGGAAAATTTCCAATTAAATAATTCGGCGTAAGTGTTGTCTGTCCACAAAAATTAATGAGCGCCGATCCATCTTCCAATATAGGTATTTTCGTTTTGCCAACTTCGGCATACTTCCCATCATAAATTTTAACTGGATCAGAATCATCTAAGAAACCGCGAGCCACTTGAAGCGACAAATGAGGTATTAACTTACCCTGATAGTCAATAACCGTTGGATAGTAACGAAAAATTTCATCGCCCTTAGGAAAACATCGGGTATGACCCAAATCTTTTGCTCCATCTTGGATAACCGGAATATTAACGATTAAAGATTTACAAGAAATAAAATCTGAGGTGAATCCGCCGAAAAGCTCTCCTTCTGTCAATTTCAAGGAATCAGGATCAGGAGTTCTTCCCTGTTTATTCACGATTGGTTGCATTAATAAATAAACATTTCCCGCTTCTTTCAGCGCAGCGCCCAATTCGGCATCATCGTTATGGGATTCTTGAAAACGGCGCACATCAGCCAAAACCTTTTGACGAAGGGCGTTGGTTTGTTTGTCTGAACCTGCCATAGAGGTATTCAAGGTACGTTGTAACTGTTCCAACATTTTTTCGGAGTTGGTTTCGGGTTCCGAAAACTGAACGTCGTAAAAAACACACTTAACGCCGTCTTCTTTGAGTTTGCGAACAATCTGGGCGTGAATCGCTCTAGGCCAAGGCCATTGACCGATTTCTCTGATGCTTTTTTCATCAATGGCGATTATTTTGACAGGAGCCTGAGGTGTGCGAGCGCCCCGGGCATTGAATCTGAAATCAATCGTTTGATTTTCAACTTGGAGAAGAACGTTAAAAGCATTGAGAACAATGACAAGAACGATAATCGCCAAAGTCGCCCACAAAGCGATTTTCGGGTTATAGCGAACTAATTTTTTTTCAGAGACTTCGGGCATGGCGCTTATTGTAGGTTTGAGCTAAAAACAGGTCAAACACTTTATCCCAGATCCTTAAGAAGACGCGCTTCGATAACGCTTAAGACCCATGCTCCAAAGCCATGTTGTTATTAACAAAAACGAAACGCCGATAGCGCAGGCATAAAATAGTCGTCCGCTTAAAAGACCGCCCACCAACACTTTGGCAGGAAAGTTAGAAACGACCAGCATGGGGATAGCGGTTAAAAGCACCATTCTTAATCCAAACCGGTAAATCTCACCGGGATAACGAGTGAACTGGGTTAATTGGTAGTAGAGTTCAAAAAGGTTGCTGGCCCGACCGATCCAGAAGGTTAAGATGGATAAGCAAAACATCATGGAATACAAAATAAAAATGCCGTTCAAAACCAAAAGCAAAAACAATAAAACTTCGACCGGTGTAATTGCGGTTCCCAGCTTGTGCAATGCGAATCCAATCATGGCAAAGCCCGCCATGCTGTTGGTAATCGAAGCGTAATCTGTATATCTCAGTGAAACCATAAACTGAGAATTGATCGGCTTTACCAATACAAAATCTAGATCGCCGAGACGAATTTGATCCACCAACTTGGTGCAATTATCAAAAAAGAAAGCTTCGAACAATTGGTTGATAATGTGATTAGTCCCTAAAAGGATCACCATTTCCCAGACATTCCATCCACCGATGCTTTGGGTCAGGCTATAAAGCACTTCCACGTATATAAACTGCATCCCTAGCCAAATGACTTCGGTAAAAAGACGAATGATAAAATTGGATCGAAATTGCATTTCCCTGATCAAACAATTTTTCATCATCAAAAGGGTCAGTCGACAGTAGCGCAGAAAATCCTTCATGGTTTATCCCCCTACCGCGGAATAACGCTGGGTTCCCCATTTCCAGCACAGCTTCACCAGAACAAAGAAAATACCAACCCATAAAAAACCGATACCCAAGACGGTTCCCATTTGATCGGGCTGAACCTTGCCGATCAAAATCATACAGGGCCAATAGCCCTCATAGGCAAATGGCAGCCACTGGACATAATGCACGATGGCCGAAGGCATAAGATTCAAAGGTATTAAATGGCCCGAGAGAAAGAACTCCATCGTCATAATGACAAACAAAAAAGTCGATATTTCCAAAAACCAAAAGGCCAAACACCCAATCAGGAATGAAAAAAGAACACCGGTCCAAAAAGCGATGATCAATGAAATAAAAAAACCAACCCATTCCAACACCGTAGGTGAATGTTTTAAATATTCCCGAATCAAGTAAAACACTGGCGGAAACGTAATGAGCGCTGCCAACCAAAAAATCAGCTTGTGGGCCAAGCGGTACATGGTTTGATACCAAAAATAGCTAATGGGCCGAATCAAATAGCGGTTGAGTAACCCATCTTTAATATCAAGGCTTATGTCCCGGGTCATGCCCGGCATGCTGGAAAAGCCCCTAGCCACGAACATAATGGCGTAATAAGAGACAATATCCGGCAAGGTCATCTTACCCATGCGCCCTGACCCGGCGTATCCAGGCGAATTGAAAACCGCATACCAAAGGTAAATAGTGGTCAAAAGCGGTAAAAAACGAAAAAGAGCACCCACCATATAGTTAGCCCGATAAGCCATGTCTTCCTGGGTACGAGTAGAAAGAATGACCCAATATTTCCAGGCAGACGTGCCTTTTAGAAGTGCTTCCATCATGCTTGCGTCTCCGAACTCACAAACACCTTTTGAATAATTTCTTCGATCGGCACTTCCTCAATGTTGATATCCAAGACTGACCATTTTTCCAGAATTTGATTGGAAACCTTTGTCACTTCTTCCCTTTTCACTTTCAAGACAGCCTTCAGTTTTTCACACTCCAGCACTTCTCCAAACTGTGACAAATCTTCTTTGGAAACCCCGCCATTTTCAAAGGTTAGGCTGATCAGTTTTGAAGCTGAGAATTTTCCGATAATGTCGTTTAATCCACCATCAAAGAATTTCTTACCGTGATTAATAATAATCACCCTGTCGCAAAGGGCTTGAATGTCGCCCATATAGTGACTGGTGAGAAGAATAGTGGTTTTCGTCCGGTGGTTATATTCCTTAATGAATTCACGGATATTTTTTTGGGCTACCACATCCAATCCAATAGTCGGTTCATCCAGCAAAAGAACCCGGGGAGTATGTAATAACGAAGCGATCAGCTCAAACTTCATTCGTTCGCCTAGGGAAAGTTCTCTTACCATGACACCCAAAAGCTTTTTCACCTGAAGAAGCTCAGTCATTTCATCAAGCACTTTCTTATACTCATCATCTGGAACGTTATAGATTTCTTTATTGAGATATAGGGATTCCTGAGCCGGCAAATCCCACCACAGCTGATTCTTTTGACCCATGACCAAAGCGAACTGGCGGCGATATTCGTTTTTGCGTTCCCAAGGCGTAAATCCCAGAACTTTGGCGGTACCCGAAGTAGGATAAAGAATGCCGGAGAGCATTTTAAGCGTAGTGGTTTTGCCAGCGCCATTCGGACCTAAAAAGCCGACTAACTCGCCCTCTTCGATTTTAAAAGAGACATCATTAACCGCCCGAACCTCGGTATATTCCCGTTTAAACATGGCTTCAATAGCGCCACCAATGCCCGGTTTCTTTTTATTAACTCGGTAAATTTTGGTAAGGTTTTCAACTTCGATTGTAGACATGGATTAATTTCTCTTTAGTCTTTTTTATTGAGACAACGAGTCGTTATTATAAGAACCGCTTCATAGCTTTCAAAGGTATGCACTAAATAAATCATGTTTTCATAGGAAATCAACTTGCCCAACCCCAACACCTCTAAAATCATAAAAGAACTTCAAAGACTCTATCCAGACACCCGCTGCTTTCTTCACTACAAATCACCCTTTCAACTAACCTGTTCCGTCATACTTTCGGCGCAATGCACGGATGAACGTGTCAACATAGTCGCGCCTGAACTCTTTAAAGTTTTTCCAACTGCCAAAAAAATGGCCGCCGCAAAACAAAAAGATGTGGAAAAACTTATTAAGTCGACTGGTTTCTACCACAATAAAGCCAAAAATTTGATCGGCTTTGCGCAAGGGTTGCTATCTCTCTATGCGGGTAAACTCCCCAAAACTATCACGGAACTGATTCAACTACCCGGAATTGGTCGTAAAACCGCAAACGTTGTGATGGGCGAAATTCATGGGTTATCGGAAGGTATTACAGTAGATACGCACGTCACCCGGCTTTCCAACCGGTTGGGTTGGACCAAGCATCAAGACGCCGTGAAAATCGAGCAGGATTTAATGAAAATTATTCCGAAGGACGAGTGGATACACTTTTCACACAGGTTGATTCAGCATGGCCGAAAGGTTTGTGATGCCAGAAAACCTTTATGCCATGTTTGCACTTTAGCCAAATGGTGTCCGTCAGCTAATCGTTAATTTTTCAGTTAAACATTAAACCGAAAATGAACCACGTCCCCATCTTTCATGACGTATTCTTTCCCCTCGGTTCGAAGTTTGCCCGCTTCCCGAGCTTTGGCTGTCGAGCCAGCGGTATCCAAATCGGTAAAGGAATATACTTCGGCCTTAATGAACCCACGTTCTATGTCGGAATGAATTTCTCCAGCCGCCCGAGGCGCTAAAGTTCCTTTGGTAATTGTCCAGGCTCTGGATTCAATAGGACCCGCCGTAAAGTACGATATCTGGCCTAATGTGTCATAAGACTTACGAATAATAGCGTGCAAGCCCCGTTCTTTAATTCCCAGATCTGCCAAAAACTGATCAGCCTCTTCATCAGACAACTCCGCGACTTCAGCTTCAATTTTCGCCGAGATGTGCAAACAGCTGGCGCTCTGAGAAGCGGCGTATTTTTGAAGTTCACCATAAGCTTTGTTTTGGCTCACATCAGCCAAGTCACCTTCGGAAACATTTCCAATAAAAAGAAAGGGTTTACGTGTGAGCAGACTCAATTCTTTAAGCTTTTTTTCCTGGTCGGATGTGGCCTCCACCAAGATGGCGGGTTTAGCTTCTTCCAATACTTTTTTCACGGAGGAAAACAAATCCCATTCAGCAACTGCTTCTTTATCTCCAGACTTTTTACCCTTTTCGGTTCTTTGCAAACGCTTCTCGATCGTATCCAAATCAGCCAAACACAACTCGGTCAAAATAATCTCGACATCCCGAATGGGATTAATAGAACCTTCCACATGAATAATATTCCCATCCTCAAAACAACGCACCACCATGGCTATGGCATCGCACTCACGGATATGGGCCAAAAACTTGTTACCCAATCCTTCGCCCTTGCTGGCACCCTTTACCAAACCCGCGATATCCACAAACTCGACAATAGCAGGGACAGTTTTCTGTGACTTCTCGATATCAGCCAAACGTTTGATCCGGTCATCCGGAACTGTCACTACCCCCACATTAGGATCAATCGTGCAAAAGGGATAATTTTCAGCTGGAGCTTTCGACTTGGTTATTGCGTTAAAAAGCGTGGACTTACCCACGTTCGGCAGTCCTACAATTCCAATTTTCATTCTCAATTCTCCAAAATTATTTTATTACTGGATCGGCTGAATCAATATGGGTTGCTGTGAAGGCTTGGGGACTTGCTGCAATACCCAGGGACGGACTGAAGCAACTTCACCGCCTGTTTGATTAACTTCGTCGTACCAAAGGATAGTTCTATCCGTATAATTTTCCACCCGTTTAAATCGCACCGTATCTCCCGTGGTGGTTTTAGGGCCCAAAAAAACAACGACTACAGAGTTTTCCGAAAAATCAATCTTTGGCATGACCATGCCAGGCTGAAGCAATTGCCAGTAAATTTTAAAATGATCCACATCGCTGATCATTTCCTGATAAGAAAATGCCACTGGTGCGAAATCGCCCGACCAGTGAGGTAAGGTGCTCAAATCCAAAACCAATTCCAAAGAAGGATTAATTCTAAACTTTTGACTTATCCACCGCTTGGCGTTTTTAACCAATGCATTTTCGCCAGCGTTTTGAACAAAATGGGTTAAAAAAGCAAGAACCACAAAAAAAATCAAAACACCCAAGATGGGTTTTAAAGATGAAGATTTTTGCTGGGTTTGCGGCCTGTCATTTTTTTTATTAACAGATAAATCCCTAGTATTTGAGGACACGGGTTTCGGCGTTTTAAAAAGCCAATTCAGTATTTTAATATCCCAGGGTTCACTTTGTGACGGCACAGGCAAAGGTGAAAACTTAGCTGGACCTAACCGCAATTTTTCCATTTCTTTTCGTGAGGCGGCACAAAGGTTTAAATGTCGTGCCACGATCCTTCTTTGGCTGGCTGATATGGTTTCCCGCAAGTACCCTGGTAATAATGGGTGAATTTGGTCGCATTCATTCATGTTTTAATCAATCCTTCATTTGGCGCCTTCAAGTCTGCCCAATAATAACGACTTTCAAACCACATGGTAATAAAAAGCAGGCGAATTTCACATTAATCATCGGTTTTAACTTTTCTTTGGGACGGGGCTGATCTTGACTTTTAATTTCGCTACGAATAACTTAGCCCCGTTGTATTTAAAAAATAACGCTTGGAGGCACTATGGGCGATGTATCTTGGACTGAGCTTTTGGACATTTTATTCCGTTGGTTTCATGTTTTTTTCGGAATTATGTGGATTGGATTGCTGTATTTTTTCAATTTCGTAAACGGTCCTTATGTGGCGACGTTAGATGCCGAAACAAAGAAAAAAGCCGTTCCCGAATTGATGCCTCGGGCGCTCTTTTTCTTCCGCTGGGCCGCCATGTTCACTTTTATCCTTGGCTGGCTGTTGTTCTTTGTCAATTACGCACCGAATAATTGGGAGCAGTTTAATACCACCCGCGGTCATTGGATAAGCCTCGGTATTCTATTCGGAACCATTATGTGGTTTAACGTTTGGTTCGTTATCTGGCCAGCCCAACGCAAAATTATCAACGGTATTAAAACTGGCCCCCCAGCCGCCCCTGAGATTGCTAAACGCGCCACATTAGCCTCGAAAATTAACACTTACCTGTCGGTTCCATTGATTTTTTCAATGCTGGCGGCTGGCAAGCATTTCCTCCACGATGAATGGTATTGGTTCGTCGGCGTTCTCGTAGTTGGCTATTTCGCGGTGAACGGCCTTTATAAAACCGCCTCGAAGGTTTCAACTAACGTTTAAATTTTAGTAAAACAAAAAGCCCCTTACGGCATGCCGTAAGGGGCTTTTTTATTAAGCGAGCTTTAATTGTTAAAGAATCTCATCCGTGGTGGAACTGTCTTTATCCTGAAGCGTTTTCAACAAGTCGGATTGTTGCGGGGTTAATATTTTCTTTTCAAGTTCGATAGAAGCCTTAACCTTCACATTTAACCGCTGGCCATAAAGAATACCCAATTGATCGGTCAAAAGATCAATTTGAGTCTCGTCTGGTTCCGGTTTATCCAACTCGTTTTCGAGCTCCACCTTTTTCAATTTAATTTGATTTTCCAACTTAAGAACAGTGATGCGGTAAGCCGCGCGCGTATCGCGAATTTGTTTTTTCTGAACATCCGTCAATTGAAGTTTTTCAATTATTTCATGCCGGGTTAAATGAACCGCCGGCGTTTCAGAAATCTTGTTTTTGGAAGCATCCGTACCCGTTGCCGCCCCCACCATGCCTAACACCATCCAGTAAGAAACAATGAAAACTATGAATATTTTTATTAGGTTTTTCATAAGAACTCCACAAATTTTAATAAAACTCAAAGAAGAATATCATCCGCCGCAATAGAGTCCAAATGATCGTCTACTTTCGCTTCAGGCGCGGATGAAGGGGACTCACCCAACAAAACAGATACGTTTACCACACCCAAATCCTTGCCGATGTTCTCTGTTGGATTTGAAATGGAGATCAAGTAAGAATCCATATCAGATTGATCCACTAAACTCGAATGATAAGCCGCGCCAGTAACAACGAGGCAAAGACAAGCCGGTATCATGACCCATCGAATAGGATGGCTCCATGGTTTCCAGACAATACGGTTCCAAAAACGGTTTTTTCTGCTGGACAGTTTTTCTTCGATTTTGAACCAAGTTTGATCAACCGAAGTTTCCAACGCAGAAACTTCTGCCATTTTTTTCAATGCTTTTGTAATGTCCGCTTCATTCCATTTACGTCTCATCATGTCCCTCGTTTTTCCCTAAACATCATCCGGCGTAAGCCCTTCTTTTTCTAACGCTTCTTTTAAAAAAGCCTTCGCTCGATGGATATTGGATTTCACGGTCCCCAGGGAAAGCTGGAGAGCCAATGCAATATCTTCATAACTTAAATCGTCCATCTCTCTCATCAGCAAACAAATTTTCTGTTTTTCCGGCAATTTTTCCAGCGCCTTGGTGATCACCGGGCTAAACCCCAGATTCACGGCCTTTTCGCTGTCCTTCTTATCCTCAACCTCGGGGACACTTTCAAATCCCATAAACGAAAGAATCTTTTTACGCCGCAAAACATCAAGACAATGATTCGTTGTCATCCGGTAAATCCAAGTGCTAAAAGCCGACTCTCCCCGGAAATGATCAATGCGATCAAAAACCTTGATGAAAACTTCCTGCAAGGCATCTTCAGCCTCGTGCTGTGACCCTAATATGCGCCAAGACAAGTTTAAAACCTTGCTTCGATGCAGATCGTATAAAACATGAAGCCCGGCCATGTCACCTTGCCGGCATTTCTCTATGGCTTCAGTTTCGGTCATGCCTCACCTGATGATCCTACCCATATGACGTTTTACGCAGGGAAATAGTTGCAAAATAGTTAAAGACACCCCATATAAAGGGTATCATTAACTTCAGACAATTTTAGGCAATTAAATACTCAAGAAGTCTTTAAAAGGGTCAAAAGGCTACGGACCATAAGTCCCGTGCCCCCGTAGGTTAAATAAGGAATTCCCGGATATTCACGCTCTAAATAGGCTGGACCGGCTATGTCCAAGTGAACCCAGGGAGTATCTCCCACAAATTCCTGTAAAAAGAGGCCACCAATAATAGTACCCGCTTCCCTACCGCCGCCGATGTTCTTTATATCAGCCACTTTGCTCTTAATGTCCTCCCGATATTCCTTAACCAATGGCAATTCCCAGATTCTTTCGCCTTCCGTATCGGTAGCCTTTTTAACTCGATCCAAAAGCTTGGGATCGTTTGATAAGGCTCCAGAAATTAAAGAACCCAAAGCTACAACACAAGCGCCCGTCAAGGTCGCCAAGTCGATGATTTCATCGACTTTTTGCTGAACTGCGTAAGACAATCCATCCGAAAGCACCAAACGGCCTTCAGCGTCGGTATTTAATACTTCCATCGTCTTACCGTTTATAGCTTTCAAAACATCACCAGGCTTATAGGCTCTCCCACCCGGCATATTTTCGGTGGTCGGAATGATTCCGTGAACTTCCACGTTGGGCTTCAATTTGGCCAACTGGCTAAACACACCCAAAACGGCCGCAGCACCCGACATATCCATTTTCATGGTCTCCATAGAAGCGGCCGGTTTGAGAGATAATCCGCCGGAATCAAAAGTTATCCCTTTTCCTACGATGGCCACAGACTTTTTTGCTTTACCCATTGGCTTATAATGCAAATGAATGAGATAGGGTTCTAAAGCACTACCGATATTGACACCCAAAAGACCGCCCGCCCCCATACGAACCAGATCTTTTTTTGTGTAAAGTTTAAGCTGTATAGAACCTTTGGCCAACTTCACCGCTGTGTCCGCCAAAACCTTCGGTGTTACATCGCTTGGAGCCCCGTTAATTAAATCTCTCGCTAAAATAGTTCCTTCAGCATAGCTTTCCGCTGTTTGAATGGCTCTATTCGTAAACGAGACCAAGTCCGACGGAACTTTGAAAATAAATTTTTGCAGTCCCTTGGGCGCGTCTTTCAATTGGGTTTTATAGCGATTAAATTGATAAGAACCGAGAAGAATGCCTTCCACAAAGGCTTTAATTTGATCGTCCTTAAACTGTCTGGGCCATTCGATAAAAGCGCTTTCGATTCGAACCTCCCGAGCCTTGCGGGCCAATTGT
>Ga0302185_10000873_pt1 | contig 22242 bp, 14 predicted proteins | sample II_Bog_E1_1_FD_200231 | JGI IMG/M metagenome (GOLD analysis project Ga0302185, IMG submission 200231) | Peat permafrost microbial communities from Stordalen Mire near Abisko, Sweden - II_Bog_E1_2 | ecosystem: Environmental > Terrestrial > Soil > Wetlands > Peat | place: Sweden: Abisko... | reverse complement strand
TAACAATATGATCGTTTTATATAGTCAAACTATAAAACCTTAAAATTAAATGAAAACTGGTCTCATTCTTTTCATATCTTTTAAATAATCTCATAACTCCATATTTACTCTTTTCATGAACTATAAATTTATTGAATGACGAAACCGACGAATATTCTATATAATTGAATTGATCAGATTATATTATAGTTGATGATAATTTTCACCGGTTATATTTTTCCCTTGATTTTATAAACTAATTCTTATATATATATTCTAAAATGAAAAGAAATATGTAATAATGGATAGTTTATGGCAAAAACCATTAAAGATATTACTTTTTCTATGAAGATAAAGTGTTGGACTTAACTGAATTTCTGTCTCGCCATCCTGGAGGAAGATAAACACTTATAAAGTACGGTTTCAAAGATATAACTGATGTTCTATTTACAGTTTTTCCTCATAAAAAGAATTAGACTCTAATTACTCTACAAAAGTATGTTATTGGGAATATTTCTAAAAAATAAGCCAACAAACGGTTAAATTAAGAAAAAAATAGCGTTATTAAAGAGCATATTCCTCCCAATAAAAATCTAAAAAAAGTATGCTTTGTGAATAATGGCTAAGCAATAGCGAGCTAAATCAATGATAAAAAATAGCAGTATCCCTAAGTGGAATTATAAAAAAAATTAAGTCGTTCAGTTAATAAAGAAGAAGATAACTATCTTCCTGATAATGTTAAAAGCAATAAAACTCTTCCTGAAAATGGTAAAAAGTTAAGTCAATAGGTAGACAAACGCTTTGAGATATCAAAAAGGTTTTTCTAAATAAAGATAATGGGTGGCAAAAAGATCCTAAAGCAGGAACTTTAGAGATAGTAGTAATTAAACAGTCCTGCAATAGATGAGTTAGAGGAAGTTTAACATAAATTTAGAGTTCCTGTTCTTAAAGTACACCATTTAAAGCAATACTGATACTGATATTTTATGTATTCTATATTTATCAATATTTTTTCTATTTTAGTCAGGTATTTAAAAACAATTTAAATAATAAAGCATCTTTGCTTGCCTGAAGCGCTATGGTAAGCTGGTCTATTTCAGAGATAAGCCCTAATTCGTATACATCACTACTTCGACCATATGATTCTGCTATATATCAAAGAGAGATTCGATGATTTGCCTTTTATTGGCGAAATGTTAATTATTTTGAGCATGATCATAGTTTTGATCGAGTACTTTTAATTATCTTCAATCTTTGTTCTTTGCTATAAAAATGTTCATTTATTTTTGTATTTTTAATTGATGTATTTCTCAAATCTGAGTGATGTTAATTTGATCCCTTTTCTCTAATAATTGAATATACTCGATATGAAAAGACTATATTGACTATAGGGTTGATCTCTTTTTTAATAAATCCCTATTTTCTTCTCCCTAATGATTTAATTCTTTTCTATAACTGATATTTGATATATTAGAGTTATCAAGTGATACTCAAAAGCAATATATATCTTTAATCATTATTTAATATATAGATTGCTCCCTAATTTTCTAGATTTCTATTTGTAGTAAGTTATCATTTAATCACGATTGATGCTAATAAAAATAATAACCTTCAAATGCTGAAATAAAGTCGTAAAGCTCTCAGTCTTTAAGCTTTAACAAAGCATCAGGAGTATATATGCACTAAATCAGTCGCATCAAGGGAATGGTTGCCCGCATATAAAAATACAAGCCGACGTTTCATTACAATCCTAACTATCGAATTATTACTAAAAATGATATCTAAAGAAGAATTTAGCAACGATAAAGTAATGATAACTTTACTCAGAATAAGGAGATAAACTATTTTAGTAAAATTTGAAATTGATTTACAGACTCGAGACAACTGGTCCAAAAATACAAACAAAAAAATTTCCTGAAATAAAACCAAACCCAAAAAGACTAAAAATATTAAGTCAAGGCAATTCTAAAAGTTTATCAAAAACTAAATTTAAAATAAAGGATGTTTTCCGCAATGAATAGTAACTGTTTGAATAGAACATGAAAATAATAACCAATATCGAGTGTACAGGTCCAAAGATCGGGTGTTGGGCTTAAAAAAAAGTACGAACCTTAAGTCAACTTGTGCGTGAGAAAAGACATATAGAAGAGCGTAAAATACTTGACAAATTTAAGGAAATTTCACAGGAACTAAATAAAATAAGTCGAATGAAGAGTTTCAAAAGAAGTCCATCAATTTCGTCTATTAACAATAAGTCGACAATACGCGATCAATCTACTTATATTGCTTGATTTATTTTCCTTAAAGTTTTCATTGCTAACATTTCTTAAAATTATACTAACAAGTCCAGCCAATAAGATCAAAGAGGATTAGATTCATAAATAATAATTTAATAATCATTATTAAGACAAAAGCTTAGACCTTTGAACTTTTAAATTAATATAATTTTTCAGATAATTGGGATATTATTATCGATTTAATGAATAAGCCCCAGCAACCTCCCACCGCAAATATGCTCGCAGGAATAACAGGAATGGATTCAAATGATGATTCACTGTTAGATGCTGACAACTCCAACAGTTTTGATCTAAAAAATGAGCTCTACGAACTCAGAAGCAGGTGTAACGCAATTTAGTACGAGAAGAATAAAGTGGTTATAACGTATGAGAACACTATCAAATAATTGAAGCAGAAGTATGCAAATCTGGAAAGGCAACATGATAGCAAAGGTCAAAAAGGAGATTAAAATTTAGATAAAATAGTAAACTAACTGAAGATGAAGTGTTAGTCATTGAGCGAATAGAACGATTCACTTAAGAGGGATATGCAGACAGCTTATTAAAAGAACAGATCTACACCCAATTTTAACTCTTTTGGCTTTATGCAAGAAATGAATGTACTTGACGGTTTACTGCAAAAGGAGTAAATGATTAATAAATTGGAGAGTGAGCTCAAATAAGCTAAAGAGGGAGAGTATTTTGATTTGCGCTAAAAGATTACAGCCCTCTAAAGAGAGAATAATAGATTGAGGGATGAATCAAAGATGCCAGATTCTTCGAAACAGGAAATGATGAAGATGATTCCCAAATAAGCAGAGGATCACTATAGTAACATCCTTCGATCTAAGGACAAAACCATTGAGTCCTTAAAAAATTAGCAAGTTCAACTGGCAATGCAACTCGAATCTGCAAGAAAAGGAAGGATTGACTCAAATAGTTAAATCGAAGGAATACAGTAAAGTAGTCAAATGCTTTTTGCTCAGTTGTAAGAAAAGTAAGAACAGCTGGCCGATTCTTTAGCCAAGATTGGAAATCTTCAAAAGGAAAATACCAAGTTGAAAGTAGAAAAGACCAAGTTTGAGCAAGAGAATAAAATCTTTGAATCATAAAAAAAAGAGGGTTTACAAAAGAAAATAATGTTACAAGAACAAATTCGAAATCTTGAAATTTAGCTGTCTGAACTCAGAGATGCCTCAGTAAATTAAAAACTGGAAAATAAAAAAGCCTTAAACTCTCTAAGATTTTAGATGGAAGAGGAAAAGAATCGTTGTAAAATATTATTAGATGAAAAGACACATTAAAACAAGCGACTTCGAGATTAAATTCTATCTCTCAACGATTAGAATGAGGATCTTCAGCAAAAAGAGAGAAGTAGTGTCGAAAAAATAGAGTTCTTGATGAAATAGAATGGTGCTCTCCAGGATGGGCTGAGAGAGGCCAAGCTTCACTTACTAAATTTCGAAGGCGTAGATCGAAAATTATAGTTGAACAGCGCTAAGGAAAAATAATACGAATCGAATATGAAGATATTAGAAGAGGAAATGAAAAATTTAAGATTAGAGTTTAAGGACAAAAATAGTATCAGTCAGTAGCAACTAAAGAAATACAAAGATCTTGAGGATGAAATGAAATATAAAAATGACGTGGTCGAGCTGATGAAATTTGAAAAGGAATAAAATCTGGTGAAATAGAAAGAATATCTTGAAAGAATTAAGTAAATAGAAGGTCGAGAAGCTGAAAAGCAGAAAATTATTTAAAATCTTTAACAGGAAATTAAACATCTTAAAGATGACAATCGTTACCTTTAGCTGGGTACAACTTTATTTATTTAGGTAATGAAGAACTCAAAGAAAAAATGGATACCATGCAGAGTGTCATGACAGATGTCGATGCAATTAATAGACAACTCAAAAAAGAAAAAACCTATCTCGAGGAAAAAAGAAAAGAACAAGAAAGGGAAACACGTAAACAGGGAGAAGAGTTGGAGAAGATGAAGGAACAAGAGGCTGAACTGCTTCAAATTATCGAGGAGGAGGGAAGCCCTGAGGCTCGAAGATTTAGTCTTAACTCCAGAAGAAGTGTGAATGGAGTTAACGGCAAATAAGTTAAGAATGCTTTAGTTCGTCTAAGCAGTCGCAGAAACTCAATAGGTTATGCTGAAAATTTGCTGAAGCAAGTTGAGGATTTAACAGGAAAGAATTATAAACTTCAAATGCAATTAAGTGAAGTTTAGAATGAGTTGGAGCGTAAAACTATGGATTTAAACACAAAGACATAATAAATAGCAAAATTGAAACAAGCAGCGAGCAGTCCTAAATAAATTGACTTTGCCCCTATCATTGAAATATCCAAGAAAAACCAGTTTAATGCAGTCTTTTTTTAAAACAAGATTATGGAGCTGTAGAAAGAAGTCGGGAGCATTAGGACTGTGAAGCAGCAAGAGTTGTAATAATACAAAAAGGTTTGCCGCAAGCAAATGTAAGAAAAGTATTTGGGCGAAATAAAACGACTCAATTCTTATTCCCATGAACTGGAGAAAAACATTAATATTATAAATAGTAGACTTAGTCAGTAAAATGCTATAAAAAACTAAGCAATTAACAAACTATAGTCTCTCGAGAAATCTTACTATTAACGCTAATACTAATACTCAGAGACTCTCACTGAATACAATCAACTACTGCAGAGATATAAAAATATGTAGGAAATCTATAAATAAGCAACTCAAAAAAAAAATAATAGCAACAAACAAGCTGAGGAAATTTCATATTTGAAGAGTTCTCTTGATAAATTGACTAAAAATTATCAGGAGAGCAGTTATATGCTGACCAACTCCTATGATCAGATTAGAAAGTTAAATGAATTACTCATGGCAAAGGAAAATTAGGTCAAGAACTTAAATAGTAATCGTCGCGTCATGAAATCGCCCAATTAATCATTTACGAGTCAACAATATTCAGAACAAAGAATGGACCAAAAGCTGCTATATAATTTACCTCCCAATTTTTAAAAGCGACCCTCTCCACGTCGAAACGCGAACTACACGCGCATATGACTCGTCTTCACTTGATAAATCCATCTTATTATAAAAGTTATAGTATTGATAAGTATGATAATTTAATTTATATCTGTTTCTGCTAATGCAGAGCATACAATAACATCATTTCACATGAAAGTGCAGATAAGGGAGAAGGAGATGAGACACCCACCAATCTCATAGGCAGGTCCCAATTATTGTTTCTTTATTCCGTTATAGGTGCTTCGCATAATTGCGAATCCAGCTGCCATTTTTGCGCAGTTCAGTAAGCAGTAAATAAGCGGGCTGTTGCGGCATCTTGCGAATAGTTTGGAGTCCAATCTGTCTGATGGGAGGAAATAAAATGAATAGATCATTCCAAAAATAGTGCCGTTGAGTCCTCCTGCGACCAAATCTCCTTTAAGATCCCGTCGACTGTACTTCAATTCATTCATAGTTAAAAATATAAAAGTAATAATTTTGCAAAGAAATGATCAGTACATATTTGTATATGAAGAGTTAAATCAGTAATTCATTGATTATTTAATTAAAAGATTGATATTAACAGAACCAATGTAGAAAGAATCTACAATTTCATAGACCCAATATTTTGAAAATTAGGCAGCCAAATCCGTCAATTTTAGAGGTATAGGTTGCTTGCCTGTCTATAAGACAGAGAAAAAGACCAAAACGTCGGAAAAGTGTTCAGAAAATGATGGTAGTTTAGATCTCAAGCAGGATGTTCAGCATCAGTAGAATTCAAGTACTGAGGAAGGATTAATTATGTTTTAAGGGACATGTCCTATTCAAAAGGACGGATAGTAGATGCAAAACCTCAACGGAATTTTAAGATAAGGTTATCTTAAAAAACAATCAACATCTCTATTCAGTTGGGATCAAGTAAATTTATTTTGATTTAGCCCTGCTACTTTTTGTTAACTACCGAAAAACTCTGCTGTTTTCAAGATCAGAGTCGAACGAATCTTATCAGCTGTCTCAATTTAAAACTCTTATCCTACAACGTTGAAAAATAAAACTTGAAACTCACAATAACACACCATGAAAAAAGTTAGCCCATCATTGTCTAAGCGGATAATATGAACTAATCTGAAGCTTGGTTTAGGGATATAAAAAGAGTTATAGATTTCAATGCCTCGCGCAAGAAGATTCAAATTCGATAATCTAAGCAACATATTTATGAGGAAATTGACGGGATTATTGAATCTGATTTTATAGATTTGGCCTAAACAGGAGATATTATCTTAATGAGAACTGAGAATACCCAGTGTGCTTTACAAAGATTTATTACTCACAGTGAATACGACCATATTGGTCTGGTAGTCAGATTTGCTGATAACCAAGTGAAGATATTTGAGGCTAATGCTGATGATGGTGTGAATCTTTATGACTGGGATCAATTTCAGTCTAGTTTCCATTGCTATTAAAAAATGTGTTTTAGGAAATTACATCATACGCGCAAATATCAATTCCAGACTATTTTATTAAACTTCATCAAAAAAACTATTGGCAGGGAATATGATTTCAATCCTCTTCGCCTTTTAAGAAAGGATAGTGACGATCAAGTAGAGGAATCCAAAGGCTACTTCTGTTCCGAATTAGTAGCCAAGGCGTATAAGTTGATGGGATTACTCGACAGATAAAAACCAAGTAGCAATTACTGGCCAATCGATTTTACTGATAGAGGAGGATTGTTATTAAAGCAAGGAGCTTACTTTGGGTCATAACAACTTATAATACTGGATAAGCACCTAAAGTGCGCCCCTTGATGATGTATATATTTTTAAATTCATTTCAATTGTGTCCCACTCAATTTTTGTGATTCTTAAGCATAAAATAATAAAATAAAGATGCAAATATGACGCTTGTAGTGTATTGGTTAATAATAAATGATGAGGCAAATGCTATATCGATCTTTCCCGTTGTTTATTCGCCCGATGGCCTGCTTCTCTGAGCTTGCCAAATTTCAGAACAGCTTCCTCACAACCACAAACATCGCCTACATTTAGTTCTTGCATTAAAAATGGCTTGTTGATAGTGAATCTGTATCTCCATCATTCGCTGCGTACTTTGAGCTCCTTGAACAAGGAAGTGATCCTCATGAAGCCTATGTACATCCCACCGCCTCAACCACTGTTAGCATCGCATCAGCTGCATCTAAAGTCATCACCAATCAACTCAAGATGAGATTAATGATTGACTCCTTCCGAGCACTTGGACATCAATTAGCTAAAATAGATCCCTTAGAACTTCCACGAAATAAAAACTTGCATGGAAGTCTTTCTGAAGATTCGTTGGTGGCTGCTAACTTTGGATACAAAAAAGAAGAGATGAACGATGAAATTATTGTGCGAAATCTTAGGGAGGAGGGACCAGACAAAGACAATGGACCTTATACAATACAAGCTTTTGAGAATTACTTGAGAATGATTTATTGCGATAAAATTGGGTTCTAATATATGCATCTCCTCAATAAAGCAGAAAGAGATTTCATCAAAAGAGAACTAGAGTAAAAGATAGAATCATTGGAGAAATTATAACTTACGAAGGAAGAACAACTCTCTACTTTGAGGAGATTGGCTAGAGACCAAGCATTTATTGATTTTTTGGGAACTAAATTCGGAAACTTTAAGAGGTTTGGTATCGAGGGACTCAATGCAGCAACAACTGCACTTGGACAGTTGGTCGAGACAGCCGCTCTTTTAGGAGTATAGAATATTCAGTTCGGAATGGCTCATAGAGGAAGAGTCAACGCTCTACACTGTATTTTTTAAAAACCGGCTCAATCCATCTTTAGAGAGTTTTTATAAAAAGTAGTTGATGACAATGAAGATTTTTCAGGAGATGTCAAGTATCATTTAGGATATATTCATAAAAAAAAAATCGGAGACAAGGAAGTGACTTTATCCATTCTCCCAAACCCTTCTCATTTGTAAGCCGTTAATCCTCTTGTTTACGGAAGTACAAGAAGCCTTCAGTAAGCAGCTGGCGGCAAATAAAAGTATCTTTATTTTTAGTCAGAATATTGGGAGTAGTGATTCACGGTGATGCTGCAATAGCTGGGCAAGGCATAGTTTGGGAGTCGCTCGGCTTTCAAGATTTGGTCGATTATAGCACTGGAGGTATCATCCACATTGTTCTTAACAACCAAATAGGATTTACAACTAATCCAAATCAAAGCAGGTCTTCTTACTACTGCACAGAAATCGCCAAGGCAGTCGATTCCCCAGTGATTCATGTAAATGCTGATGAACCTGACATCTTGGACAAGTGCATGAAAATTGCCGTTCGATATCGCCAGAAGTTCAAAAAGGATATCTTCATAGATATTGTGGGATATAGGAGATACGGTCATAACGAGCAGGATCAACCTAATTTTACCCAACCATTAATGTACGAGAAGATTAAAAACCATAGCAGTGTCTATGACATCTACGCTAATAAGTTGATTCAAAAGGGCGTTATCACTCCCGAAGGACTAACAGAACTTAAAAATTAATTTACAAAACAATATGAAGAGGACTACAAAAAGGTTATATCCGATACCCACGATACATTTGCTCAGGAATAGTTGGAAATCAATAAAATTAAAATCCCTACTCTTTGGGGGGCGGCGACTGGTGTTCCTGAAAATGTTCTTGCCGAACTGTTCCACAAAATTACGTCGTGGCCTGCCGATTTTCACGTCCACCCGACCATTCGTAAAATATACGAAGAAAGAATTAAAAATTTTAGTCAGAAATAATCTCTTGATTGGGCAAGCATGGAGAGCCTTTCTTGGGCAACTCTTCTCTATGAGGGATATGGAGTTCGTGTTTCTGGGCAAGACGTAGAGAGAGGTACATTTTCGCATAGGCACGCCTTGATCAGCGATCAGCAGCGAGATGTTTAAAAGCATATCTTTTTGAAAGCAGTGTCGAAGAATGTCAGAATTACCAACAGTCATTTGAGCGAGTACGGCGTGCTAGGATTTGAGTACGGATATTCCATTACAAATCCAAACGTCTTAATTATTTGGTAGGCTCAATTTGGTGATTTTGCCAACGGAGCGGCCATTATGATTGACAACTTCATTATTAGCGGCGAAACAAAGTGGGGACAGCAATCAGGAATTGTTCTATCACTTCCCCACGGAATGGATGGCCAGGGACCTGAACATAGTCAAGGTAGAGTTGAAAGATTCTTACAATTATCTGATGATAGCTGTGACTAAAATCAAAGTGTGACTTGGGAAGATCAATTGAAGACTGACAACATACAAATTATTTGTGTCTCCACAACTTCCAATTATTTTCATGCCTTAAGAAGACAAATTCATCGAAATTATCGCAAACCTCTCATCGCTTTTAACTCTAAAAAATTACTGAAGTTTAAAGGGGTAATCAATTTATAATTTAGGCAAATTGCCCAATAACTGACATCGTCGAAGGCACATAATTTGTTCCAGTTTATGCTGACACAGTCGATCCAGCAAAAGTAAAGAAAGTAGTCTTTTGTCATGGCCAATTTTACTACGATATAAAAACTCGCCGAGATGAACTGAACAGACCTGTAAAATTATTAACATTTAGGATATAGCTATTGTGAGAATTGAACAACTAGCTCCTTTCCCTCACGAAGCAATAAGAAAAGCAGTATCGGTCTATGGTTCCGATGTGAACTACTTCTGGGCACAGGAGGAACATTAAAATTATGGAGCCTGGAACTATTTATGTCCTCGCTTAAAACTGCTTTTAAAAAAGCCAATCGGATTTCATGGAAGATCCTCATCGGCTTCGACAGCAGTGGGCGCACTTAAACTGCATAAGCTGGAAGAGGAGGTACTTCTCAAAGGTATCTTCAATCAGTGATTATAACCAAACTCAGATATTTGATATTAAATCAAAATTAATCATCATCGGTAAATGGTTCTCTGATTGTAAACAGTGTTTCTGTACTTGAAAGCCTACTCTTCGATGTCTCTATTGAGACGATGGAGTCTTTCATTCTATAAATAGGCTTTTTCCGCTTTGGTAGCAAGGTTGTCTCGCTCGAAAGACATTCTCATAAGTTCCTACTTACACCTTTCGATTTCAAATGAACTTTAGACCAACAAATCTCGAAGATTTCGTATTTAGATGGACATTTTCTAGTTTTAGCCAATTTCTTCCCTCATATGAATATTTTACTCGCGTAGTAATAGGAGTTACTTCTCAAGGTCAGCACCCCAATACGAAAATCTATCTCTCTCTCGAACATAGTTCACTTGGTTGAGATGTAACTCTTCTTTCAGCTGTCCTAGGCAACCACCCAATTGTAGTCTCTAATCTTGTCTAGCTGCCATTTCACTGTCCAGTAAAGTTTGCATCTGACTAATTTGACTTCTATCTTTTTCCACTTCCTCTTCCAATCTATTTCGATCAATTATCAGACTATTTAATTGGTTTTCATAAGTGGTCGTTAACTCCAATAAATTTTATTTGTTTTTTGTGTTTTAAATAGTTAAACTTTACAACATTCGATCCTTCATGCCTATGATTTAGTTCAACCTTTTTGTTTCACTTTCGAAAGTTTGCATTATTTCTCTGAGTTATTGAGTTTTCCTGACACCGTCATTCATCCTTAAATTTTATGATTTTTCCAGTTCGGTCTTCATCATTCTCTCGACAGCTTCTCTCTCCTTGTTCTTGTCAATGATTAAACTTTATATCCTGTCCTGCATTTTGGATTAAGTTTGTGTTAATCTTTTTTGAAGTTCATCTTCTCTTCTCTTGCCTTCTTCTTGTTCCATGACTCTTTCTTTTTCGCTGTTAGCCAATTTTTATCGTAAGTGACTATTTTCCATTTTTAGTTTTTAGTACTAATTCCTCAAGGCGCCCTGTTGGCCTTGCAAATGAGACTATCTTTACTATATTTCTCTCAACTGATGTTATAATTCTTATATTTTTGCTTCCAGTATTTCCTTTTAGGCTTGTGAGAATTTGGCCTCCTCTTATTTCTGCAATATCAGCGTTGAAATTTCACTACTAAATCTTTTCTGCATTTATTTGAGACGCTGCTCATGCTTGGTCTCTGAATCATGAACCATTTTTTTGTACATTGCTAGCTGCTGATTCAATGAAAGTTATATGCCATCCCTTTAAAGCTATAGCTGTGTTAATCTTTACTTCATGAAGCCGTTGAGAGTTTAAAACTCACGCAGTTTACTCGTTCCTTCCTAATTTTTGCGTAAAGTAGTTGCTTATCGGTAGATGACATTGTCTGCTAACTTGCTGGGGGTATATGTCAGTTCTGCCCAAGCAGCTTTGCCATATTTTTCGGGAGATAGGTTGTTTAATCTCGCAGGAGATGCGTCCTTTCTCATTCTTGATATCAGAAGACTGTCCATCATAGAGCTGTTTTATTTATAAAATATATTTGCTATTATCAAAATTAAAAGATTTGGCTTATAAATGTTGGAAATGAAAGCGTGATGGAACAATTTAAGGAGGCGCAACTATACAACATATTTGCTGTTCTTATTCAAGAATTTATTCACAGTAATTCATATAGTAATTAAGATCAGCTTAGAGCCTTCTCTACTAAATTTACGAGCATAACTCTCATAATTAGATAATCTTTTAATGATTAAAACTCGGCCGAAGACTTAATAGTAATATATTATATATAATTGCCTAGGATCATTGGGTCGGAATAGATTCTGATATATACATCAGATGAACTCAGTCTGACCCACATGATCCTCGTGATTATTTTGGGTTTAATATTTTATAAAATTGAAATCAATTTTTTTTAATTAAAGATTTGACTACTCTTATCAAGATTTTTATTTACAGTAATTGATATCATCATTAATATAACTTCGAACCTCCTCTACTAAATTCATGAGTATACTCGTCATAATGAGGATTTAATGCCTTTTTTTAGAGATGGCATTATATTGTTTGGTAATAGTAGGAATGGAGATGCCCTATAATAATTATAATAGTAAATCCATGAAAAGAAAACATCGCTAATATCTATTTGAACTCACAAATTCTAGGGAGGATACGCGGTAACAAGAGGAATTTTTCATCAATCGTCCCCTCAAATCGCCATCACCCGATAGGAAGTCAGCCAACATCATTGCCTCCACATCTAGCCCATAAATTAAAGACATCAAAAAACAAATTACTCCTATCAGAACGGAGCCTACTGCTTCGAGAATATTGGATAAGATATAACAGAGAGAAAAACAAATTCAGCATGGTACTACACCGAAGCATGATAAGGAAATGGCAGATGCCATACAGAGCTTTAAGAACGAGGAGACTATGGTCACCTCCAAAAAAAGAATCTTATAGGAAAGATAATTATAAATATCAAAGTCTCGTCACCGCAATTATTCTTCGTACTAGCATGCTTTTAATCCAAGAAATGAAATTGTGGCTGAATACTCGCCATAAGATTTCTTGGCTGAATCTAACCATCGATCTGACCGCTTCAAAACAACTTCCGAATTAGATTATGCCAAAATGTTGCTTAGATAAAAGTAATAAACAATAAAAGAGTTGCGTGAGTTGATTGAAATGATAAACCGCAATGGTGAATGCATGAGTGATAGCTCTGATGATTTTACGAAGGTGGGCGTGCTATAAAAGAAGTTAAAAGAGTATCGAAGTCAACTAAAAGTATTTCAAATATAAAATCAAAAGTTGATCAGCGTTATTGAAAATAATCACGTTAATATTAATTCAAACAAGGAGGAAATTCTACAGAGAGAGATACGTGAACTTAGAGAAACTTTGAGAGATAAAGAGAGAGATATAAAATAGATTAGTCAAGAAAATCAGAATAAATTAGAAATTGCTGAGATGAAGACCAAATAACTGCAGAGAGAGAATGAGAAATTGATGAAGCTGATGAGAAATAAAGACCAGAACGAGAAGCCGGGAGGGGAAATGTTTGTGATTGGCAGCACACAATCATCAATGCCAACTAAATACAATAACTAGAGAGTAACACTCTCTAAGATACGCGAGCAGTATCATTAGAATTTAAAATTAAGTCGTTAAAATTTCGAGAAAGAATTACAGTTGACTTCTTAAAACTATTAAAACATATTCGAACAGATTACTATGAAGTTGGATGTGATGACCAAGCAAATGATACAGTTAGAACAGAAAGAAGAACAGATTATATACAGAACAAGGGACAAAGATAACAGAAGAGAAGCGGAGAGAGACCACCATCCTTAAATCGAGTCACTATTGCTTCAAAAGTATAGTCAGAATTAAAAAGAACTAAACGAAGAGAAAAAGCATAATTAGAATCTCGCCCTTGAATTGTCAATTGCCCAAAAGAACATTGAGTAATTACAAATGAAGTCCTTCAACTATTCACAATAATTTTCTATTCGTAGTCGCGAAAATGAAGAGGAAATAGTGTAAAAATTTACCAAGTAAAACTCTTCTCTCACCAATCGATTAAAATCATTTTAAGAATAGAACATTAAATTGACCAACCGCATCTCCTAAATATCTAAGCAAAAGGACTTGTAAAAGCTTTAATTCGACTAGAAGATGTTAACATTTATCTCAGTCTATGAATAAAAATTGACGGAGGAAAAAAACAGTTATGAGAGGATCATAGAAAAGTTGAACATTAAAATCGATGAGAGTAGATAGAACGAATTTAGAAATAGGTAAGAGTTTGCAGAAGAAAAAAAGGATATTGAACAAAAACTTTAAACCTTGGTGGCATACTATGATAAAGAAATTAACAGCTACCGCACTATCATCGAATCCAAAGTAGCAGAGCATAAAAGAGCTATTTAAGAAAATTAACAGATCAGACAGGAAAATACAAGAATACACTCGCTGAAACAACCCACTTAATCGCAGGAGTTTAAAAGGCTGACTGAAGAGTATGATTTTGTCAGAAGAAAATGCTCTGATTTATAGCAAAATAGGGGATACCTTGATCAAGAACTGAACAAACTTGTTCAGCAAGTGGAAGCCACCTAAAGATCACGATAAATATTAGCCAAAGAAAAAGATGATCTTCAGTAGGAATTGGAAAAGATCAATTCAGAAACTACAATCAATATAAAATTACAAAAATAGAACCAAGAGTTACACTCTCATTTAGAACGCATTAACATATAAAATAGCTAGTTTTCGCAAAAACTAGACCAACTTACCAAACAACTCAGAGAAAGTCAAAACAAAATTACCGTACTTCAACAGTAACTTCAGCGTAGAGAGGAACTCATTGATGATATTAAGCAGGATTTTGTTAATAAAGAACAGGAACTACAAGAGTTGAGAGGATTCTACAATACTTTTAAGAAAGATCGATCCACTTTTAATTATTAAAGCCTTGAAGGATAATTGAACTAACTCAAAAAAATGGTCAACTTTGAATATGGAGACAGTGCCGTTAAGTTACAAGGTGACATTATTGAAAAATATTTTACTCTAGAAAGTGATTACGAGGTCAAACTCGAACAAAACATGAAATTGCAAGAGGAGATACTTCTAGTCAAGTAGTAAGTTTGCAAAGAACAGCGGTAAAAAGTTAGACTTTCCGAAAAGATAGCGAATCTATAAAAAAATATCGTAATCTACGAACATGAATTGAGGGAAAGGAAAGGTTTATATTAGCAGCTACTGAAAGAAAAGACAAGAATATAAAAATAGACTCTTTTATCCAAGAAGATCAAAATTTCTCAGCAAGAGCACTCCCAAGTTGATTTTCCTCCTTCTTAAATAGGCAGCCACATAGATCGGATTTTATTGCTCTAGCGTAAACGCAATGAAAATATAAAGCACCTTTTTGAGAAAGGGTAGCCCTTCTACTATTCAGTCAACTGACCAATGATATTGATATTTCTTTCAGGCAAAAATATGAATTATCATTTGTAGTAAACACTCTTGATGCTGGCCACTGAGGCTGATGTTTTAAGCAACACATTATTGCTATCAGTCCATTTATAGTTTAACTGATAGGAGTTGGGACCAGGTTTCTTTTAGAATTTACTGCCCTGCAGGAAACGGTGACTCTTCCCAAAAAAATTATTGCTGGCTGATTTTTTTTTACAAGCCAGCCAATCGAATGTGCCTGCCACTAAAATTTGACTAAACTACTCCTAATCCTTATCTTATTTTGGCCTTTTTTATTTTTTAATCATCAAATTTTATGAGCTTTTGCAGGAAGAATACTAGCGTTGGAATTTCGGACCTGCAACATGGCTGGTTTTAAAATAATTTACATTGTACTCTCCTACTCCTGGACTAGCTGAAGAAAGGTATTAAATTTAATTCAAGTAATGCTATTTAAACTCTGGCGGACTTATAGAGCGCACAATCTGCGCAGTTTGTGGGCGTTTGAAGTAACTGGCTGGTCCAGGTGTTTTTTAATTCTTACTCTTGTCTATAATAACATCCGCGATAGTTTTTCTTGGATTTCTATCCATTTTTCCTGAGAGTGGTCTTGCCTGCGGCTTGGCTTAATAAATATTGGGTGCAGGAACATACTTCTTGATTTTGAGTACATCATCAATATAATTCTTTTTATGTTATGGCCTATTCATATAGGTCTGTTTGATATTGCCCTTGTGATGATAACGCTTAGGTACAACATATTTGAAATCTTACCATTAGTAGTTGCGGTTTGCGATATTATACATCTCCTCAATGGGAACCCATCCATCACAATTCTATAACATGTTCAGTTTTCTATTATTAAGAATATTCTCCATAGAATATAATGAGGTATCAACTTAGTCATAAAGGCTACTTTCAAAAATAAGGATATTTTAACGAGGAATTGCACAGCTGATTATTTTTTCAAAAGCTTATTAGAAGAAATACATACATAAAAAAGTAATTTTATCACTTTCTAACTTACTCCACCAAATCACCATTAAACCAAATTCCAGCTATCTTTTTTTCAGAAGTGCAATATACGCCCTCGCCATGTTTAAGTCCCTTAATCCAACTACCTCGATAGTACTATCCGTTAGCGTAGGTCATAGTCCCTTGACCTTCTCGGAGATCACATATATAATTGCCCTTATACTTGCTTCCATTTGGCCAAGTGTACTCCCCTTCACCATGTTTCTGATTTTCACGCCATTCTCCTTCATAACATTCTCCATTATCACTCTGCATACTCCCCATTCCCTCAAGTTTATTATTTACGAAATTTCCTTCAAAAATACATCCCTTTTGCATAAGTACCCCTTTTCCATGTTTTCTATTGTTAAGAAAGCATCCATTATACTTGCTCTAATCGGGATAGACTGCTTAGCCTCGTCCATTTGGAACGTTGCTTTTCCACTGTCCCTAATATTTATATCCGCTTGAATCGATATACTTCCCATAGCCATCGGCCACATTATTTCTAAAATCACCTTAGTAGTAACTACCATCTGCTTTAATAAACCTTCCTTTTCCTTCACAGCGACCATTTGTAAACTCACCTTCCAAATAATCACCGTTATCGAAATTAAGTGAACCGAAACCGTTGGGCTAGTTATTATACATTTCCCCTACATACTAAGCTTTTAAATCTTCAATGTAGATTTTCTTCTACTCTGAAAGATTTCTGGCTCTGCTAGAGATATCTGGCAACCGAGAGAGACGAGACTTGACATATTCACTACTTATATGACCTTTTAGCCGTACACTGGACATTCTCATTAGTAACCTTGATTGAGAGATTGGTAATTTGGATTCGTCCTCACTTAATTCAACATTTGGTTGAGAGTTTCTAATTTGAGTGAAGTTAGGATCATTATTGCAAGTGTTTTATGGCTCTCTACAACTTTGTCCCATGAATAATTAAGAAATAATAACTAAACTTAAAGTTTTATTACTATGGATGGTTATGACAGTTTAGTAGAGAAAGAATGGCTTAGAAAAAATGAAACTATGAAGAAATACCTTTGTCCTGTATAAAAATGTCAATGATGGGAGAGTTTAAAGTTAAAAGGTTTTAGATAATATAACAACTTCCGAAAAGATGGAAGATAGCTTAGATAGTTATAATTGTTATGAGTGATATAATGGTCCAATTATCAAAATATATTTTATTTTATATAAACTTCTTTTACATTTTCCTTCAGTTTCTTCCTTAACTAACAATAAATTGAACTCAACACACTCTAAAATAATGAAGAATCATTCCTCAATGAGGTGGGTTATCCACTTCACATTTATTGATTAGCATTGATCGCGTCTTTGAGGATATTCCTCCCATGGTTAGTTACTGATTAACAGTAGTAATGCATTTGGAAACAATTCGCACGGATATTAGCTTGATTCATAGTTAATAGGGGATAGCTTAAGAGCCATAGCCAATTGCTATTCATAGTAACGAGTTTGTTGTGCATTTTGCTCTTTGGTTTGCTGGTGACATCGGTTGCCTCAGTAAACAAAAAATGTACATTACTGCCTGAAGGAGTAGTTGTGATTGGCACAAAGAAGACATATCCAGTCGTCATATCGCGCCGTGCGTTCTTCACGTGAGAAAGAACTGTTTTTTCTAAACATCAAATAAATTTATATAGGACTTAATGAATAAATAAGTATAAAACTATCATAAATGACTTCCATAAATGCTTATTTTTATGAAGGAAAACCAAATTAATTTACCAATATTATGTTTTATCCTTTAACTACTGCTTTATTTATATTTTTGCATTATTTTAAAAGGAAAACTTTTTATACTAGTTTATATCTTCGGTTGTAAAAAATTTAATCAACAGTCAATAGCAAAAAACTATCATTTCAAGTTATTTTTGGAGAAGTGATCAAGGGAACATTTTAAATTGCACATTTATCTTCGTTAGAACTAAAACAAAATATTTATCAATTAGCTTGCAAACTATCCTAACAATATTATTTTGAAGGAAAAATATAAATTTTGGTGGATTCAGAAATATTGCGATCATCCATCGACTCCCACATATATCTTAAGATGATCTGCATACTCATTGAATGTAAATTCTTGATCTTAGCACCAATACCTTAGAGTCTATTTCAATACACTTTTCTGATCTACAGAATGCTATCCCTTTCCAGTAACAGCAGTAATGCATACAGTTTTTCTACTGCTTAATTTGTTCGATGGGATATTTATATTTCCTTTTTGATATTGCTCGATAATTATGCCCTTGATCATATTAAATAGAGGTTATACTTCTTACTCGCGATAGCCATGCAAATCAATTGAGAAACAATTTGTAACAACCATCCTTTTAATTTACGCATGCCTAGCTTCTTGAGATAATTTGTTTATCAAGAGTATCTACTACCTTTATTAACGTATTTTTACTTAATCATGCGGTCGAGTTCTGCTCGCGATTTGTGATTATCTTTATCCTTTTTAAAGGCCTATAATCTTTTTTTCTATTTAAAATGCCAATCAATTTAATTTCGTATCATTGATATTGTACTTTCCCATTATTAGGACTGATAATTTGAATGTTCACTGGTTTACCATTTTTTATCAAGCGAATGAGGTTACTCATGAAATTGATGAACGGTCTTTTTCACTTTCGGTATTTGATTCTTTTTCTTTTCAAAATAATACTCCTAAATAACTACAAAAGTACTTGTAGAAAATCTTTGCAACGATGATAGTCTCCCTCATAAAATTTATTCACGAGGTATAAATTTTTCATAGACATATGTTAGAATTATCGATGCAATTTAGGCAAATTATCTTTTTAATGAAAACGATTGGCTTCATTTAATTTTTTATCCTCCTATTTGGATTCTTTTTTATGATCTGGTTTATGATCAATAAGTTTTGTAAATGCTTTAATTTTGTTGTAACTGCATTCTTCTAATGCTGCGCTTATAGTAGAAAGCTGATGGAATTAGCAAATTTAAGATAATTCCTAGAACATTTCAATTTATTCAGTACTTTTGTTTTTATAGATATCTGGCAGTGTGCTGTTTCTATATTCTTGGATTCTTTATTACTGCTTGAATTAAGGCTCATTATTGTTCTAAGTTTATGGTATTCTTATTCTGCTGTCATTCCTTTAAAGAGTGAACTCTGCATCAATTATTTTATATCTTTTGGGGATAATTTAATTTTTATATCTTTGTTTATGATTGATCATATTAATCTTTAAGTGCTTTTACGTTTAATAATAAAATATATGCTATCAATTATAATTATGAACATTTCCTCTTTTATATTACATGACTCTTTAATATTTATACATTTGGTATTTACAAAATTATCGCAAATGAATTAAAAATATGATGATTTTTGCTATCAAGTTAATCTTGAATTTTAAAGTTAATGTGATTTGATTTTTTTAATCTATCTTTTTTAAAAATACAATTAAAGATGTAGATGTACAGACAAATTTAATCATCATTTATCATATTAAATATCAATGTGAAGATAGCCAATATATTTTATCTTAAGTTAAAATGTTTATTTAGCATTACTCAATGATAAATTTTGGTTTGTAAAGTATAGAGTTGGCACTAAAAGCAAAATATTTATATAGCAAAAATTAGGAAAGATAAACATCAGCTATACACATTTTTTTATTTCTTATGTTTCCCATGTTTGCTAGTAATTATATTTTGTAACTGATTTTATATTTCTTCCCTATCTTTGAGGGGAACAGAATAATTTTAATTGCAAGTGATACATCCCTTCATTTATGTTTTATACAGATGATTAGAGGCTTATCTCCTATTATCTTTTTGTTTGTGTATGCATTTTTATTTCTTTTTTATACAAGGGCGAACTTTTTCAATATCGTCACTAATTAAAATAGGATCTTTGATCTCTTAATCTGATTGAAATTTTGTGGCAGAATTTATTTTTATTCTCTTATGTTCTTCAATTGATAGTTATAACTTTTAACACTTTAAGTTTGTTAATTGTTTTCTTAATTTTTATATTTATTCATTCTGTAAAAAGCATATTTTTTTTAAATATTGAACTTCTCCCTCGTAAGGCTCAAGAGTGATAATCCTTTTTTATTGTCTTATAAGTTTGTCTTTTAGTATTTAATTTTACAGCTTTATCTTGGCAATTTCATCAGCCCGCATCTCTTCAACATTGCATGTTTCAGTTTTAATGTGATTATTCAGTAATATTTTTCTATTTTTAATTCTCAAAAAATCCTCTTCCGAATTATCAAGAGTATTTTACACTTATTATTTTTTTTTGCTTTCTTGAATCTTATTTATATAACGAATCAGATCTGTATTTTCTTTGCTATTAACTAATTGTAATCCGCTTAAATAATTTTTTTAAAGGATCTTGGATTTGCTTTCGGGTTCTATTTCACAGTTTAAAGCCTCATTTGATGAGAACTGACCATCTGAAAGGAAAGTATGACTAAAAACTAAAGATGATGAATGAGATTACTCCTACTTATTTCCTTTTTTCATAACGAACGATTAATTATAATTTCATAATTCCTGTTAATATTCTATAGATAGTTAGAATAGTTGAAAAAGTTTAATCTTTGCTTAAACTTGCAAAAATAGTCTATTATTTTTAGTTTTATTTAGTTTGAACTATTTTTTTAACAAATTATTCAAATTAAGTGTATATTATGCTACAATACAGTATCACTAACATTAATTTGTCAGGCCAGTGAAAGCTTACTTAGAAGAGACTTCTGACTCATAATTTTTTGCTCTTATGAGGGATTAGTGAGGCGTTTGATAAATTCGTAAATGAAGGGTGGTGCCCATGCCACGCCAACAATAATACAAGTTGCAGGCAAATAGGCTGATGAGAAAAGCTCAACTCCATTGAGCGTATTTCTTAGGAGGAATATGCTGCCAATGTATATAATCACCGAAAGAATAATACTGAATAGCTGTGCGAGTTTGACCCTATGAATCTAAGTTAATAAAAGAATACTTCTGTAAAGATATTTAAAAACTCAATCATGATGAGACAAGTAAAGGATATTGTGCTAATCATATAAAAAGATTATTGACCGACAAGCTAATCAATCAAAACCATTATAATGGACCCTTGATAAATAGAAATTATTATCCAGTAAATGATAGATATTGCATTCAGCTAGTTTCCTGCTTGTGTTCTTTTATAAAGAATAGGATAATCCATTGCCACCTCTCTTGAGATATCTTCATCAAGCACCAAAGAAAATACTGGCAACATAGTAAAGATAGTGGAGTAGCCGAGCAAGAGAAAACCGTTATAGATTGGCAAAGCTACAAAGAAGAATTGAATTGTGAAGATAGTTTGCATTATAGTAATTATCATCCCTCTGTGAATAATAAACTGGGCAAGAAGTGAGCTTCGCTTGTAGGCTAATCGGCCATGCCAATATATTAAACCATTGAGTTGCTGAAATTCGGAAATTGAAAAGTCACTTGCTAAAGCAGCTTGAATCCCCTATTTTCCATATATTCCAACACCTACATGAGCCGACTGGATTAAAGCTACATCATTTCCTCCATCTCCAATACCCAATACTCGACCTGATCCAAACTGTCGGACAAGAAGTGCTACCTCTGCCTTTTGAGTTGGAGATACTCTCGAGCAGATTATGGCTGGTAATTTGACAGCAATTGAGAAAAACTCCTCTCCGGCTTACTTCAGTGCCCAGCCTAGAGACGAACCATCAATAACAAGCACACAATTAACTGTCTCCACTGACTTGATTGAGCTGCGATCTAACTCCAAAAACTGATAGAAATCAGCTAATTTTTATAAAAAATCGTTTTTAGTCTTCGCATTTTCTATTAAAAAAAGACGTTAGTCACGCCCTTGAATCAGTCTCACTGCTCGACCTACACATATGGCTGTTTAGACTTTATCTCCAGTAAGCATCCATACTTTGATCCCTATAGATCTTAGTGAACCTACAGTTTCCATAACTCCTTTTTGCAATTTATCCTAAACACCCGTTATTGCTACAAAAACCATCCCTTTTTCCAGTCTCTCTCGACATTCAGCGATTTTTTAATC
>Ga0302185_10000872_pt1 | contig 22248 bp, 18 predicted proteins | sample II_Bog_E1_1_FD_200231 | JGI IMG/M metagenome (GOLD analysis project Ga0302185, IMG submission 200231) | Peat permafrost microbial communities from Stordalen Mire near Abisko, Sweden - II_Bog_E1_2 | ecosystem: Environmental > Terrestrial > Soil > Wetlands > Peat | place: Sweden: Abisko... | reverse complement strand
CTTCTCATTATAATAATAATTGTTTTATTATCCAACTTTGTGAATTTTTATAGGTATTGTCAAATTTTATATCAATTCATTTGCTTTCAGTTATCATATTGTTATCAAAGAAAGAATGCAGCAGGAACTTCCCACCTTTATTAACTTCCTTCAGAACCATAGATGTGTGGCTTCTGGCTCTCATTCAAATGCAGCCAAAGCATACTTTAGAGAGTAAAACCCAGGATGGATAATTGCTACTCGATTACTTCTGTAGTTTCCTCAAAAATACATTTAACTACAACAATAATTTTGGACATTCTCCTTGTCAATATAAAATATGGAACCATTTGTTGTACCAAAAGATACGGACAAATTTTCTGAATAACTTTGTTACCCAAGTGGAAAGGGAAGCATTTACTGGTGGCGCAATCGAAAGGAAATAATTTTGATTCGTAGGGATGAAGATCTGGCGGCTGTTAAAAAATTTGCTACTGAGGATATTCATTTGTATGCTGTACTTTAACGCCGGACGAACTGATTGATTTAATTCTCCTGATTTAAATTTTTTTGACAAAAATAACTGAGGCAAAAGAAAAAAATTAAAATGAGCCTTTTTACAATTATTTTTCACTTCTTATATTAGGTTTATTTTGAGGAAGGAACAACCAAAGACTCCTGAAATTTGTCTGGATTTATTCATTCGTCTTAAGTTACCACTTTTTACCTCCACTTGCATTGTTAGGTTCTATATTCATACCCGTATATTCTGATCATTGCATTTAAATAAATCGTATGTTCGATAATTCACATTCAATAGGCAACGGCTCCGATCGACTGCCAAGCCACATCAAATAAGACATCAGTGTCAATGCGCTCAAAGACAGCATAGCTTCACTGACCTACCGAATAAGCGAAATTTAGTCAATCATAAATAAAAAAGTATATTCACAGTGATATAGATGGATCGCTCCTAATGCTTAAGCATTTTCTAAAAAAAAGTAAGCTTCGGACATCTCAAGCGATATATGGATGAAGTCGAGGCCAAACTAACCGAAGACCAAAAGCAGGAGGAGGAACGTAACATCAAGATGCAGGAGATCGCAATCGACAAGATAAACGAGCTTGGAAAAAGGCTCAAAAGCATAAATCCCCTAAAACCTCCAAAATCATAGAGCAAATCTTCATTGAAATAAAAAATGCGTAGAATTCAACCCCAATAATTATTTTTATAATCCAACGAGACAATGTTTTCATTGTTGGTTGAAGAAATCAACAAATTACAATAGAGGCAGGGCGAGTTCGACAGGCAGTTGTAGGCGAGAAATAAAAAAACAATTAATCTAAATAATGAGGTGTGTAGGAAGATTGACAAGTTGGAAGCATAAATCGAGGAGAAGTTTAAAATATGCCCGAATTAAGGAAGTTAAACCAAACTCATGAATAACAGTTGGTCACAGATCGACAGAAACAATAAAGTCACCATCCACAAGGGGTTCTCCGAGATATCCAATTTCTAATCCGTAAAATTGGATCTTGTCTACAAGAACATCGAATCTTTACAGAAGGATGTTCTTTCAAAAATGAATATTAAGGATATTCTACCAATCATTCGTCAGAACACACAGCCGATTAACTAAACTCTTGAGGAGTTGAGGGTCTACATCGAGGAAAGTATGGACAGCACTCGCAAGATACTCGCAAGTCAGACGGAAATAAATAGGTAGATGAGTTTGGGGGCAAGGGTGGCTTGGTGGCACAGCTACGAACAATAGAATTAGATAGCCATCATTAACAAGGAACTGCTCAACTTGTTGCCCGAAGTATTCGAGATTCCTAGCGCGAGGCTGACTTTCAATAACTACATTAGTGTCATTCATCAGGGGATATATATCCTGAGACTGTTACCGCTGTATAATCCACATGCAGCCCATATAGTTTCTGAAAACTCTTCAGTAAGTGAGAGCGATAGTTAAGAGTTTTAAGTAATGATTGGAACTGAGGTACGCATCCTCGGAAGAGAATCCGCTCTTCGATTGGACAAGAATACGGAGATTCGAGTGATAATGAGAACTCCTTCATAGATACTGATAGGCTTACAAAAACTATGATTGGTTGTTATCGTTCACTATGATCTAAATCTGACTCCGTCCTAATAAATACTATATAAATATGATGGTAAATTTTCCCTTATTTCTATAGTGGCTGTGTTTTCATTTTCAGCCCATCCAATAAAATTCTTTATTTTAAAGATAGTTGATTAATTAATTGAGAAGATGAATAATCTACTTGGCGACGACATCGTCATTGGGTCATATTCAGATGGGAAGGTTGCCCCATCGCTCTTTCACTATAGCAATAAGAAGTTAGAACCGGTTCTGTCGGAAATTAATCCATCCTATGTCCTGAGGCATGATGAATATTACTATGTGACAGCTGAACATCAGGATGGTACCATTAGCACCCTAGATAAGAATTTTAAGGTTCTCAGCAAAGTTAAGACCATGGGCGATGATCCTTGCCATCTTTCTATTGATAATACTGGCAGTTTTTTAGTGGCTACTAACTACTCCAGTGCTTCCGCTATCATATACAGACTGACGAACCATATACCATCATCTGTGCACTCTCTCATTACTCACTAGGGCAGCAGTAATCACCCAACAAGACAAACTGCCTCTCATCCTCATACAACAGTTTGGTCTGAGGATAATTCAACTCTGTTTTTAGCAGATTTAGGTACTGACTGGGTCTATTATTATGCCTTTACCCCTGAATCAATCAAATGGGAGAAGGAAAAATCAATCAAACTGGAAAACAGTGGCCCTCGAACTCAAAGCAGAGGCAAGCCGGGTAGTAAGTTAATTTATCTCTCCTGTTAATTGGATGGAACCATTCGAGTTCTTAGTTATAACGGACCTGGTCTTGAGCAACTGGTCGCTTATAAGTTATCAACCAATCCAGATAATTTTCTCTCTTAAATAAAATATTTTAACAATCAGGTGTATGTTGCTTTTAGAGGGGAGGACAAGATAATGATCTTAGACGTTAAAGGACAACAGCTTGAGCAGCAAAGATCCTTCAAAGTTGAATCCTGGCCTCGCTTCTTCGCGATTTCTCAAAACTGTTAGCTGTTTGTTGCGTGTCAAAAGGGCAACCTCGTCCAGAAATTTCTGATTACTCCTGAAAAGATTTTGTTGATCAGTCAAATGAAGATCGTGACTCCAAGCTGTGTCGTGATATTATGATTGTCATCAGTTTATAACTTAATTTTGATTATGCTACATATGCTGCTTACCTAAACAAAAAATAAATTCCTAAGCCAATATTTTGCTGCGATAACCACTTGCTCATTATCAGTAAAATATTGTTTACAGGAGACTTCTCCAATGTAGATAATTGAAATTTAATGAAATTTGATGAACTATTCAATGACCTAATACCCATGGATTATCCTGATGTGTAATGTGTAATGATGTATTTGTAGAGGAAAATGTGAAAAGCTACATTAAATGAAAAAGATAAGCGAAAAAATCATCCAAAATACAGAAAGATGGTTGACATCTGGCTAATGAACAACAGAAGACAATTAGAGCTTGCAATCAAGCGAAAGATATAGCTAATTTTTGGAGATAATCATTCATATTTTTTTCAATAAACACCTACAAAGTACTAACAATATCTTTAAATTCAAGGAAAAATTTATGGAGACTAATTAGGCTGATTGAATGCTGTAGTCGTCAACAAAAAATACAGAAATTCTTTCCTGCCAGTGTCGCTATTATAAGGGTTTCAGAATAAATACTGATTAAATACTGGATACTGAAAGTACCTCAATCGCTCTGAGCACTAGCAGAATAATTATTCCCAGGAGTTGCTATAACAGTAATATAGAATTCAATAGAAAATAGGTGATTTAAAAAATGAAAAATACACAAAAAACGACTCTCCATTCGTAATTGAATCCTTTATCATCCCTATTCCTACGGGCTACGCCTCGAATTCTATTCTATTTGATGAGTTGATACTATGATCATGCTACAATTATATACTGAATTTATAACATCCCATCCCCCATTCCATCAAAAACTATAATTGTCCAAGTAAATGCCGACAGTAACTTCAATCTGAGAGTGCGGCGGTACGCGTGTGATTATTTTTATTTATGGCGGAAATCTAATACCTGTGTTTAAAATTATTAATCGAACTTTTAGAAATGCTTAGCCAATAGAAAAAAACTAACAATTCTCCTTTACAGGATGAGTGGAGGATGGAGTCTAAGCGCTCGGGGTGGAGGCGGGAGAAGGTTAGTGGTCCTTCCATCTTCATCGCCAAAACCTATGAGATTCTCGAGGTAAAGTTCTATTTACTCAGAGCGGTCAGTACAATTAAATCATTGCATGGAATGAATAAGGCACCAGTTTTACCATTCTTGAGGTCTAGAAATTTGAACAAGAGATTCTTCCCATTTATTTCAGACACCGCAACTTCTCCTCGTTCGTGAGGCAGCTTAACATGTATGACTTTCACAAAATACGCAACTAACTTAATAAAAATATCTTTGAACATAGATAGTTTCGAAGGGGAGTCAAGTATATCTTTTATTATGTAGACAACTGTTGAAGAATATCAAAAGGAAAGGATGCATCAGTAAAAAATCTATTTAACATTCGGAGGGACACAGCTGTGAACAATAAACACCTGATGAGCACTGCTCGGATGAAGAAAAACAGGAGGAGATAAGATCTACGTTGGCCGTGATTGAAAATCGATCACAGTTATAACTCTTGAAAAATAGGGAGAATCCTCACAAACCTCAAATCATGTAAGATTTCATTGCCAGTCTCCCTCAAATAGTTGAGTCTGAGCAAGAAGTCAGAGAGATTATCCGCACCATGAAAAGAGATTCACGATACAGATGTCTCAGTTCCAAAGAGGACGTCAGAAGAATCGTCAGCAAAATCAGGAGAAATAAGATGATTAACAACAATGTTGATGGACTGGAGTAGCTTTCAATTTAGGAGGAGATAATGGTTCAAAACGTGGATGATCGAGAGCAAAGAGCGCCAACCATGCATATCCTCTCGACCTAGAACTGTCTACCTCGCAAATCCCAGGCGTTGATCTGCTCGTTAATCCTATTTTAGGACGTGGTCTACCCCAAAAATTCCGCTACTTGATATTATACTACTTTGTGATCTGTTCCTCATCTGCTCCCAGTAGTCTGCCTTCTAATAATTGGCCCTATATAAATATTATTATTTTTGATTTATTAAATATTGATATTTATCATAAATGGGAAGAGTACGAACAAAAACCATCAAGAGAGCTGCCAAGGTATTGCTGGAAAAACATTATCAAAAGCTGACCAATGACTTCCATATCAACAAAAAGATACTCTCAGAAGTCGCTAAAGTCCCAACCAAGAGTCTTAGGAATAAAATTGCAGGGTTTGCTACTCACTTGGTCAAACGTATACAGAGGGGGCCTGTCAAAGGAATTTCTCTCAAGGTGCAGGAGGAGGAGAGAGAGCGAAGATTGGATTGGGTTCCTAAAGAATCCGAGATTAACATCAATCAAGTATATTTTGTCATAAGATTAGGTCACCATTGATCACGAAACTGCAGAGATGATCAAGAAGAGATTTGGAGAAGATTTTGCAACCAAAATCAGTGCAAATATTGAGATTAAGGCTGCTGAAGTCCCAAAGAGAGATGCTAAGGGAGGAAAAAGGAGACCAAGAGTTGATGGAAAAGACAGAGCTGAAAAGGGAGAGAGAAAACCTCGAGAGCAGAGAGAATAAAAAAAAATTGTTGAAGAAAAGCCCACTACTGAGGAGGCCCCCAAGCAGGAAAAAACTGAAGAGGCTCCCAAACGTGAGGCAAGGAGAAGAGGAGGAGCTCGTGAGGGACAGTAGTGATTGGAATTACGACACCTATCATTATGAACTATCATTTTATTACAATGCATTGAGCACACTTATTAATGTCTAATATTCTTTGAAAGGATTATCAGTGATTAATTTAACAAAATGATAATTTAGTTTTAATGATGAAATTACCTACTTTTAAAGAGAACACAATATTGCGGTCAAGGAAAGACTCTTGGCTTTTATTTATTTTTATTAGAGGAATTAAAGTTTTACTATTAAAATACCAATGCTAATGAACAGATTAAAAACATCAACCTCGCAGATTAAGCTTAAGTTTAAACCTGTGCTTCCCAGTCCTGCAAACAAGAAATCTCTAAGCAAAACCAAGGATAAATTCGAAAAGTGCTCTCCTCGGGCCAATCGCATCCCCACCATGAATGACAAAAAAAATATTTAGTCCATAAAAAAGTTGCCCATGACCATAATAACAGAAAAAGATTTTCTTCTAGATAATTCATGCAATAAATAGAGCACCAAAGGCTATGAAACACCCAAATTCAAGTGTTTGCAGTAGGCAAAAAAATAAGTAAGAAATATACAGGCCATGCATAATTTTTTCTCTTTTGGGGAGATGTAACCTCCGATAGAGGTGAAAAGGAAGTATGCTGATAGAGATCTCTCACAAAATAAGTAAAATATTATGCGAGGCAAAGGCATAAAGTAATCGGTAAAAGCTCGTAGGGAAGCTGTATTTCGTTGATATTGACTTCTACCTGATATATCTATCTCTTGACCAGCATTTGAATTGACTGTACATCTTTCTGAATAAAATGTTCCTATTTTGGAACTAATATTGTGTATATTTCTATCTTCGTAAATAATTGACCATCCATAGGTCGTTCTCCTCTTAGTCAATACATTTTGATAAACGTCTAATCAATTAATCCAAAAACTAAGTGGCAAATTACATTATGAATGAGGGATCGATAATCACACCTTCGCCTTCTTGACATTATCAGCTTGATCAGCCGCTGCCTTCATCAAAGCTTTGTTGTAAAGAAGCTACAGAGTATTCATCTTTTTGCGGTTCTTATGTTATTCTTTGTCCTGCATTTGAGCAAGCAACACCTCCTCATGCTTTTTATATACGCCCTTTAAGTATTCCTACTTATTCTTTTAGTTATCGAGGAAAGAATTTGTGTCTTCCTTCCAGACGTGGGCTTGCTTTTCATCAATCTTCTTTTAGTCGATTTACTTTTGCTTTTTCTCTATCACCTGTCTGTCCAAATACTCTCTCATCCTCTTTTTCTCTTCCTCTTGAACCATCTTCTTTCTCTCCTCCTCTTCTTTCTCCTTCTTGAGCTGATTTTCAATATGCTTCATCATCTTCTCATCCTCAGCTCGTATCTGTTCTTTCTGGTCCTTGATAACAGAGTCAGCAAAAGACGCCATTACTGCTTTAATCTTATTTTCCCTCTCTTTCTTCTCTTCCTCTCGCTTCTTCTCAAGTTAATCTTGAAGTCTTGCATATTCTTATTGAGCCTTCATATCCTAAATTATATTATCAATACCTCAATACGCTCTTTTTCAGCTTCTTCCCTCAATCGACGCTGGTTGTCTTCGTTTTATACCATGACCTGTTGAAATCGATTTAACTCCTTTAACTTCCTCTCCTTCGCCTCTCGTTACTCAAGTGTCAACTCTTACTTAATCTTTTCAACCAACAGCTGATCCAACTCATCCTCTTTTCTCTTTTAATGTTTCTTCCTCTTCGATTCGTCTTTCACTTGCCTATCTCTCATTTGCTTTTCCAACTGAATCTTTCGATCATATTATTGCTGCTTTTATTTCTCCCTCTCGTCGTAGGTCTTGGCTTGTTCTTTTTGCAATTTAAAATATTCCTCCTATTCCTGTTGCTCAGCCTATTTCTTTCTCCGCTTTTATTACATTTGCTTGTCAAGCTCTTTCTTGATCTTTTTCTTGAACTCCTCCTCCCTCATTCGCTACAACTCCTTTTATTTCTTAAACAGTTCCGTGTCAAATTTAACTAGAGTTGCCCATTAATCTTCATCATCGCCTTAGACCTGATAAACTGACTTTGAAGCCATTGAGCTGAATAAGAATTGAATTACCTTGTTTCAGATGATTGCCCTGATCTCGAAGACTGCTTATCTTGTTGAACATTTGGCTGATTTCGTTTCTCAGATTTTTGAGACGGAGCTTGACTTTTTTTATCCTCTGCGTTTCGCTGTTCGATTTCTTGTTTAGATGTCGTGGACTGTTTTTTAGTTTCTAAATAGTACCAATCTTACAGCTTTTGTTATCTCGCCTAAAGTCCTCCACTGCTTTGGAGACTGTTTGCTTCAACTGTCTTAGTGTTTCCTCCGTCACCTTTTCTTTCTCAAAGAAACTGGCGACAATATCCTAAATAATTTTGGTGATGTTCTTATTTCCCTTCGCAAAATCTTTGTTAAACTTATCAACAATCATCTGTCTGAGTTGTTCGCGCTGTTGAATGGCTTGCGCTTTTTCGATAGCGGAGTGTAGTTTTCCGCTTTTACGTGATCCTGTGGATTTGGCATCGTCTTGAACTTTGCTCATCTGTAAGTTATATTATTGGGAATATAAATGATTTAATAAAATTAGTAAAATAGTATCTAGACTCTCTGTGCTGTTTTGCATTTATACACGACAAGCTCATTTTAATAGCTTGTCAATACATTATATCATTGTTATTTAATTGCAAAAATAATTAAAATAAGATTTGCCAAATTCGATATTATAATCTGAAGTTATTGATTTGTAAAATGAGTGAGTATATCTCGCGGAATATCCTTTGATATCTTGGATACAATAATTTTGTCAAATATAAGAAAAGATAGTTTATCAAAAGATCATTATTATAGATGCGATGTGTTTATTTTAGCCCTTTGACTGCCATGGACTATAATACAAACTTTCTTCGATGAAAGTATCACACATATTTTATTTTCCTTTTTTTAATTATTTGCTTTGTATTTGCTCATTTGAGGCATGAACGGCTATTAGAGACTTTCTTCATTTTTTAATTAAAAAATAATTGTTTTTGGAACTCTCCAATCAAAAATTACCCTATCTATTTTGGTTTATTTATATCCACATTCTTTATTAATTTTATTGCCTCTCAACAAGGACACGCATCTCTCCCACAATAATATTTAAGAAAATAATCAATAATATTATTATCAGATTTAGCGTGTAGTCGATATCCCTCCCCCTGGTAGAATGATACTCTTTTTTAACACTCGGAAGGTCGTCCTATCATCTCCATTTTATACATTGTTCACATCTTTGAACTGCAGCTTGTCAATTTTTATACAAGTTTTATTGGCTCCCTTGTTTAAGTTTTTGAACTTTGCCTGCAAGAAGGGATTACTTAAATCTGCCTTAACTTTGATATCCTATAAGGTTTTTTAATGGCTCTGCGGTTGAGGTTCGAAGGACCACTCATCAACCTTAATTAGTTTAGCACTTTGCACCAAATAGGAAGAGGCTTTCAAGTTGAATAGGTGTTCAGAAAGCGACAGTGACTTTGTCGAAATATTTTTAAAGTCATTGAGTTTCCGGCCTGGTGTTCCGAAAAGAGGGCTTTGTACGCCATCTTCATCATACGAGCCATCGTTAAGGGTAAATCTCCGTTAAAATAGTGATTTCTTACTCATGGTATTGGTAGATCAGCGAAGAAATATATTATTTAATGATTTTACATGCACAGCGACGAGATATATTGCATAAGTAGCATTAAAGTTAAATCCTGACTATCATCACTAAAAGAATAGAAAAGCTGAAAATACAATACAAATGAATTAATCATCAACGAATGAACAATGAAACCACATTGTTCATTATTTTAAATAATAATTATCTCGGAATACCAACAAAAATAAATATTTTCCATTATCATTGAACCACAGCAGATACTCATCTCGTTGAGAGCTAACAAATTGTTGATAGCAGATTTGGCTCAGCCAATCTTCATATCTTAATGTTCAATATTACTAGCTGTAATTTAGATTCATCATATTCATGTATCTATCCATCATAAGGAATCATCAAGCTTAAATATAGAGATAGGCAAATGAAAAATAATCGATCATTGGATTTTAATTTGCTTACTGCTCTGTTTTTTAAATTTTAACAGCAGCCGATTTCTGTATCTTTTGGCTTATAACTTTTGTTCTTTGCACCAATCCTGATTCCACTCTTCATTGTCTATTGTATGCTCCTGAGAAATGGTATTTAAACTCCTTATGCGTTGCTTTTCATTCGAGAGACATCTCTCTCGAATTTTATTGCTCATCTAACTGTAGTTAGCTTCTCTTTCTTTTTTAAGGTCAATTAACCGGATTATTCGCTACTTCGCGTCAATTAGATATGGATTGTCTATTTTATCTTCACCTCTTTTTTGCTGCTGTCCAAACCATAATTTAGGTGTCCGGAGTGGCAACTTGTAAACATTTTCTGTCTCTTCGTCAATAGTAGAGCTAAGATACTGATTTACCCTCTTCTTTTCCTGTGTCCTGCTAATTAATTGTCTCAACTTGCTGCGAAGATAAGTACTCAAGTCAGATTTGAATCTTCCTTCAAGCTAATCCTAAACTTTCTTCAGAGAACTTGCCTTTATTATATTCGACTGCATTGGTGAGTTTAAAGTGGAGTGGTTGTTTCTTTTACCGAGCATGGTTGATTTTGGTCTTGAAGGAACAGCACTAAGGTTATTTTTTATTTGAGTATTGGGTCTAAAATCGAGTAAAGAAAGCTTGCTTCTGGGAGGAGTTGATAAAAGTGATGCTTTTATGATCACATCAGAATTATCACTATCTTTAATCGCAGTTTTAAACATGTATTATATTTATTGCCAGCCCAATAGTCAATAATTTATTATTACCAACGATTAGAACAGCTGTTGGGTTCTACATCCATATAAATATCATTTTATTTGCAGAGATAACTGGCAGCATCAAGCTTTCAATGCCATCAATTGCTATCAGTCATGCCGTTACTAAATAATAACTCTACTATTATAACTCTTGATGAAACCTTCGAACTGATATTTATTTTATCTACAGGTCACCAGAATGTTCAATTATGTTTATCCTCCAGATTTTGACAGTATTGTTCCATTAATATAGAGGCATCGAAACATAGAATGGCCAATCGCATTTTTAAGGCAGTCGATGAAAGCTGTTAATAGGAATGCGAGTGCTGCTACCGCAAAATAGGAAGCTAAATTGTATAAACATCATGCAACATCGACCCCAATCAGCTTTCATTTTTAGGACCGGGCGTTCCCCTCTACTTTTTGTATTTACGGCATGTCATCATAATCCTGCTCATCATGTCTGTTGTCTTCATGGGATTTTCAATATATTCAAACGCTTCATCATCTGACTGTTTGCTGATGAGCGAGTGCATCCCAAATGCTTTCAACATACTTGCTCTGGTAAACAAGCAATTTGAGACAAAGTATCTTTCGATCCAAAGTTATCTATCCCTTGTTTTTGTTATAGCCATCATATTGCTCTTTCATTATCTTAGATTTAAAGCCAGACTATTGACATAAGAATGCGATGAGGTCATGGATACTCCTTCTGACTACGCAATTATTCTCCGAAGATTGCCACCGGATACCACTGAAAAAGATATAATGAATCTCATTGATAGTAGAAAGCAGACAATGGATGAGTAATAATTGAAGCTCACTTAAAATTTGAAAGTTATCAAGGTGATAATGTCATATAATCTGAAGGAATACACTCAAGTCAAGGCTTAAAACTTAGATGCCTTTAAAGACTGTGTGAAGTAAAACAAAATAGATTCTTTTACGCCCAAAGACCTTCCGGAAATCACTAAAACTTCCAGTATTGCAATCGTTGTCTTCGAACACCAAGCCACCAAAAGCTACTTTATTTATAAACCAACGCTAGTACAAAAGATTGGACAGTTTTTTTGTACCCCGTGCCTGCCTCTCAGCGATTTCTCCATTAATGATCATAAAATAAGTATAGAAAGAGCTCCATAACCTGATGACATATGCTGGATCAATAGTGGAATCACCATGTATGGAGCTATTTGTCGTAAGATCGTGTATGGCATGATAGATCTTCTGATTTTGATAGTGGGAGGAGGCGTGCTCTATGCTCTACAATTACTGTCTCAATCCACCGCCGATTCTAATCTCCAGGCCGCTTTAACTTATGGCAGTTCAATTGCTGTGACGATATTCAACTCTATTATCCTGTTCTCCCTTGTCATTACCACTGAGAAAGAGCGATGCGAAACTCTAACATAATTTCAAAATACTCTCATGGTCAAAATAACTCTGTTCCTATTTCTCAATGCCGGAATATTCGTAGTGATCGTTTAGATCGCTGTGAGTTACTCCACCTTTTCTCTCAGCCATGATCTCTGCTCCCAAATTACTGTGATTATGCTGCTGAATGCGATAACACCGAATGTAACTTTGCTCCTCCTCAATTATTTTGAACTGATCAATCGAGTTCTAAGATTTTTAGTTTAAAAGCAGTTTATCATAGCCACACAACTATAACTCAACGACATGTGCAAAGGGCCTGACATTGATACTCCCTATAGATACGCTCACATCCTAAAAACTCTGCTCCTGACTGCCCTCTACGCTCCTGTGACTCCAATCGTAGTGGTGATATCAATGTTTGGCCTCATCCTCCACTACTTCATTGAAAAGTTCCTCTTCACTCGTAGTTATTGCCTCCCCAACACCGTGTCCTCAATAATATTCGATAGTGCCGTATAACTTTTATAATATTTTCTCATCTCTTTTGCATTTGGGCAGTTTATTGTGTATTTTTACTTCTATCAGTTTGCCATAGGTGCAATCCCACTCGATTGGACCATCTGCATTTTCTTGACTATTTCACTCGCTGTGCTCAATATGTTCTTGCCAATGGAGGTTATCAACGAGTCCCTTTTCAAAATTTAAGAATCCTCTCACTCCTCGATCAAATATTCCGATATATAATAGAAAATCTAAGTCACCTATGAAATGTTAAACCCAGCCTGCAAAACCAACCGTAAACGTCAGAACATCAAAGATTTTCTTGGTGTTAACAAGGCCATGGGTTTTAAATCAAAAAAAGCTGAGGCTGAGTTAGTTAATTTTTTTGATCTGGCAGTCACTAATAACATGGATAAATTAAATAAGCAGCCCCTACTGTCGGATCTCGTTGCCGCTAATAACATGGAGACAGTAAATAAGCAAACTTTACTCTCGGATGTAGTGGCCTCAAATCTCAATGACAATAATAAAAAAACATAGATTAGTGAGTAGATGAAATCGACTGGCAAAACCCCACAAGCAAAAGATAGCAGCACGCCAATGAGAAAGGACTATGCAAAGATTAATTCGGAGAATCGAAAGAATACCCATCCTAAGGTTTAAAGAGTTGTTACAATCGGGTAAGTGGAGGGAGCGAGACAGCAATAGGCCATGTAGGCAATGCTTTTCAGTTCAAAAAAACTTTAAAAGGGTGAAAAGTTCCAATATTCCTTTAGTATGTGGAGAAAACCAGGATTTATTTAAAGCAACTAAGAAGATGAAGCAGATACTGGCTCCTACGAGAATAGGGGAGAAGCTGAAAGATTTGAAGAGAAACCCTAATTTGAATATCAGCCCATGTCGCCAAGATAAAAGCAAAAAGAGTAATTCAAGATGGATGACTAAACCAAAAAGATCAACAATCCAATCTAGACAAATCTCGCCATGCAATACTCCTAACTATGTCCAGATTAAACAGATTAAACAGAGTAAAAATCACCAGTGAAAACGAAACCCAGAACTAGAGGTTTTAATGGCTGGAAAACAGATAAAAGGGAGAAGCCAAAGCCAAAGTAACCCGAACCATCAAAGCGATTTCGATGTGTGGAGATTAAAAATAAAAGTAAAAATCAAGAGAATCTCGACATTCCAAATGAAGTTCTCCCTCCCCTTACTCTAGAAAACACAAGTGCAAAATAATATATCATAGACCCCAGTCAATTCAATAAAAATTAGCATCAAATCATCGATCAAACCTACCATGAGACTTTTGATTTGAAGAGTGAGTTTAAGAATAGTAAAGCATCAATAGGATCAGTAATTTTAGACAATTAAGTTAAAAAAATAAGAGAACCCATTTATCAAGATCCTATCAAACAGAAAAAAGCCACCTATGACCCCTTGAAACTTGATGAGAGTTATAGAGCCTTTTTTAAATAAAACAGAGCATAAGAAGCGGGACTCCTCTGTCGGTCCAATGTCCGAACCTATGTCGGCAATTCTTTCTCTAAATTGTTGATAACCGAATAGCGAGACCACTCCTCTCCAACCATCAAGATTAATAATATCAGCGAAACCAAAGATTGATAATGACTTCTAATATTTAATTGTTCATAATTGATATTAAATATAAGCATCCTATCAAAATTTAAGCCCCTCACTCCGCTTGAATTACTCGATTAACTTGCGAGACTTTAGAATTTATTATTTTATACGGTTGAGGGAACCATTGTCTCCGATTGGCTTTTTAATGTCCGTGGGTTTTGTCTTTAGAACATCGTCGATGCTGGGATAATACTGATTGCCTACTTCTTTCAGCGGAACTTCTTCACTCTTAATATCACTAATTTAAACTAGTGGCTGATTTCTATAGGGTCTAATTGGCTATTTGGTGATTCGCTTGGTGACTGTGTCTGGATCAATCAGTGAGCGATCGAAAGGTCCTTCCTTTTTTGCCAGATTTAACTTGTAATCTTCGCTGCAAAGATAGGGATTCAGTGGTTTACCTTCCTTTTCCAATTAATTGAATCGTAAACTTTAACGATCCCTAACATTTTGAGTACTGATTTCGCCGATCCTATCATAACTGCCCTTGTATATATTTTATAAATTAGAGGAACTCTTTTTATTTATGTTGTAGGACTTACTGCCGTCGTAAAAGACTCGACTCACACTCTACTCGTGCCGCTGTCCTTAGTTAATATAGACCTTGTTCCTATCTTCCTTTAAACAATCACCATTGACTGTTGCTCCCATATATACGCTGTTGTTTTTAACTTGCTTAACTCGTGACTTTCCTTTCTCGTCTGATAGTTTAATTTCTATATTCTTTTCAGATTTGCTGATTAACATGGAAGTGGATGTTGCATTGATGCTTTGAGTGTGCTCAATGACTCTGCTCGGAGCCATCAATCTGTTTATCCATATGGACAGATCTCGCAGATTCATGCGTTCTGTGTAGTCATAGTCCAGCATGTTAGCTATAACTCGAGCAATCTTTTAACCATAATACTCCTCCACAAGGATGATACGCTCATTGATAACTGAGTCCAGAATATCATAATTATCAGAATCATAGCACTATGAGCTGGGCAAAAGAGTAGCTGCCTCCAACAGCATCATTCCAAGAGTAAAAACATTGCTTTTTTCCAAAATATCTTCATCAACAATCTCATCCTCTCCGCATCTGAGCGCGATGATCAATTCCGGGGATGGAAAAGTTTCCCCGTTTTATTTTAATTTCTGATAGGTATCGTATTCTATTAGCTCATTGGGCAACAGCTTGAAGTTGCCATTATCGTAGAATATATTTTCGGGGCTGATGTCCTTATAAATGATTTTCTTTTATTGAAGACCGGCTAGTGTGAAAGTGATTGCCTCTATCAACCGCTCAATGTCTTCCAGCATAAATAGCTTGTTGGTGTTGAGTCGGTCCTATAGTAGCTGCTTTAAGGTCATTTCCACGTGTTAGAGGAATAGGATTTCGCTCTCAGTCTCAATCTCAATCGAGTTTTTGAAGGGAGTCGTTTGCAGTTTTAGCAGACCTTCGCACTCGACTCTAGAGTTGGTTTTATTCATGAATATCCTAGAAGGTTTGTAGGCGGATGATGCTTGATTGGTGACTCTTCTCGATGAGTGCTTAATTTTGTTGATTTATGGTTTACTCTCTTATTGTCCCATTTAACGAATATATTATAGTGTCATCCATCAGAAATAAATCAACAAATTAGAATAATCCTAAAGAACAATACTTTGACAGCAAGATTATGGAAGCAATCGGAATATCTTCTCTATTTTTTACTTTCCCTCAATCGGATCTTTTTAAAACAAAAAAGATATCGCATTTGAAAATAGCATGTTATAAATGGATGGCCGTGAAACGACATTAATTAGTTATATTGAACTAACATGACCGATACAGATCCAGAATACCAATACATCACTCCACACTCACCTCACAGCAAGTAGATTGGTTTTTACATAGACCACTCACCCTGCAAACCTCACATATCCATCCCCTTCACCTTGATCTCAATCCGGAAAGACATCAAGAGCCTCCCATGAAGCAATAGTTGTGCTTGAATTCGAGGAGAAGAGTGACCAAGTCTTCGTTCCTCCGCTTCCTATCGAAGACAAAATACCCCAAGAGAAATCTGGAAACGTCTCGATAGAAGGTGAAGCCTTTTTGATTTCAAATAAAAACATCAGGATATCAATATCTCTGATGTTTCTTTATGTTCAATCCAATAATACCTCAATTATGCATCCTTCAATGATTGCTTGTCCTGAAAAAACAATAATATTTTAATTGCTCTCTCAGATTTTATTTATTGATTGCATCTAGCCAAGCAATATATCATAAGACGTAATATAAAAAGATAAATCAATCTTAAGTTTCCATTCTTCTTCTTGCCAGACCGCGAGGTCCTCCTATGGTTCCTTCTGGCGTGATTCCTTTGTGAATCCTCCGGATATGTAAGTTGAGCGAGGAGGAGCACGAGTAATTGTGTCCGCAGCCGCATATGAATGTAAACTTATCCACCTCATCACTTTACTAAATTTACTGGTCTTCAAAAGGTATTGCAATTCGAATAATTAATTTTTATTTTTGCACTGCAAGCAGACTTCTCTTTGGATGCTCTTTCTTATGTAACTTGTCAATGTGATTAATTAGTTACTACAAGTTATTCAATAGACTTGAACAGAGACCACAGAAGTATAACTTTTTAGTCGTTTCTTACTTCCTTGAATTTATTTATGATTTTGGTTGGTTTTAAAATTTGATTTTGGAGGGCTGTGGAAGATTTTATAATTATTAAGGATAAGTATTCGCCTATAACTTTAAGACTTCCACTTTTTTAGTTGAAGGAACATTTGTTGTTTCAAGTTGTGGGAGTTGACCATTCTTTTCGTGTTTCTTAGAATGCTCCTTAAATATTTCACTGGAAGTAAATATCAGTCCGCACTGGCATTCATGTCTTTTCCTCACGACCCCATTTTGATTATCCACAAAATCCAAGAGGGAGCCTTTGAATCCCACTTTATTCTCTAGCTCTCCTACTTCATATTGACCATGCAAATGGCTTTGCACTTCGCTCCTCCAATTGAGATGCTTCTGTCGTATATGGAGATTCAAGTCAAGTAAGGACAAATACACCTCGCCGCATTTGCAACTCAATAATAAGTGTCTTTCTCTGTTTGCTTATCTTCTGTAGATAAATCGAAAAGTATTGGAACTTGTTTCCTTTTATCATTGATTTTAATCTAATTAAGTAGGAACCAATAAAAGTTAAACAGGAATTAGTATTGCCATTCATTTAAGAATTTCTTGCAAAGGACCCCTCTGTGCCAAATGGAGGCTGACCGTTGTGTTTTACTTTGATGTGATAGTAGAGAGCTGAATTGCAGGAATAAGTTAGTCCGCACCCGCATACAGACCTTGGTTATTTTTTCAATTCTTATAATTTGACTCTAGATTGTGTTTCTTTCTTTTGAAGCGGATGTTTTTCTTTGCTTTAAGTAATGCTAAAAGTTTAAATAATTTCCTCCAGCTCATCGAACCCATCTCGTTTTCTCTCCTCCTACTTTTTGACTCCCTCTTACTGTTAGAATGAGTGATACCCCTCAGACAATGGCTCTGATTGCATATAATCTTGTTAGATTAATGATATATCAGTCTGACTTAATTATTATTGGCTGGTATATACAATTCGATGTTTGATTTAATATATACGTTAATTATAAATAATATCAGTAGGCTTTTAAATGTCATATATTATGGGTTAAAGTAGAGTGATAAGTCTAATTATGTATTTAACTGGATATATTTATATCAATACTATTCATTACGAATCATTTAAAGATATTCGCTTATCTTGATCTTTTTAGAAGGTATAATTGGTTGCTCGAGTACTTCACTCTCAGATGACGAAGAATCGTACTCTTCCACAACCTGCATAAAAGAATTGTCGTCGTAATTATGAATTGAAGACTAACTATTAAATTGATAGTTTAGGAGACTGCGTGATTATTAAGAAGGTTATCGTGTGTATAACTGAAGGGAAACGGAAGAAGATACGGAGTCCATTGAGAATGAATCGAAGTATTCTACCTTAATTTTGGTTGTTTTGCTTGACTAGCCTCGCACCAACTCCTTCTTCAAAGTTTGGTCGCTTCTCCTATCTCGATTGTTTTCATTCCAAATTGTACGCACCAACATCTTTTTCATGTCTATCTTTCGACCACCGCATTGATTCATCTCCAACTACTCAGGCTACCCAATTTGAAGTAAATATCTTCAGTTCAATTTGAAGTTAATAACATTATAGCTTCCCTCTCCCAATTATCTTGCTCGGTCTAGGTTGAATAACATCTGAATTATGATTCCATTTCGATAAGGCTGCATCTCACGATAGTTACTATTTAATTGTTAATAAATTCGGATGATTGACTGGGTCAGCGAAAGATAATCGATGGCTTCCAATTTTGCGGGTCGCGCGCAAAGTGCCTCCTCCTATATGCTCAGTTCGCGTGCGTCGAGGAAGCTAAGAGAAGAGGGAGACGAGGCCGCTGAATAGATGTAGTAATTTAAGGAATAAATCTAAAAAAGATACTTCCGATCTGTCGCTAACAAGTTTTATTCTTTTCCTTACTCTGAACTGGCCTTTGATAATCCCGTTGAAGATATGTAGATTCAAGATTTAGCTGATAAAACTCTGTATTGTCTGTACACCGATCAAAGTGGAAATTCAGCATAGGTCTCATCATCACAAGCTAAAAAATAAGTCAAGGAACAGAAGGAGTCAGCAGCTAAGATGATCCTTCAGTAGATACGAAGTGATCGACAAAAATTGAATTAAATTTTAGAAATGATACACAACCGTAAAAGCGGGAGAAAGGAAGAGAAGGGGTCGAAGTCCAAGTAAAAGAAGTTGGCGTATAAGTATGGGGTGATTCACGAAGAAGACGAAGAACAGCTCAGGAAAAGAATTTATACGGAGCCATACGAAAAGCAGGCTGGGTTTATATTTAAAAAGAAATGATTTTACCGATTACTGCAGTTGATTGAATGATTGAGTATTTTATTGTTACACACATGTGATGGATAATTAAATCATATGAAAGTAAGCTAGGTTTTAGTCGTCTTGTCGTTATGCTTAGTTTTGTCTTCGGCGTCCGTCAGTCGGAAGTACGAGTAGTTCAGGAGCTATGCCAAGGAGTACAACAAGAGGTACGAAACCAAAGCAGTTGAATTTTATCGCTTTGCCATCTATCTTAAAAACTACATTGAGATTGATAGGCTCAATGCCAATCCGGAAGATCATGCCATCTACGGCGAGACCAAATTTACTGATCTTACTCGCAGTGAGGCCAAAGAACTGATGGGAATTCGTGCTGACAGCATACCTTCTTTTGAATATGTTCAAAATTTTACAAATGATCCAGATTATCAACCGAAAGCGACAACACCTGACGTATGGAACTGGGCTCAGGAAGGAGCAGTCGGTCCAATCAAAGATCAGGGATCTTGTGGATCATGCTGGACCTTTAGTACTGCCGGCAATATTGAAAGTCTCAACTATCTAAGAACAAAGTATATGACCCTATACTCATAGCAGCAGCTTATTGATTGCGATAAAACCAATTTCGGCTGTGGAGGAGGATGGCCCTATATGGCCATTTCCTATCTGAGCAAAAACGGAGGGCTCATGACTGATAAGGACTACCCCTTGAGGGCTAATTATTCAGGTCCTTGTCAGTATTCTGAGGGAAGGCAAAGAATCCAAATAAAGGGGTATATGAACGTGACTCATGATTAGAACATCATAAAAGACGCATTGTACGAAACTGGTCCTCTTTCTATCTTGCTTGACTTCACAGGATTGATGCACTACAAGAGTGGAGTCGCGAATCCTCTTTTATGCTCAACTTGGCCAGATCATGCTTTAGTGTTGGTGGGCTATGGCATTAAGGATGAGGACTATTGGTTGATTAAAAACAGCTGGGGAATCAAATGGGGAATTAACGGATACTTTATGCTCAAACGAGGACACAACAAGTGTGGAATCAACCTCTGGGCCACCACAGCCGTCCTGCAAGATTGATACTATCTTATCATCCCAATATCTATTAGCACATACTTTAATACCTAATAAGTATAATTGATTACACTCTCTCTCCCTCCACATCCACTTACTCTGAATATTCTCCCCCTTCAGCTCATAATAATAAAATAGAAGTATCGTCCATTATATATAGAAATTATGCTGATCCTATTCATCAATGCTCACAAAAAAAATTAGGAGGGCGCACTCCGTTTTAAAAATTTCTATGACAACGCCAAGGCCGCTCTAAAGAGCACCATCTACTATGGAAACGAAGTCATTGAAACTATTCGAACCTTCGACGATCTTAGCGACTATATATACGACTAAATCACCTTTCGCATCTAGGAACGCGCACGGAAAAGGTTCGAATCGCTCGAGTATGTGTTAATTGACGGTAATTTTAACTTTGCACCGTGGTCGGAACAAATGACTGATGTCCTGCATATCATTCGCAGCAGCATCGACAGCGGCAAAAAGATCTTCTGTAATGGGTTTGCTCACTTCGCAGCATACTACTATCTCTCTACCAAATTCGATAAGCACTGCGTTATTGCAACATCCCGCACCAAGCAAAATCTCCGTAATATTGACTATGACTACAGCGAGGACTCTGGAGATCTGTTTTTTAAAGGAAAAAAGATATGCAATAGTGGGATTAAAGTAGTTGGATGCAGTCGCCCCTTCGCAGACAAGAGTTCTCAGGCAGTTCACAACGGAGTCATCCTCTCGACTAAATTCGAATACATCGTATTCGACTCAAAAAGTGGTCAGCACATCTTACGAGACATCTAAGTGCCATTTACCTTCTACTGGAAGAGCAAGCTGTTCTGCACAAGCAAAGTAATCACTCAAGTCAAGGCGGACATAATCTTCTAGACTGAATCCGGCTACCCTCTAGCTTTCAGTTACAAAAACATGTTGTCGACTCAAGGTTTGTGTTCGCAGTTCCTGAAGTTGCTTAAAAATTGGCTGCTCTAGTTTACGGAGAGGAGGGTCGATGATTAAGTGGCAGATAATAGTAAAAAGTTTCAGTCGATTGCCTTTTAAAATAAAATAGAGTTCAGAAAAACTTTTTCTAACCCGAACTCGCTGATGAAGTTCAGCAAGTCGACTTTTTCGAAACGCCCAATGAGCTCTAAATTCTCTACGGTGGAATTCTAAAAGCCGACTGTGAGGTGCAGTGGTAAATACGAGACGATAGATGAGCGATACATGCGGTAGTAGCTATAGAAGAAGCACCTCAATTTTGGTCGATCCCGTATGATATTTAAGGGTAAGTTGGACTAGTTGTAAATAGCGAACTATGTCTGCAAGTAACCCTCGCGGCCAGCTTCTTCTCACAAATATCGAGACATTAATAAGGACAAATGGATGAGCAAGCAAAACTTTTTTAACTGTTGACCTGATTAATATATTTTGATATTATCGATACCTCCCTCTACATTTAAATGATTGTTTAATTCGGTAATAATTATAGATGATTCATTTGTGCTTCATCATCGATAACTCACTGACCATGGATCAGCGCCCCAATAGAGGCATGAGCTTACTCGATAGCGTTAAAAGCAGTATTGAAACCACTCTGCGTAACCTCTCCCGCATAGGATTCCCCAATAATCATTAAAATATTCATCTGTTTTGCACGTCGCACCCCAGGCTTCCCCTCTCCAGCTTTGAGCATGATGAGTCTCATCTCTTTTGGCAAGTATCTTTCAAATTAATTAGCTCAAATCGATGACCAGTTCTCTCTAAACCGATCCAAGTCTCACCATTCAGTCAGCTCTCGATCACATCAGCAAATTTAGGATCCTTTCCGAGGCTGAAACTTTAAAGGGATATCGCGAGGCATACTTATTCGAGCCGTCGCTAATTTTCTTCTTCAGCGATCGTATGACTCGTAGAAAAATCTAAAAGATTGTCACCAGTGTTGAGTAAGGTCGTATTCAGATGCGAAG
>Ga0302185_10000871_pt1 | contig 22281 bp, 33 predicted proteins | sample II_Bog_E1_1_FD_200231 | JGI IMG/M metagenome (GOLD analysis project Ga0302185, IMG submission 200231) | Peat permafrost microbial communities from Stordalen Mire near Abisko, Sweden - II_Bog_E1_2 | ecosystem: Environmental > Terrestrial > Soil > Wetlands > Peat | place: Sweden: Abisko... | reverse complement strand
GATTTTCAGAAGGAATAGATAAGGGGGGGGTATTTTATATTTGTTTGCAAAAATGAATAAAGAAGTAAACTCTGATTGTAAATCACAAAAAACAAATGACAAAACAATTCTTATTGCTGTTAACTTTATCTGCCATTCAAACTGGATTATCTCAGGATAAAAATGCCGGTATGCCCCTAATGGGCAAAACATATTTATCAGTTGGGGCGGGATCGTCCATCCCTATGAGTGATTTTGCTTTAACAGATATAAATAATCCTTCTGCCGGCTTCGCCAAATCGGGTTTAAATGTAGAAATTTCTGCGGCTTCTCTAATATCTAAAACAATGGGCTTTGTATTAATGTACCGAAATCAAAATAACCCTCTTGATCAAGGTAGTTTAATTAGTCAGACTACTACTAAATACCCAAACATAACTTGGGGAGCTAGCGTAACTAACTGGAAAACCAATGCTTTTATGGCAGGATATTATAGTTCATATCCATTAAGTGCCGCAAGAAAAGTTTTTCTTGATCTTAAATTCTTGATAGGTGGTGTTAAGATAGCATCTCCCAGCATTACCCTTACGGGTACTCAAAATAATTTTTCTGTAACAGAAACCCAAGCTTCAAGTTCTGCATTTGCTTTTGCGTTTTGTGTGGGCGCGGGTTTAAAGTTTGATATTAGTCATATGCTTTTTTTATTGCTTCATGTAGATTATTTACAAGCTACACCATCATATACGGATGTTCCAATTACAGGTACAACCGGACAAGCATCAAGCGCAACCTTTACACAAAAAGTTAGCACACTTAATTTAAACATAGGCTTAGGCGTTAAATTAGATTAAAAAACAATCAAACAACTACTCATGTTTATAGCTGTTTTTATTGGCAGTCTTCTATAAGTTGCGGCACTATAGTTTTAGATGCCCAGTGTTTTTGCAGATACTTCTACAAACAATTTTTCTTTTGCACGACGCACTTTTTTAGCTTTCGCTAAATAATCGTTGGCTTCATCTCTATAACCTAAAGGTAATAGTGATACGCTTTTTAAACCCTTAGCTTCCAACTGTAAAAGTTCGTCTAAAGCAGGGGCGTTAAAACCTTCCATTGGGGTGCTATCTACTTCTTCCATAGCGGCAGCCACCAAGGCATAACCCAGCGCAATGTATGCTTGTTTTGCAGCCCAGATATGGTTCTGCTCTGCACTACGAGAAAAAATTAATTTACCATAATTCTCTTTTAAGGGCGCTAAAGATTCTGCTGTAACGCCGCGTTGTGCAATAATGTCATTTATATAATCTGTCATGTGCTTTTCGGTAACGTTGCTCCATGCGGTAAACACCAATAAGTGGGAGCACTCTGCAATTTGTGGTTGCTTACAAATGTTTTCATTTATTTTTTTACGAAGCACTTCATCTTCAATTACCAATATGGTATAGGGTTGTATGCCAATAGAGGAAGCCGACAAGCGGGTTGCTTCTATGATATTTTCTATTTTTTGGGCGGGCACTTTTTTACCATTCATACGTTTGGTAGCATAGCGCCAGTTAAGTTGTTTTAATAATTCCATTAGCGTGTTTTTAAGAGAGTACAATTATCGTGAATATAATTCATGTAAGTAAAAGTGGTATCCAAATAGTTAGTAACTATATATGACTTATCAACCACCAATAAATTTTCAAAAAAAACTACATAAATTAGAGCATTATATATTATGGTAAACTATACTTTAAATAAAGATACAATTACAGCCCTTGCTACTCCGCATGGTAGTGGCGCTATTGCTATTATTCGTTTGTCGGGCGAGAAAAGCATAACTATTACGGAAAGGATGTTTTTCAATAATAAGCATGAACCTATTACCTTGTCGGATAAAAAATCGCATACCCTACACTATGGTTTAATTTGCGCCGGAGATACCATTATTGATGAAGTGTTGGTCTCTATATTTAAAGCCCCGCATTCTTATACAGGAGAGGACAGCGTGGAAATATCCTGTCATGGCAGTCAGTTTATACAACAACAGTTGCTACAATTACTTACCAAGCAAGGTGCCCGAATGGCACAACCGGGCGAGTTTACCTTACGTGGTTTTTTAAACGGTAAGTTCGATTTATCTCAGGCAGAAGCCGTAGCGGATTTAATCAGTTCAAACTCTGCCGTGTCGCATCAGGTAGCTATTCAACAGATGCGTGGTGGTTTTTCAAGTAAGATAAAAATACTAAGAGACAAGTTAATTGATTTTGCTTCTTTAATTGAATTGGAACTTGATTTTAGTGAAGAAGATGTAGAGTTTGCTAATCGTGCTGAATTAAAGAAGTTAATAACATCCATTCAACATATATTAGAAAAATTAATTCAGTCGTTTGAATTGGGTAATGTGATAAAAAACGGAATACCTGTTGCCATTGTTGGTAAACCCAACGCGGGTAAATCAACCTTACTGAATGTTTTGTTACAGGAAGAAAGAGCCATCGTATCTGAAATACCCGGCACTACCCGCGATACTATCGAAGATGAAATAACCATTGATGGCGTTCTCTTTCGTTTTATAGATACCGCAGGCATACGCGATACTACCGATGTGATAGAGCAAATAGGTGTAAACAAAGCTTTGCAGGCTATGCAAAAATCGGCGATTGTAATTTATTTATTTGACGCGCATGAACTGAGCAAACAGGATTTGATATTAGAATCGAAAAAGATAAAAGAGCATATTGGTAATTCGCAACTGTTGCTTGTTTGCAATAAAATTGACACCGAAAATTTAAACGAATTACAAAAAGAATATAACGAGATTGATAATATACTCTACATCTCGGCTAAGACACATTTATACATAGATGATTTAAAAACCAAACTGGTGGCTCTGTTTGATAACCGGACTGTAAACATAACAGAGACCGTGGTAACCAATGCCCGCCATGCGGACGCTTTAAGAAAAGCCAACAGTAATTTATATCGGGTAATGGAAGGTTTAAATAACAACATACAAACTGATTTGTTAGCGCAGGATATTCGTTACGCCTTAGATGCCTTAGGAACGATAACCGGCGAGGTAACCAACGAAGATTTGCTTTCAAACATTTTCGGTAAATTCTGTATCGGAAAGTAATTATTACATGAAGAAATTGCTTTACACACTTCTTTTCGTCATGCTGAACTTGTTTAACTTATCTTTTTTATTTATTATTTGTTTCGCCGGGTGCTTCTCAACTCAGCATCTTAACGCCCAAAACCTTGATTCTCTTTGGAAAACATACAACAACAACACCCAACCGGATACTGCCCGTTTGAAAGCCATACATGCTATTGCATGGAGTTATAGCGGCAATAAGCCTGATACGGCTATTATTTTAGCTAATGAGGAACTAAAATTAGCCCAACAAACCAAACAAAATAAATGTGAGGGGTATGCCTTTAATATTATAGGTGCAGCCTATAGTAATAAAGCTAATTATCCTAAAGCCTTAGAAAATTATTTAAAAGCTTTGAAAATTTTTGAAGAAACCGGTTGTAAAAGATGGGTAGGGGCTTGCTCCAATAATATTGGTCTTGTTTACAAAAACCTGGCTAATTTACCCAAAGCATTGGAATATTATTTAAAGTGTTTAAAAACAGCGCAAGAAATTAATGATAAACTCCTTGAAGGAATTTCTTATCAAAATATTGGAGGCGTTTACCAATCTCAATCAAATTATCCTAAAGCCTTAGAATATTATTTAAATGGGTTAAAAATACTTGAGGAAATTAGCTATAAACAGGGCATAGGGGCTTGTTATGGGAATGTTGGCGGCATTTATCAATCTCAATCGAATTATCCGGAAGCTTTGGAATATTATCTAAAGGCTTTGAGTATATTCAAAAAAATTGACGATAACCAAAGTATAGGAACTTTTTATCTCAATATGGGTGCATTATATAATAGTTTATTAAATTATAAATTAGCTATAGCATACTGCGATTCATGCATCAAACTATGTAACGAAATTGGAGATATGGATGACGAACGCTTAGCCTATGAGGCATTGGCTGTGGCATATAGCAAAACAGGCAGGTATAAAGAGGCTTATGAAAGTCATGTAAAGTTTAAAGCATTAACTGATAGTATTTTTAATACTGAAAACAGTAAACAACTTGGTGATATGAAAACTAAGTTTGAAGTAGAAAAGAAAGAAGCTGAACTAAAAGTAAAATCAGATGCTGAACAAGAAAAACTAAAAGCCGTTGCAAATGAAGAAAAGAAAAGACAACAGGTAATAATAGCCGCAGTTGCAGGGGTGTTATTAATTGTACTTGTGTTCTCTATGTTTTTATATAAACGATTTAAGTTAGCGCAAAAGCAAAAAGCAGTAATAGAAGAACAAAAGCAAAAAGTAGATGAAGCGTACAACAAACTGGACGAAAAGAATAAAGAAGTAATGGACAGCATACACTATGCTAAAAGAATACAAACTACTCTAATTACATCAGAGAAGTACATTACCAACAGCCTAAACCGCTTAATGAAGAATTAGTGAAAAGAGCGTACACGCGATAAAGCAATACCGGTACGAAGTCGAAAAGATAATTCACATTGGTGTTAGAAGTTATACCTCGAAATAAAGTAAAACTACTGATGGTGATATTTTTCTCCTTTAATAATGGTAAAAGCGCGGTAAAGCTGTTCGCAAAACAACAAACGTATTAACTGATGAGAGAAGGTAAACTTAGAAAAACTAATAAGAGCGTGTTTTTTGCGTAAACTATCGGTAAACCCATACGGACCACCAATTACAAAACAAAGGGTCTTTTTACCCGAGTTTAATATGTTTTGTATTTGAGCAGCCAATTGCAAGGAAGAAAACTCCTTACCTGTTTCATCCAATAAAAATATAGTATCATACTTAGCTATATGAGTATTTAGTTGTTTTTCTTCTTCCAGTTTTTGCTCTTCTATAGTTTTGTTGCGTATGGTTTTATTGATGGCTATGGTAATCGTTTCAAAAGGAATATATCGACTAAGGCGTTTGCTAAACTCCTGCACACCTTGTTCTACAAAGTTTTGGTCGGTTTTATCTATCTGAAGGAGGATAATTTTCATATTAAAAACAGCTAAGATAATCGCTAATTTTGAATCGCGAAGCAAGGAGCTAATTCTTAATTCATAACTTTGCGGCATGAGCAAAAAAGAATATACCTATCACCCTAAAAAACAGTTGCCGCCAAAATTAGAACTTGCTCTGATTTTTATTTTGAGCTGTATTATAATCGCTCTCATTTATGCCATTTTAAAATAAGTATATGATATCCTTTATAGAAAAGCATAAAGCGCATTTTAATTTTAATGATTTTATAAGGGAAGCGTTTGCCGAAGATGTAGGAACGGGAGACCATACCACCAGAGCCACCCTTACCGAAAATAAAACCGGAAAAATGCGTTTACTGGTTAAAGAAGACGGCATTATTGCCGGAGTTGAAGCCGCACGCTATATTTTTGAAAAAATAAGCGATGAGGTAAAACTCACCGAAAACATAAAAGACGGCTCACTTGTTAAGAAAGGGGATGTTGTTTTTATGGTAACCGGACCAACCAATCAACTGCTTACCGCCGAGCGTCTTGTTTTAAATATTATGCAGCGCATGAGCGGCATCGCCACCAAAACAAATCAGTATCAAGCTCTTTGCAAAGGCACAAAAACTAAAGTGCTCGACACTAGAAAAACAACCCCGTTATTTCGTTTTTTTGAAAAATGGGCTGTGGTTATTGGCGGAGGAGCCAACCACCGCTACGGACTATTTGATATGATTTTGATAAAAGATAATCACATTGATTTTGCAGGTGGTATTACCCAAGCTATTGACGCGTCGAATAAATACCTGAAAGAGAATAACCTTAAACTACCCATTGAAGTAGAGTGCAGAAGCATAGAGGATGTGAAAAAAGTTTTGACTCATGGTAAAATAAACCGCATTATGCTGGATAATTTTACGCCCGAACAGGTAAAAAAAGCCGTTGCACTTATTGATACCGAATATGAAACCGAAGCATCTGGTGGGATAACAGAAGAAACTATTCGTAATTATGCTGAGGCGGGGGTAGATTTTATATCTGTTGGCGCGCTTACCCATCATGTTAATAGCCTTGATTTAAGTTTGAAAGCCATACAGTAAATGAATCAACCAAAAGCGTTAAATAAACTGATTATTGTAGCCGCACTCGGCTATTTTGTAGATATATATGATTTGCTGCTCTTTGGTATTGAACGTACCCATAGCCTGAATGAGATACTTCCGCTGCAATTTCAGAACCTGACAGCAGAGAAATTAGCCGAGTTAAACGCCTATTACGGTAAACAATTACTAAACTGGCAAATGGCAGGCATGCTTGTGGGTGGTTTGTTTTGGGGCATTCTCGGAGATAAAAAAGGGAGGTTATCTGTTTTGTTTGGTTCTATCCTAACCTACTCTATCGCCAACATTGCCAATGGTTTCGTAAACTCAACCGACTGGTATGCCGCTTTACGTTTTGTTTCAGGCTTTGGTTTAGCCGGCGAATTAGGCGCAGGTATTACCTTAGTTAGCGAAACCATGAGTAAAGAAAGACGAGGTTTGGGAACCATGATGGTAGCCACTGTTGGCGTATTTGGCGCGGTAGTGGCGGGTTTTATGAGTGATATATTTCCCAGTTGGCGGTATTCTTTTTTCTTTGGGGGCATAATGGGTTTAATCTTGTTATTTCTTCGCATTGGTGTGTTTGAATCGGGAATGTATAAAAACATCAAAGAAGACAGCGTTACCAAAGGGAATTTCCTTCTTTTGTTTAGTAACCGAAAAAGACTGGTAAAATACCTTTGCATCATCTTTTTAACGGTACCTGTTTGGTATGCTATGGGGACTTTAGTTATTTTTTCTCCTGAAATATTCGCTAAACTAAGCGGAAACCCTGCAAACGCTAAGTTAATAACCGGCGGAAAAGCCATTATGTACGCTTACGCGGCCACTACCATAGGCAATTTAACTTGTGGGGCTGTCTCTCAATGGCTAAAAAGCAGAAAAAAAACATTGTTTATCTTTCTGTCCCTAACCGTTTTAGCTATAGCTGTTTATTTTTTTATCGGCGGCAGGTCGGTGTCTATATTTTATGGATGTATTGTGTTTATTGGTCTTGCAACCGGTTATTGGACGGTTTTTATCAGCACGGCATCAGAATTATTCGGCACAAATATTCGTTCAACGGCTACTACCACAGCGCCTAATTTTGTGAGGGGTTCAACTATATTAATTACCTATTTACTTACCTTAATGACTATCATTTTTGGAAAAGAAGGCTTAACGGCAACTATCGTAACCGGAGTAATTATTTTAAGCATTGCCTTTGTTTCTCTTTATTTTTTAGAGGAGACTTTTGGCAAAGATTTAAACTACATAGAAGAGGATTAGAGTGAGATTTGACCGTTTTTTTTTGTTAAATAACAAGTTTAATCCCAATAATACTTGTAACTAATTGATATACAAATAAATTAAAAATTGCTTGTTTTTATTTGTGATGTATTTGTGAGGTTAAAACATAGGTTTAGTTTGAAATGCCCACTAAATAGCTCGTTTTATACAATAATAAGCATTTTTGTAGCTTCATATTTAACCACACACTTTAAACTACCTGTCATTGGACTTGTAGTTTTAATAGCCAATAAAATTACTTCGCCAACAAGACTACTTGCATCATTAGGATTAATATTTATTATCTTCGCTTGTATTGGTTCATCATTATTATATTGAATGTTTAAATCAATGCTTTTCGACCTAACAACACCTAAAAATAGTTGACCTCCTAAATGCTTGCCAACATAAAAATATAACTCTCCCATATTTAAAATATTATTGAATAAAGATAGGCAAAAAAGAAATTCAATTACTTTTTATCGTTGCTGCTTTTCTTATTTTCGTTAAGCAGGTATTTAGGTTAGTTAACTTATAATCTTTCATAAGCCACACAGATAATATATTTTTCTTGCAACAGTTTCACAGCTAATTTTTTTACTTCCCTTATCAAATTCGTGATTATATACTGTACAAATATTAGCCTTATTCGTATAGGCAATAGATATGTTTGAAATGATTTTAAAAAACAAAATAAAACTTAATAATGTTCTGTCTCCGTGCATTATAACTGTTATTATTGCAAAAAAACCAAAAAAAGCAACTATGACGATTGAGGAGTGGAACCAAGTAGCAACAGTAAAAGATTTAGAAAAATATCATCAGAAAACCATTGACGCGGTTAAAGGTTTGTTGCATGAAAAACAGACATTAGGAAAGGAATTTTACACCCCTAAAGAATTTAGCCTTCTCACCGGAATAAAATACAGCACCGTTGTTTATAGCTGTCAAGTCGGAAGAATACAGGCAAGACAACATGAACCGAATTGTTCTTGGCAAATTGTTGCTTCGGAAGTAGAGCGTTTGAAAAAGGAAGCCGCTACAAATACTTTGTAAAGCCCTTTTACATGGACTATTTAAGCGAATTAACACGCATCAACGGGCAAATACAGAAGATTGAAAGCAATTTTGCCGATATAAATTTTATGAGCAAAGCCCCTGCGCAAGTTATTTCTTTGCATAAAAATAAACTGTTTCGTTTTACGGACGGTTTGCAAATGCTGTTAGATAAAATCACAGAGATATTAAGCTACATCTATAAAACAATCGAGCGTATCAACTGGCATATACAGTATTTAAGAGAGAATAAATACTTGGCTGATATGAAAACAAGTCTTAACGAATGTTTATATGATGAGAACTACTTTAATTCTGTTTATGATAGTATGATTGATAAGAAAGAACTTGCCGAGTTATGCGATTTAAGCAGTTGTTTTTCTTCCGTTAATCAGTTTTAAAAAACAAGCCATGAAAAAGCAAAAAAAGTATCTCATAACAAAGCGGTGGTTTCACAGAGAACCAAACGATACTCATAACTCATTTTTTCAATGGTCTATTTACCTGCTTAATGCCAATACAGATGCTTACGAATATGCTTGCGGCACGACCATACAGGGCTATAAAGCAGCCAAGAAAGAATTACTAAAAGAGCTTTAATCTGTTTTTTATGCTGATAGAAGATGCAAAAGAATATGCGATTTTACGCATAGCATTAGCCGACCTGATAAAAAAATGTAATGAAAACAAAGAAGCCGTAACGCTTACCGATGCTAAGTGTTGGGAGGTGTATAACAGATACGACGATAATTTAAAAGTAGCCACCGCACTATTTAATAAACTAAGCTGATATGATTTTAGAAGCCTATAACGCATTAAGCGATGCCCAAAAATTCACTATCAGAAGAAAGTATATTTATCTTTTCGGAAACAAAAGAACGTTTTATAAGAAGATTAACGGGGAAGTTCGTCTATGGCGAGCCGAACAGATATTTTTTGAAAACAATTTACCGATTAACCCAAAGACCATAGAAAATATATAATGAGTTGCCTTATATGCAAAGCAGATACCTGTATCTGCCATCAAAATAAAGTCTATAAAAGATATGCTTCTTTAACCGACCACATAAACAAGTTACTGTTATACAGCCAAAGGCACGTATTAAGCATCTCAGACCAAAAGACTTGGCAAACGATGTACGACCAAGCAAAAAATGAACAGCGCACCACAGCACTATTAATTACGTTTAAGCCAGTTCATAATGATTGAGAAAGTAGAGAGCATCAAACGCCCTTTAAAAAGGGGCGAATTGTTTTTAGTTCCCTGCATAACCAACACAGAGAAAAAATACGGCGATGTTTATTTTGATAAGACATATATAACACCTGTTTTTAACCTGCCTCATAACGACAAGCAAAACGGACAGGAAGAAATACACTATCATGTTGACTACCGATTTGTAAAGTATGAGTTTCATTTATCAAAAACAGAAATGCGAAAACACTCAAGCCAAGTTAAATTTATGTTTCCCTTTCCGATTAGAAAACACCGAACACATTTATTTGTTGAAAGTGCGCGACCTGTTTTATATCCTAACGGCTCAAACAAACTGGAGTATATCATACTGCCTGTTATCAATGAAACATTTGTCGGCATAACAGAACCCCGTTTAGTTGATACGAATAAAATAAAACATAAATGCTTAATCCGAAACAAATGCCCGCACAGAGGTTTTGACATGGCACAGGTAGAACCAAACAGTAACGGCGTTAGAACTTGTCCTTTACATGGTTTACGGTTTGATAACGAAGGAAATTTAATTCATAAACAATAACATATAAAGAAGAAAGCAAATGAAAGAAATAATTTTTATTATCGGAGAAAATGGAACGGGAAAAACTACGTTAGCCAAATTATTAACGGCAAGGGTGGAGGGTTGGTTTGTTGATACTGATGAGTTTCAGAGGCTTGATTACAGCGTTATACCAAAGGCAATAAAAATAATCGTATGCGAAGAAGCTGGCATGATAGAACACGTAGTCAATTTTTATCGTGAAGCACCTGACTACATGAAAAAATCTACCCTCATTATAACATCTAACTATTTAAGCAAAGAACTTATTAAAGATGCTTCCGATAAATTCGATTGTGAGGTTTTGGTGTTTGAATTAGCTTAGTAATGGCGGCAAAGGCAAGCAAAGAAAAATCTTATTTTCAAATCCGTTGCGAAGCCATCGGCTTAACGGCTGCTAATAATAAACTTTGTGTACCTGAATATGCAGCACTAAAAAATAGTAAGATAATTGAATACCCTTTGTTGTGTGAAGATGAAGTAACGGGCGATATTATCATACCTCTGTATGATTTAAAAGGAGAGCCTTGTAACTACTACAAAGACAATGCAGGTAAGTTGCCGAACGGCAGACAAAAAGCTATTGAAGTTATCCGTTACAAACCGGGCAACGAAAGAATTATTTTTGATAAGGGGAAAGAAAAGAAGCTAAAGTATGATATTAAAAAGGGTGTAAAGTCTTTGCCGTGGATTTCCCCCAATATTATAGAAGCCTACCGAAATAAAAAAAGCATTGATACCATTATCATAACCGAAGGGCAAATAAAAGCTATTAGCGGCTATCTGAAAGGCTTATACATCTTCGGGATAACAGGGCATAGCAACGTAAAAGACAGAGATACCAAAACCCTGCATTCGGATATGATAGAAACCATTGTAAAACTGAATGTAAAAAATATCATTCTGCTTTATGATGGTGATTGCAATATGATACGTGCAAAAGATTTGGAAGAAATGCACGACCTACGTACCCGACCAAAGAGTTTTATAAACAGCGCACAGAACACACGCGAGTTATTAAAGGACTATTGCAAGAAAAGTGAGTTTGATGTTTATTTTGCGCACATCAATAGTAAAGAGTTAGAAGATAGCCCGAAGGGACTGGATGATTTATTTGAAACGTACCCTACTAAAGAAAAAGATATTTTAAAAGAGCTTACCACATTCAGCAAGCAAGTCAATCAATATTTTTATAAGACAAATATTACCGCAGGGACTAACAAGGTGTACGACCACTTCCATATTACCACACCCGAAACGTACTACACAAACAACAATCAACTCATAGGAGATAAGCCCTTTGTTTTTTCGGGTACTAAATACCAATGGAACACGGATAAAAACGAATTGAAGATTGTAATACCTGGCATCGCAAAAAATTACTTCCGTGTGGGCGATAACTATTTTGAAAAGTTATATGTACCGAATAAAAAAGGCACTTTGGAATATCAATACCATAGAAGATTATCAGGTACAATAAGTTCCGATTGCGGTAAAAACATTTTTGAGTTTATAGATAAGCATAAAGCCTTTTGTGTAGTACCCGACCACCGTAACCACCAAGAGGTTATAGATTATTGTTTTAACCGTTATAAGCCCTTTGAACATGAAGCAAGCACAGAGGATAGCGATTGCCCCGAAACCATAGGCTTTTTAACGCATATTTTCGGTGAGCAATTACAGGTCGGTTTAGATTATATACAACTGCTTTACCACAACCCTACCCAAATGCTGCCTATACTTTGCTTAGTGAGTAAAGAAAACAATACAGGTAAATCAACTTTTGTTTTTCTGCTGAAGGCAATTTTTACGGGTAACATGGCTATTATCGGTAATTCCGATTTGGAGAATGATTTTAACGCGAGCTGGGCGGATAAACTTTTAGTTGCCTGTGAGGAAAGTTTTATAGACAAGAAAAAAACCATTGAAAAAATCAAAGCATTATCTACGGGCAATAAAATAGTGATGAACCAAAAGGGAGTTGACCAGATAGAAATTGATTGCTTTATAAAATTCATATTCAACAGCAACAATGAAGATAATTTTTTGATAGCTAATGAGCATGACGAAAGGTTTTGGGTGCGCCGTGTACCGAAAGCAGCAAGCGAACGTACCGACCTGTTAGATTTAATGATTGATGAGATACCTATGTTTCTTAGTTACCTGAACAAAAGAACATTGGTACATCCTAAAATGAGCCGTATGTGGTTTGCCCGTGAGGTTTTAAAAACAGATGCTTTAAAGAAACTGATTGAAGGTAACAAGAGCGCAGCCGAACGGGAGATTAGCCAGTTTATGCGCACGATGTTTTTAGAACATGGCTTTTTAAACATACATTACAATTTAAAATACATTGTTAAAGATATATTGCGCAGCAGGTATGACAGCAATTACATAGAGCGCATTTTAAAAGAAAAAATTAAGGTTAAAACTTCACTAATAACCAAGCGTTACAAATACCCTGTTATCGTTAATATACAAAAGGATAATGCGTATGAAGAACATATAGTAAGCAATACGGGAATCGGTAAACCTTACCTGTTTAAAGCAAGTATGTTTTGTACTCCAGAAGAAACAGACACGATTAAATTATGTGCCGAAGCTAAATATTTAGGACAGGAAGTAAATCAAAACGAAACGATTGATTTTGAAGAAGCCAATACAAAAAATGATATACCAGTTTAATCAGACTTGTAATTTTAGCTTTTCTTTTTGGGGAGTTTATATCCGATAAGTTTACGGGGCTGCGGGTTATTTTTCTTTTCCAGTAGTTCATCAAGGTATCTGAATACTACTTCTATATTTTTAGAATTATTGTCGGTTTTCCTATCCAACTTTTCAATCGCTAATCGTAGCTCCGTATTATCAAGTAGCATTTTTCGGATACGGGTAAATATGCGAATGATTTGAATATTTACGGAGATAGCTTTTTTGCTATTTAAAACACTTGATAGCATAGCTACTCCCTGTTCGGTGAATACATAAGGAGCATAACGTAATCCCATTTTATCTGATGAATTGGAGGAGCCAAATTGGCTCCTCCAATTTTCAAACTCTTCTTTTGTCAACTCAAACATAAAGTCATCAGGAAACCTATCCATGTTCCGGTTAACCTGCCTTTTTAATTGCTTCGTCTCTACCCCGTAAAGGGTGGCTAAATCTCTATCCAACATAACTTTGTGTTCCCTGATATAATAAATTTGGTTCATTATAATTTCATCAGGCACGATAAGCGAAGTTTCTTTTTTACTCATTGTTATATTTTAGTTTTTCGAGAACGCAAATCTACTTTATAAATTGGAGGAGCCAAATTGACCCCTCCAATTCTAATGCCTCATTTTCGGCATTTCCTAAAAATATTCTATGACCTGAAATTATGGTTACAATGGTTACATTAGTTACAAGCCTTGTAAATACTACGTTTGTTTTGTAATTTTACTGTAACCGAGTGTAACCTTTGTAACCGATGTAATTTTACTTTTTAAGGTAGAATTACATTAGTTACAAGTTCAACGTCATATCTTTCAAGCACTTGTAAACCAAAAAACAACTTGTAACCGATGTAACCGTAATTTTGACTGTACAGCTATTTGAGAATTAATTTTTGTAATACACGATAAAATTGTAAATTGCTTTAGATGGGTTACACAATATAACATCATCGGTGTAAAGAAATGACGGGCGAACAAATAATAAAGATAATTTTCTTACTGGCGGCGATTGCTATGTTCACCATGATACCCGTATATTATTTTACCATGATGCAGGGTTTAAACTGGGAAGAATGGCTACCTATTATATTGTTTACGGCAACGGGGATTTTATGTCTGGTTAGCTATTTCATTAAACACATGGAACATATAAGGAATAAGAGAGAATGGTAATAAAAAAAGCACCTGATAGGGAACAAACAACAACGAAATCCCTAAAAGATGCGTTTGATAAAGGGCTATTAACCAATCTTTACTTACTGCAAATTTACTATATACTTCTTTTCAAAAATGTTAAAGATTGCTGTAAAATAAAAAACGCACCTTACAGGGAAACTTTAAACAATCCCTGAAAGATGCGCTAAAAGGTTAACACCAAACGTATGAAGAAATCATTAACCTTTTTTGAAAGAACGTATAAGCAAATTTAAAAAGTATTTCCAAACGTATCCGCCCACTATACCACGTCTTGTATTTTGAGTGGTAATAGTTTATGGAGTTCAGATTTTTTAGTGTCGGGTAATTTGGTAAGGGTTTCTTCTAACCACGTATAAGGATTGATATTATTTTTTTTGCAACAGGTAATCAGGCTGTAAATAATTCCTGCTCTGGCAGCCGCTTGGTGTGAACCTGCAAACAAATAGTTTTTTCTGCCCAGTGCAATAGGTCTGATAGCATTTTCCACTAAGTTGTTGTCTATTTCTAATATACCGTCGCTGGCAAACAAACAGAGTTTGTTCCAACGGATGTTCATATAGTTAATAGCTTTTCCTATGGGGCTTTTGGGAGTAACGGCTGATTGGTTTTGTGTTAACCAGTTTTTTATTTCAGTAAGTAAGGCTACACTTTTTTGTTGTCTTAGTGCTAAACGTCCTTCGTGAGTAAGGTTTAATTTTCTTGCCTCATCTTCAATCGTATAAAGTTCTTGCAATTTATCCAGCATCCATGTTGCTCTTGCCTTATCGTTTTGCTGTGCATCAAAAAAGTATCTGCGTGCATGTGCCATACAACCTGCCAGTTTAATTTGTTTGTGTGGTAACGCATCATACACACTATACCCGTCGGTTTGCAGATAGCCCTGATAATCCTGTAAAAAATTAGTGGGTGCGGTTTGCCCTCTGCTGCTATCATATTGGTAAAGCACTAATCCGTTCTCTACATCATGGTAAACCCAGTAGTAACCCCGATGCGTAGTCCCCTTTTTATCTTTATCTAACACTTTGATGGGTGTTTCATCGGCTTGTATGTAGTTACTTTTTTTGACTCGTTCAACGAGTTCATCATACAGGTATTCTAAAAGTTTGATGGATTCGGCAACCCAGTTGCCTACCGTTGAATCGCTTAGTTTTACGCCTAAGCGTTCGTATTTTTTTAACTGACGGTAAAGGGGCATGTGGTCAACGTACTTATCTAATAATAACATAACCAGTAAACTTACATCTACTACACCTCCCTGTATGGGGCGGGACGGAAGCTCGGCTATAACAATACCTTCTTTGTTGGCTTTTGCATACTTAGGACGTGTAATTACTTTAACATAAAATTTTTGTGGCACAATGGCTAATAACTCGGTTCTTTCTTCGCCAATCTTAACCATGTCATCGGTTTTATCAGACGGCTCTATAACCATTTCTACCCGTTCTAAATCGGCTGGTATATCTAACTTGCTATAATCGGTACGTTTAGTGTTAGTAACCTTACGGTGATACATAGCTTTTTGTGTTTCTATATCCTGTGGTAAATCTAAATCTACTTTTTCTATAAATTCTAATTGGGTTTGCTCCGGGTGTTCAATAACCTTATGTTGTTCCTGTTTGGAGCCAAACAACATTTTCTGAAGAATGTTGACTTGGTATTTTAGATTTTCATTCTCGGTTTTCTTTTCTTCAAGCAGTGTGATAAAGTCCTCAGAAGAATAATTTTTGTAGGTTTCAATCACGCTTCAAAGATACGCTGTAAGCCTTGATAACACTGATTAATTTATCACAAATTACAAACAGGTTGGTGTGTGTATCGCCTGTGTTTTCTGACCGTTTTTAATACTACCCCCTGCAAGATGAAAAGTAATTGTTCGGAACTAATCTGTTGGGATGTCCCGCCGTTTAATAAGGGAAGTTCAAATGTTCCTTTTTCCAAACGCTTGTAATACATGGCAAAACCGTCTCCCTGCCAATGCAATAGTTTTAGCTGGTTCTTACGTCGGTTAAGAAAAATATATAAATCACCGCTTAGCGGGTCTCTTTTTAATTGATTGCTAACCACACCACTCAACGCATCCAAGCCGTTACGCATATCTGTGCTTTGTGAATACAGGTAATAGTTCTTTATCTGATAATGAAACAGCATCTTACATAAGCTCTTTTATAAAACCTGCATCGGGTAACGCATGAAAAATAATCTGTACGCCACTTGGAAAGTGAATCTCACAACTGATTTCTTTGGGTTGCTCTATCGCTCGTAACGGTATCTGTTTCGGTTGTGCTACACTACGTAACGGGATAGGTATAAACTCGCCCTTTGTTACGGGTTCGTTTTTTTGCTGTCCTCTCCTTTGCCAGTTGTATAGTGTTAGGATTTGTTCAGGTATATTTTCTGCCCGACAAAATTCGGGTATGCTTTTCCCGCTCTCCTGCCACTTGGCTAATAACATATCTCTGCGCGTAACCTCTGCCGCTGGTATAACACCTCCCATGACTGTATCTTTTTATCATGCAATACTACTTACTTCTTAAACCTACATCAGACGCGGTACAATGGAGGGATACTTCCAAACGGACTTTAAATGTTCAAAAGTTGATGGCAGAATTAACCCCTTACGGTTTAAAATTTAAAACAGGATTTAAAAGCACCGTATTAAATAAAGCCACTTCCTTTTAATATTAAGGCTTGCCACCTTTTAAATTTAAAAGAAGATTTAAAACACTTATCTTAAATATTAAAGCCATTCTTTTAAATATTACGTCGTTTTAAATACCGTTTACCGAAGTAAACCTTTCCTCTCTTTTAAATCCAAATGCCGTAAACCCCTTTACAGCAAAGAGATACAGCCTTTTTAAACAAAACGAACTCTTTAAAATGTTTTAAAATTCATTTTGAGTGCATTTCTGACACTCATTGTAAGCCGTGCCATTGCAGGGGGTTTTTATTACGCGGAGCTTTGCAGAGGCGATTTAAAACCTTTTAAATTTTAAATGATAAGCACCGAGCAAGAAGCAGTTTTTTTAAAAGGTTTAAAATTTAAAAACCTTGCCATCAGTGGAGTTGACGGCGAGCGAAGAAACGCAGGTTTAAAATTAAAACGGTTTTTTAAAGAGTATAATTTAAAAGACAGCGACCTAACCGACTTTGAAACCAAAGCAGCTAACGGCTTCCGTATCGTCTATTTAAACCATGTGTTTTATAATGGCGACGACTTGGTAAGCTACCTAAAGACAAAGCCAATTAAAAAACAATTACGGGCTTTCTTCTCCATTTTAAAACTACTCATCATCCGTAAAGCAAAAGAAATCCGAAAAGATTTTAAAACAAGGGTAGAAATTTTAAAACGAAAATTAAAACGATGTCAATAATTAAACTGAATGCCGAGAAAATTAAAAGGTTTTTAAATGATGCCTCTAAACTGGCATACAAACAGGATTTAAAACCTATGGGCGCAATCTTCGTGAAAGATAACAACGAAGTAATCGTATGCGTAGATAACGAATGTTCGGATAAAACATTTATAGACTGTCTGCAAGCCTTAGTAAAACAACACAAAAACGGTTAACCAAAAACCCATGTCGGAAACACACGAAGAACTGGACGAGCAGGACAACAATAAGAAAAGCCTTAAATACTTTATCCTGTTTGTCATTAAGCCTGAGCTAAAGGATAGCTGCAATTTTATGGCAGTCAAATTAGCCCACATCATTGCAGACAAACGCAGAGATACGATTAAGTCAAACGTTACGGGCATGGATGCAGAAACAAAAGAGGAAACATCCAAAGACGTACCGAATGTTTTAAAACTATCCGAGAATCCTAACTACGAAGATATATTCTTGGGTTTTTTTATCGGTATGATTAAAGATTTTAAAGAATTGCACGAAGCCGATTTAAAATTTCAGTTTATAGATATACCCGTTTATGAAGCCGACGGCAAGACCATACAAAAAATAACCTTAGAAGATGGTAAGGTAGTGCCACACATTATTAAAAAGCATTTAAACACCCGCATACGATTTGTACGCACAGACGGTAAGCCCTGCGAGCAGAATTTTAGAAGTGAATTTTAAACATGAACGAAGGTGATACCATAAACCCCGATAATGAACAACAAACACAGGAAACTGTAACCTCTGAAAACCAACAGACAGAGGAAACCGTACATACTGAAACGGAGCAAGTACAGGAAGTTATAACACCTGAAAACCAACCCGCAGAAGAACCTGTTATTATTTCAGAGCCGACGGCGGCTACCATGAAGCATAAAAGCAGGGGCGTTCAGAAAGGGGCTAAAAGAAATCCCTACAAAAAAAGCACTGCACACATTGAAGAAGCGACCATCATTAAAGATGAGAGTACACAAAAACTGGATGAGTTCAACAACGAGAACATACAATATGAAGAAGTGAAAGCGGAACAACCGAAAGCAAGCACCGCAACCGCGCCACACGTAGAGCCTGTTATAGAAGTTAAACAGCCGGAGGGGGTAAAAGTATTTGTACCTAAATACAATACGGATTTGTTTAACGGATTGTTTCTGATTAAAATATTTGATTTCGTTTTTCCTCATGTACTAAAGAAAATCCTTGTCCTGTTTGGAGTTAAAAAAGCAAAGCAATTAAAACCTGCACTATTAAAACTCGACGATGATGAACGGGGCGACTTTAATGATTTAGCGGATGAAGTTGCCCCGTATATATTCGGTAAGATACCGCCCGCGATACTGCTAACGATTTTCTTCGGTTACACATACAGCCGTAAAACAATGGCAGCTCTTGAAAAATTACCCGACGAATAAAGAAGAAAAATTATAAATCAAAAAAAACAATCATGTATAAAATAACCGTAGAAAAAAATGGTAAAAAGTTTTTAGTAGTAGAATATCTAACGCTAAACTCCATCAATAAAGAAAGAAAGGCCTTAATCAGAAAATACAAACTCAAAAGACAAAAAGGCTTTTGGTCTAATTTAAAGACTGGCAAGTACTGTATCGAGTTATACACCAATTATTAATTAATAAACCAATCATGCCAAAATCACTTGTAAGAAATTTTAAAACCTATGCAGCAGCAGAAAAAGCCGTAAACAAAGCAGGGTATTCAGAAGAAAGAGGCGGTAATCCGATAACGACAGGAGTATGGTTTTACCATAAAGACAATACAGGCAAGGTTAAAAAAGTGGCTGTCATTTTCAGGGCAAGTGCAAGTATATATAAAGCATTGTACTATACTGTTTAAGAGCAAGTATGAACGGTAAAAATTTCGTAGTAGTCGCTTTAAGGGGAGCAGGTAAAACAACTTGGATAAAAGCCTTGCTGAATAAATGGCGCGGTCGTAAAGATTATATCTTGGATTACTACTATGAATACCTGAAGTATAAAAACTATTTCACGGATAAACCCGATAAAGAAAAGTTTTTAGATTGTATTGATACCGAAGCCAGTCATAAACAAGCCAGTTGCAATATACTTTTTGAAGAAGCCACCTTTTATTTAAGAAACATAGGGATAACGGACGGGCGCATTATCAGACAACTAACAGGCGCACATCATACCTGCAACATAAACATTTTTGTTTTTCACTCGTTGCTTGCCGTCCCTTCCGACATTATGCGCCTGATAGATTTTTGGGTAATCTTTCAAACCGATGCACAGGAAAAAAATAAAGTGCTTAAACACTTTGAAGGCTATCCTAAAATCATAGAAAAATATTTAGACGTACAAAAGAAAACACACGGTACATCTTTTAACCGTGATAAGAAAACATACCCGGACGAAAGAAGCAAAAAGTTTTTCCATTATCACCGAGTACACGCAAGATAAATTATTTTAAAATGAAAAGAACACCTGTAAAGTCCTATACGATTGACGATTTATGTAAGTTATACGGCATTACACGCAATGTTTTTTTCTCATGGAGAAAACTATTTATCAAAAAACTTGGCAAGCTGCAAGGTAGAATATACACACCTGCACAAGTAAAAATTATATTTGAATATGTCGGTTATCCCGACACCAAGTCCTATACGATTGATGAGTTATGTAAACTATACCGTATTACAAGAACGGTATTTTTCTCATGGAGAATATTATTTATCAAGAAGCTCGGCAAACTGATAGGCGGAGTATATATGCCTGTGCAGGGAAATATCATATTTGCACACGTCGGTTTTCCCGAAGAAGCCGAATAAGCCCACACACCTCTCGTATCAAACGTTTTCACGTTTTACAAACACGTTTAAGAGTTTCTTCTTAAACGCTTTTCAATCATTTTAAATACGTATCAGTCATTAAAAATCATTTTCAGTATGATTTAATGCGATGTAATTCTTTGTAGTCCGTTTCAATCATTTTCAATGTGTATCTGCTGTATCGCCCTACCCGTGCGGGGCAACCTTTGTGCCGTAATCAAAACAAAAACAAAAAAAAACTAAAAATGATAACCATAGACCACGACGCAAAAGAAGGTAAACTAAAAGTTTACATGATAGGAGTTAGCCAAATCTTCTTGGCTGGAATACTGCTTACGCTTGTTCACATCCTATTTAAAAAACAAATCAACGGATTAGAGCAAGCCCTGTCTTAATCCATCCACCTAAACAATTAAACCCTCTTATAAAAAAAACATGACCAGCACAGAAAACATCCAAAACGCAGTAGCCCTTTTAAGGAATATGCCAACAGGCACAGAAGCCCAAAAAGTGTACAACAGTTTATCATCACCCGAATTGCACGCGCTCGAAGGGGTTGACGACTTGGAATCCATTATCGGCAGAGACCATGCCGAAGCCATTAAGCACATGGCAAAAACAAAAAAATATATTCGTCATGCGAATATCAGTTTAATTATCACCCGTACCCTAACCAAAGGCGGTGCATTTTTAACCAACGGAAGCAATCAGCAAATTGCTTTACCTGCTCCCTGTTTCGGGGTGTTGGAAGATGCAAGCTCATACACCCGTGTATTAGCTGCTTACTTACCCGACGACCAAAGTGTAGGTATTAAAAACATCAGCAATTCAACAGACGGTAAATCCAAGATTTTCACTTTTGAAAATCTGCAAGGGGGGACAACCGACACAATAGAAGAAACCGTTAGCATCGCGCAAGGCGGCGGTAATCCGTACCCAAATTTATTGCGCGCCATGCAACACATGAAGTTTGACATCATAGACCCTAAAATGATGATTTCAGACACCTTGAGAATAAACCAATTCGACCAAGTGTTGAATGTGTACAAAGGTTCTCCGTTCACTAACGTAAGTACCGATAGCATCAACCCACAGGAATATAAAGAAGATGTTTTGTCGGATGCAACCATACGCATCTTCCGTAAACTAACCATTTACATACAACCTGAAAAGACCTTAGTACCCATGATTGTTGCGCCTACCACGCCTCCCGTTGGTACGCCAATACTTAACGTGTCTTTCTATTCAACATTAGTGTTATCGCTGGGCATAATATCAGAATAAGGAGAACCAAGCAAGAATAACACCTAACAAGCCCCTCTCAAATCGGGAGGGGCTTTTTTAAAAGCATTACAAAAATCAAATCATGGCAAAGGCTAAAAAAGAATCAGGTTTTAAAAAGTTACTGGATAAAGCAGCACATCCCTTTGACGTATTGTTAGATGTTGCTTTAGCACCGGGTAAGTTAGCCGCGTTTGCCCCATTAGCTCCCTTGTTCGGGGTAATGGAATTAGGATTAAAGAAAAAAGGGGCTAAGGTGATGGGTTCTAAATTAGACTATCCCGAAAACTTAGCACGCCAATTTTACCAAGTAGTTATTTTAAACAAGCCACCCTTAACGCAAGGCGTTGGTTTAGCAGATAAAGGTAAACACCACTTAGAAAGTGCCGACGATGCAAGTGCAGCAGCAAGCGGGGCGGGTGGTGCAATCGTTGACCAAGTTTCCAAATCATTAGGCGGTACAGGCTTAGTAGGCAGCTTGGCGGGTACAGCTCTGCAAATCATACACGGCATCGTAAAATTTATTACCGCCAATAAAAAGAAAGCAACGGGGCAACCCTTAACAGCCGATGAGCAAGCCGTTTCAGGCAACACACCGCCCGACAAAGATTTAGCGGACGAATCCGATAAAGCACAGGACG
>Ga0302185_10000869_pt1 | contig 22295 bp, 17 predicted proteins | sample II_Bog_E1_1_FD_200231 | JGI IMG/M metagenome (GOLD analysis project Ga0302185, IMG submission 200231) | Peat permafrost microbial communities from Stordalen Mire near Abisko, Sweden - II_Bog_E1_2 | ecosystem: Environmental > Terrestrial > Soil > Wetlands > Peat | place: Sweden: Abisko... | reverse complement strand
TTTACCCACATTCACTATCAAGTTACGGATCTCCTGCAATTGGTTAGGATCGAGTCCGCTGGTGGGTTCATCCAGTATTAAAACCTTGGGGTCGTGCATTAAAGCCTGTGCAAGGCCCACACGCTGGCGATACCCTTTTGATAAGGCACCTATTTTTTTCTTTTGTTCTACCTGAAGACCGGTAATGTCAATCATTTCCTGTATGCGCTTATCCGGATTTTTGATGTGATGCAGGCCAGCTATAAAAGCAAGGTATTCCTTTACATACATATCCAGGTAAAGCGGATTGTTTTCTGCCAGATAGCCTACATTCTCCCTTACTTTGAGCGAATCTTCTTCCACATCATATCCGCAGACGGTTGCTTTGCCGGCAGTTTGGGGTAAAAAGCAGGTTATTATTTTCATCATGGTACTCTTTCCGGCTCCGTTAGGGCCAAGGAATCCAACTACTTCACCACTCTGAATATTAAACGATACATCATCCAGCGCTTTTTGAGTGCCGTATATTTTAGTGATATGTTCTACTGATACTGACATAAGTGCAAAGGTATTAAAGATTTTTCTTACACCATGATTCAGATTTGATACGCAGAAACAAAACAATATTGCCTCTTATATCACAAAGAATCCAGTAAATTTTTGATTGTACACGCAGTTCAATCTTGTACTCATACTTTGATTGTCTAAGCGCTTTTGCTCTTTGAATTTGATAGATTGATTTTGCCTCTTTAATTTTACGGATTAATTCTTCAATGGCTCGGGTTGGCTCCTTGCTGCCTATATCATCAATATCGCGGATAAATGATTTTTTAAATTTTAATTCCACGCTTCTTCAATGCTTTTTTGGCTTCAGCATCACTTAATGTTCCGGTTTTTCTTCCCTCTGCCATTAATTGTAATAGTTTTGAGTCTCTGTATTCTTCATCTGATAATACAGTAACCTTCTCTCCAAAAATATCCTTTACGAATTTTTTTAAGAGAGCCGCATTCCCTTCTTCTTTAATTTTAATTACTAATACACTCATTTGGTCTGAATTTTACACAAAGTTACAACATTTTAATAGAGCACGGATGATACGGATAAGACAGGGTTAAGCGGATTATTTTTCCAAATAAAAATATGTTGGGAAAAGAGAATCTTTTTCAGCTGCATTAACTCGTTTCACCCATTCAGGATAATAGTACTTCACTCGGAGTGTACTATCATTTATTAAAGTATAAGTAGAAAAAATTGCTCCATATTTAGGAGATCTCTTTACTCCGTTTGATTTGTATAGAAAAGACAAATCATGAGTACAGTCCATTTTATAAGACCATAAAAGGTCTATTGTAGTGTCGCTTCTATTGTAAGTAAAGTAATCATATTCACATTGAAAATCAAAAGAATAAATCGCATACTCTTCCCGGAAAGTAATTTCACATAAATAACTTGTTGTATCAGCATGGTTTACTCTCCAATGAATATAAGATGTGTTACTTATATAATCATCAATCTTCTTCTTTCTGTGATGTTCAATTTCGGATGATTTACTAGTAGCTTCCTTATTAGTACTTTGATTTATTTTTTTAATTGAGACAGAGGAATCTTGCTTTGCTGCTAAAGTATCCTTGCGTTCGGATAAGTTGCAGCTAAAAAGTATTGGCAAGGTAAAAAATGAGATAAGGATTCTTTTCATGAAAGAATAAAATAAAACTCAAAGCTACAAATAAAAAACCCCAACCTGTTACAGTTGGGGTTTCAAAAGTGGGCAACAACATACTCTACCGCTTTTTGGGCAGTACCATCTGCGAAGGCGGTCTTAACTTCTCTGTTCGGAATGGGAAGAGGTGAACCCCGCTTCTATAGTCACCCTAAGATGGACTAATAGAAATTAGCATTTAAGCTAACGGCTATTAAATAAGTTTGACATAAAGAATTAAGAAAAAACAACAAGATCATCAGAGGACAACATAAAGTAAATACTGCTCAAAAGTCTACGGGTTATTAGTACTACTCGGCTTTGCCATTGCTGACTTTACACCTGTAGCCTATCAACGTCATCATCTTTAACGACCCTTAAAAGAAATCTTATCTTGAGGTGGGCTTCGCGCTTAGATGCTTTCAGCGCTTATCCCTTCCAGATATAGCTACTCTGCGATGCAGCTGGCGCCACAGCAGATACACCAGAGATCTGTCCAACTCGGTCCTCTCGTACTAGAGTCAGCTCCTCTCAAATTTCTAGCGCCCACAACAGATAGGGACCGAACTGTCTCGCGACGTTCTGAACCCAGCTCGCGTGCCACTTTAATGGGCGAACAGCCCAACCCTTGGGACCTTCTTCAGCCCCAGGATGTGACGAGCCGACATCGAGGTGCCAAACCCCCCCGTCGATATGAGCTCTTGGGGAGGATCAGCCTGTTATCCCCGGCGTACCTTTTATCCTTTGAGCGATGGCCCTTCCATGCGGAACCACCGGATCACTATATCCGCCTTTCGGCTCTGTTCGGCTTGTCTGCCTCACAGTCAAGCACCCTTATGCTATTGCGCTCCACGTACGGTTACCAAGCGTACTGAGGGTACCTTTGAAAGCCTCCGATACTTTTTTGGAGGCGACCACCCCAGTCAAACTATCCACCAAACACTGTCTCCCGTGGTTACGGGATTAGACTTCAAATAAACGAAAAGTGGTATTTCACTGTTGACTCCACCACGGCTAGCGCCGCAGCTTCAAAGTCTCCCACCTATGCTACATATCATTCACCCAAAGACAATGTTAAGTTATAGTAAAGGTGCACGGGGTCTTTCCGTCCCGTTGCAGGAAATCGGCGTCTTCACCGATATCACAATTTCACCGAGCTCGCGGTCGAGACAGCCATCCAGTCGTTACACCATTCGTGCAGGTCGGAACTTACCCGACAAGGAATTTCGCTACCTTAGGACCGTTATAGTTACGGCCGCCGTTTACTGGGGCTTCGATTCAAAGCTTTGCCTTACGGCTAACCTCTCCTCTTAACCTTCCAGCACCGGGCAGGTGTCAGGCCTTATACTTCATCTTTCGATTTTGCAAAGCCCTGTGTTTTTGTTAAACAGTCGCTAGATGCATTTATCTGCGGCCCCCCTTGCGGAGGGCACCCTTTCTCCCGAAGTTACAGGGTTATCTTGCCTAGTTCCTTAACCGCGGCTCACTCGAGCACCTCAGGATATTCTCCTTGACTACCTGTGTCGGTTTGCGGTACGGGTTGCTGTTACCTGAAGCTTAGAGGATTTTCTCGGAAGTCTGATTAGGGTCATTATCCGCTTGCCCGAAGGCTCACGGTACTATCGGCTTCAGCACAGGCGGTGGATTTACCTGCCGCCCGTATACCTTTGCTTTTTAACCTCCTATTCCGTCAGGAGGCAGACCTTTCACTACTCCGTCACCCCATCGCAGTAAAGCAAGTACTGGAATATTAACCAGTTGTCCATCGACTTATCCGTTCGGATTCGCCTTAGGCCCCGACTAACCCTGAACCGATTAACGTTGTTCAGGAAACCTTAGTCTATCGGTGTGCGGGTTTCTCACCCGCATTATCGTTACTTATGCCTACATTTTCTTTTCCAAACGCTCCAATACCTCTTACGAGGCACCTTCTGCGCCGTTTGGAATGCTCCCCTACCACTAACGCATTGCTGCGCCGTTCATAGCTTCGGTAGTATGTTTTATGCCCGTTTATCTTCCACGCCCAACCGCTCGACCAGTGAGCTGTTACGCACTCTTTAAATGAATGGCTGCTTCCAAGCAAACATCCTGGCTGTCAGTGCAGTCAGACCTCGTTAGATGCAACTTAACATACATTTGGGGACCTTAGCTGATGATCTGGTTTGTTTGCCTCTCGTCCCAGGACCTTGGCGCCCAGAGACTCACTCCTGATTATATGTCGTAGCATTCGGAGTTTGTCAGGGTTCGGCAGGCGATGAAGCCCCCTAGCCCAATCAGTAGCTCTACCTCTACGACAATTCAATCAAGGCTGTTCCTAAAAACATTTCGGGGAGTACGAGCTATCTCCCAGTTTGATTAGCCTTTCACCCCTATCCACAGTTCATCCGAGAACTTTTCAACGTTCACCAGTTCGGACCTCCATCCCGTGTTACCGGAACTTCATCCTGACCATGGATAGATCACAAGGTTTCGCGTCTACCCCCACTAACTGTACGCCCAGTTAAGACTTGCTTTCGCTTCGGCTGCTTGCGTTCACGCAATTAACCTTGCTAGTGAGGTGTAACTCGTAGGCTCATTATGCAAAAGGCACGCTGTCACCCCATAAAGGGGCTCCAACTGCTTGTAAGCGTATGGTTTCAGGTTCTATTTCACTCCTCTGTTCGAGGTTCTTTTCGCCTTTCCTTCACAGTACTTGTTCGCTATCGGTATCTTATGAGTATTTAGCCTTACCGGATGGTGCCGGCAAATTCCCACAGGGCGTCTCCGACCCCGCGGTACTCAGGATACTACTAGGTAATAAGTGAAATTCGTGTACGGGGCTATCACCTCCTATGGCGTTTCTTTCCAGAAACTTCCACTTTCCACTTATAGTCCACATTGTAGTCCTACAACCCCTGCGTGGCCTTAACCACACAGGTTTGGGCTGTTCCCCGTTCGCTCGCCACTACTTGGGGAATCACTATTTGTTTTCTCTTCCTCTGGGTACTTAGATGTTTCAGTTCTCCAGGTTGGCACTTTCGTGGCACACCTTCAATGTGCCGGGTTCCCCCATTCAGAAATCTTCGGATATAACGGTTATTCGGCACCTTCCCGAAGCTTATCGCAGCCTATCACGTCTTTCATCGCCTATAAGATCCAAGGCATCCACCATACGCCCTTAAGTAACTTTCTTACTAAAATTTATTTTACATTGACCTCTGTTTATAGATCATTGTTGTATTTTCTAATTCAATATGTCAAAGAACGCTCATCAAACTTACAACAGTTTGACGTTGTGGAGAATATCGGAGTCGAACCGATGACCCCCTGCTTGCAAAGCAGGTGCTCTAGCCAGCTGAGCTAATTCCCCTTGTGTTTTACAAGGGAATCCTACAAAACTGATGAACCCTTTCTGATATATTATATTTCAGACTGTTCTATTCAGTTGAGCTAAATCCCCAATCGAGTTTCGTTTACTTCGGCAGAGCTTTTCTGCTTAGTAGTCCCGGGCAGAGTTGAACTGCCGACCCCTACATTATCAGTGTAGTGCTCTAACCAACTGAGCTACGGGACTGTATTAGGATAGACGAGTTGTCTATTAATGTGCCCGCTACAATACCCGCTGTGCCTCATTAGGTTACAGGGTTATCTCGCATTGGGAAAAATTAAAGAAGTAAGATAGCGGAACAAACGAAATCAATTCGCTCTAAAAAGGAGGTATTCCAACCGCACCTTCCGGTACGGTTACCTTGTTACGACTTAGCCCCAGTCATTGGTTTTACCTTAGGCAACGCCTTGCGGCAATCAACTTCAGGTACTCCCAACTTCCATGGCTTGACGGGCGGTGTGTACAAGGCCCGGGAACGTATTCACCGCGCCATTGCTGATGCGCGATTACTAGCGAATCCAACTTCAAGAGGTCGAATTGCAGACCTCTATCCGAACTGAGACCGAATTTAGAGATTAGCATCTTGTTACCAAGTAGCTGCCCATTGTTTCGGCCATTGTAGCACGTGTGTAGCCCTGGACGTAAGGGCCGTGATGACTTGACGTCGTCCCCACCTTCCTCACTGCTTACGCAGGCAGTTCCACTAGAGTCCCCGACATTACTCGCTGGCAACTAATGGTAGGGGTTGCGCTCGTTACAGGACTTAACCCAACACCTCACGGCACGAGCTGACGACAGCCATGCAGCACCTAGTTTCGTGTCCTTTCGGAAAGCTCCCTTTCAGGAGCGGTCACTAACTTTCAAGCCCAGGTAAGGTTCCTCGCGTACCATCGAATTAAACCACATGCTCCTCCGCTTGTGCGGGCCCCCGTCAATTCCTTTGAGTTTCAATCTTGCGATCGTACTCCCCAGGTGGATTACTTAACGCTTTCGCTTTGACACGTACGCTAACGCGCACACATCTAGTAATCAACGTTTACGGCGTGGACTACCAGGGTATCTAATCCTGTTTGATCCCCACGCTTTCGTGCCTCAGCGTCAGTTGTAGTGTTGTGAACTGCCTTCGCAATGGGTGTTCTGTGTCATATCTAAGCATTTCACCGCTACACGACACATTCCATTCACATCCAATACACTCAAGAATAATAGTATCAATGGCAGTTCTACAGTTAAGCTGTAGGTTTTCACCACTGACTTATCATTCCGCCTACGCACCCTTTAAACCCAGTGAATCCGGATAACGCTTGGATCCTCCGTATTACCGCGGCTGCTGGCACGGAGTTAGCCGATCCTTATTCTTACAGTACCATCAACCCTCGTAGAAACGAGGGGTTTTTTCCCGTACAAAAGCAGTTTACAATCCGTAGGACCTTCATCCTGCACGCGGCATGGCTGGTTCAGGCTTGCGCCCATTGACCAATATTCCTTACTGCTGCCTCCCGTAGGAGTCTGGCCCGTATCTCAGTGCCAGTGTGGGGGTAAATCCTCTTAGAACCCCTACCCATCGTAGCCTTGGTGAGCCGTTACCTCGCCAACTAGCTAATGGGACGCATGCCCGCCCTTAACCGCCGGAGCTTTAATTGCAAAGTGATGCCACTTCGCAGTGTTATGGAGTATTAATCCCGATTTCTCGGAGCTATTCTCCAGTTAAGGAAAGGTTACATACGTGTTACGCACCCGTGCGCCGGTCGCCAGCGAGTATTGCTACCCCTGCTGCCCCTCGACTTGCATGTATTAGGCCTGCCGCTAGCGTTAATCCTGAGCCAGGATCAAACTCTCCATTGTATGTTTGAGTTTATCCTAACTTCATGCATTCCTGCATTGGTTAAAAAATTACATTTTGGAATTGACTTCTAATTGCTTCCTCTGAATAAAACCAGAGGGGCAATCTTGCCCGCTATCTTTTCTTCTTCAATACTTCAAAGAACTTTCTGTATATTTATCTCTCTATTTCTAAAGAGTTTTTACATTCGTTTCTGTTACCTTTATTTTTTAAAGGGCTGCAAAGATACATATGATTTCGTTACTCCCAACATTTTCTGAAAAATATTTTTTCAGAGAGGTTGTTTATACTTATCAATCTCAAACCACTAAAGGGGCTTTGGACTTGATAAGGAACTTAAATCGCGATATACTTTTTACCCTTCAATTTCTAAGAACGTTTTTTCAAAAGGGACGCAAAAGTAGTATGTTTAATGATTCGAAAGTACACTTAGGTTCATATTTATTTAACCAAGCCTCTAACTTGCTGTAAATCAATAAAATAAATTTTAAAGAACCATTGTTCATTTCTATACCGAATAGATATTCCGAATTATAGGAGTTAATGCACTAATGGTCCTTGCGCTTTCGGAGTATGGTTAATACAGGGTTAAGTGTCAATAACGCATTTTTTATAAATTTGTGCCTGTATATTAGTATATGAAAAAGCAATTCACTGTCTTATTTGAATATGAAAGGTGGGCCAATGCAAGGATTTTAGATTCCATTACTCAACTAAAAGATGCGGACGAAAAGTGCCTGGAGATAATGGCGCACATATTATTGGCACAAACGGTTTGGTATTCTCGAATGGATGATAAAGCCGCTCCACCAGTGTGGGCAAAGAAATCATTGGAACAATGTAAGGAAATGAATACTGTAAACAATATGCAGCTGGCAGGCTTTATGGCAAAGCAAACAGATGATACGCTTGCAAGAGCAGTTAAGTACCAAAACACAAAAGGCGATAAGTTTACCAATACGGTTACACAGATTTTAACGCACCTGTTTAACCATAGTACGTATCATCGTGGACAAATAGTTGAAAGACTGAAAGGCAAATTACCAGTGGTGCCTGTTACCGATTATGTTGCTTTTTTGAGGGAAGAGTAAAAAATGTTATATTTGTTTGCTAATACTTATTGTTTTCCTATAAAAAAACTCCTCTTTTGTTTTTATAATATGAAAGGTATAATTCCCTATTTCATTTGCATGTTTGCACTAAGCTTTGCTTTTAAAGTACGTGCGCAGGTTAAAGCCACTATCAGTTTCAGCAACTGCATAATCCAAGCTAAAGATGGGGGCTATGTGCTGACAGGAAAAACCTATCCTAATGGCGGAGATATTTCAGCCATTTATATAGTAAAGCTAGATTCAATTAGCAATGTAAAATGGACTAAAACCATTTCGGGAACTAGCAATGAGTATGCTAATTCTATTATTCAGGCTAAGGACGGAAGCTATTTGCTGGTGGGAGAAATTTCCGGAGATGCGAGCGGGGTTGATATTACCATTGTAAAGTTAGACGGAATGGGTAATATTAAGTGGACCAAATCTATCGGCGACATGGATAATCAATATGCTTATTCAATAGTTCAAACAAAAGACGGTGGTTTTGCATTAACAGGGGCCACCTCCTTCGCTGGTTCGGAGGGTGAAAACATATATGTCGCAAAATTAGATGCTATGGGCAATGTTAAATGGAAAAAATCTATTGACGGCCCAACATATAGTGAAGGGTCATCCATAATTACAACCATTGATGGGGGATATGCTGTAGGTGGTTACAAGGAATCTCTTACTACCAATATGCACTCGGATGGAATCCGGTATGATTTTAATGTGGTAAAACTAGATTCGGCCGGTAAAGTACAATGGAAAAAGATCATTCGGGGCGCCGGTAGTAAATCAACCTATTCTATGGTGCAAACAAAAGACGGAGGTTACGTTGTAACGGGAACCATTGACTCTTCTGCTGTAAATAATGAGGATGTATATTTAGTAAAGATAGATGCAAAAGGTGCTTTGCAATGGACAAAAACGGTGGGTGGAAAATTTAAAGATATTAGTAATGCTGTTGTGCAAACCACTGACGGTGGATATGCTATAGCAGGCGCTACCAAAACTTCTTCCAAGGCCAACTTAAGTGTATATGCAATAAAATTTGACGCATCGGGTAAGGTTGTTTGGACGAAAGCAACCGGAGAACAGGGCGATAATGAGGGCGAATCTATTGTTCAAACGAGGGATGGAGGCTACGCTATTTCAGGATATACGAATGTTAATAATACAAGTAATTATAAATTTTATGCCGTCAAGTTAGATTCAAAAGGCAATGTACAATGGACTAAATCTATAGGTTCGGAAAATCACTGATTTATTGCTTTTTTGACGAAAAAGTAAAAAAATCGCTTTATATTTGCTTCCTCATATCTATTTTCTCACATGCAAGATTTTCTCTTTTGCTTTTATAAAAAAAGGCAAATCCCCTTTTACCTGATTCCAATTTTTATTTTGAATATTGCGTTTACTTCCAATGCGCAGGTAAAACCTAATTTGGATTTTAGCAGTTCCATTATCCAGACAAAAAGCGGAGGCTATGCCTTAACAGGAAAAACATATCCCAATGGCGGAGACGTTGCCGGAGTTTATGTGGTTAATTTAGATTCAACAGGAAACATTAACTGGACAAAAACTATTTCGGGCAAGTATGATGAATCCGGGAATTCTATAATCCAATCAAGGGATGGAGGATATGCACTTACCGGTGAAACATATTCCAGCGACTTTAGCGGACAAGATGTTTATGTAGTTAAATTAGATGCAGCTGGAAACATTAACTGGACCAAATCGGTTGGCGGAATGGATGATGAGTTTGGATATAGCATTGTTCAAATAAATGATGGAAGTTATTTTATTACTGGGGCAACATCTTCCATAGGCGCAGAAGGCGAAAATGTATATGTGGTAAAAATTGATTCAACAGGCAATATTAAATGGAAGAGGACTATTGACGGACCAAAATTCAGTCATGGCTCCTCTATTATCCTAACTAGTGACGGAGGATATGCAATAGGCGGATACAGGGAAGCTTCTGCCGATGCACATGAAAATACAATTCATTATGATTTTTCTATCATAAAGCTCGATTCGGCAGGCAATGTAAAATGGAATAAAACTATTGGAGGGGCCGGTAGTAAATCAACCTATTCTATGGTGCAAACAAAGGACGGGGGCTATGCTATAACCGGAGCCATAGATTCATCTGCCGTGAATAATCAGGATGTTTATGTGGTAAAGTTAGATACCGCCGGTAATTCGCAATGGACTAAAACTATTGGCGGAGCAAGTAAAGATGTTGGAGCGGCAATAATCCAAACACAAGATGGTGGATATGCCATAACGGGCGCTACAAAATCTTCGGGCGCGGGAAGTTTTGATGTATACGCCATAAAATTAGATGCAATAGGCAAAGTTATATGGACAAAAACCATTGGGGGAGAAGGCGATGATGAAGGTGAATCTATTGTTCAAACCTCAGATGGCGGTTATGCTATTGGAGGATTTACCAATGCTTATAAAACGAGCGATTATAAATTTTACGCCATCAAGTTAGATGCACAGGGAAATCAACAATGGGTAAAATCTATTGGTGCCCAAACCCGCTGATTTTTTTGTTTGAGTGAGAACTGAAAAATGCTTTATATTTGTTCGCAGATATTTAATTTTTCCAATATTTTTTTTAGTTTATATAAAATGAAGTACACTTCTCTTCTTCCTTTTTTTCTAATTCTTACAATAGGTTGTACCTTTACTTCTGTTGCGCAGGTAAAGCCAAACCTTGATTTCAGTAATTGCATAATTCAAACAAATGACGGAGGTTATGCCCTTACCGGAAAAACCTATACAAGTGATTTTAGCGGGGAAGATGTGTATGTAGTAAAATTAGATGCAGCAGGAAACATTAACTGGACAAAAACCATAGGCGGTAAGTACGATCAGTTCGGTAATTCTATTATTCAGACAAAAAATGGAGGTTACGCTATAACCGGAGCAACCTATTCCAGCAGTTTTACAGGAGAAGATGTGTATGCCGTAAACTTAGATACTGCAGGCAATGTTAAATGGACTCAAACAGTCGGTGGAATTAATGATGAGTTCGGCTATTCCATTGATCAGGCAAAAGACGGAGGTTATCTAATAACAGGTGCAACGTCGCCATTAGGCGAGGAAGTTGAAAATGTATACTTAGTGAAAACGGATTCGGCGGGCGGCATAAAATGGAAGAAAACATTTACCGGACTGGAATATGGTCACGGTTCATCCATAATAGAAACAAATGACGGAGGATATGCGATGGGTGGATACAAAGGAGGCAACACTTCCAACAAATATGATTTTTCAATCATAAAGCTTGATTCGGCTGGCAATGTAAAATGGAATAGAAGCATAGGCGGAACCGGCAGCAAAGCTACCTATTCCATGGTGCAAACGAAAGACGGGGGCTATATTGCAACCGGAACCATTGACTCTTCCTCTTTAAAAGATAAGGATGTTTATGTGGTAAAAATAGATGCCGAAGGAAACCTGCAATGGACTAAAACTCTTGGAGGCGCAAATGATGATATAGGTACAGCTATTATTCAAACTACCGATGGAGGCTATGCTTTAACAGGAGCTACCAAATCTTCAGGTGCCGGGGGTTATGATGTATTTGTTGTAAAACTAAATTCTAATGGTAATATTGGTTGGACAAAAAGCATTGGGGGAGAAGGTGACGATGAAGGTGAATCCATAGTTCAGACCAACGACGGAGGCTATGCTATCGGAGGATTTACGAATGTATACAAAACCGACGATTATAAATTTTATGCCCTAAAGTTAGATGCCACAGGTAATGTGCAATGGACAAAATCCATTGGCAACCAAGGTCACTGATTATGGTTTTTTTAGAAAAAGAAAAACTTGGGGTAGTTTAGTTATTGTAATGATGCGGCGCATTATTACCACTTCCTGTTCCTGTACAAGGGACATACATAGCCCCATCAACAAAATCTACCACTAAACCTATAACAGGGAAAGTTAATATGTCGAAAATTAAAGCTGCGGGCCTTATTTGACGATGTATGCCACCTTGGCCGGGTCCCTTTCTTTGGCAATCGGTTATAGTGCCACCGCAAATGGTGCCACAAGAGCTGAATAAAGTTAACGCTGAAAATAAAAGTATGGTTATTGTTTTCATAAATTGTTAAAAGATAAAATACGAAAATATAGATTTTTTTAAATAGGTCAATTCGTACCCATTTCCAAAACGGAAAAAATATGCCCCGTAAATTTAAAAATTTGGAATAGAAATATTACACCAAAAAATTTTCTTCGGTCAAGTCCGCATCTTTTAAGGCGTCTTTCAATTCATATTTGCCAATGCGGGTTCGTATAAGTGAATCGAGGTAGGCAGCGCTGCCGAGGGCTTTGCCAAAATCACGGGCCAGGGAACGGATATAAGTGCCTTTTTCACAAACCACTCTAAAGCTTATATTTACTTCATCCAGCCGTTTTACCTCCATTAATTTTATTGTCACTTTACGGGGCTTCATTATTATTTCTTCGCCTTCACGTGCTGAAAGGTAAGCCCGCTTTCCATTTATTTTTATGGCAGAGTGAGCAGGCGGTATCTGGTCAATTTCGCCTATAAAAGTTTTAGCAGCCTGTTGCAGCATATCATCGGTAATATGGCTGGTAGGGAAAGTTTCAGTTATTTCGGTTTCCTTGTCAAATGATGGACGGAAAGCACCTAAGGTAAAAACGCCTTCATATTCCTTTTCCATGTCCTGGAATTCGAATATTTTTTTGGTGTAAAAGCCCGAGCAAATAATTAACAATCCGGTTGCCAGTGGGTCTAAGGTGCCTGCATGGCCTACCTTAAACTTATGCCCGTATTTTTTTCGCAGCGCCCACCGTATCCTGCCAACTGCATCAAAGGAAGTCCACCGGTAAGGTTTATCAAACAGCAGGTAGCCGCCCTTGCTAAAATCCATTTCGCTGATATCCATCATAAATGCTGCGAATATAGGCACAGGACAAACCACTTAATAATAAATAATGTAATTTAGTGTCTTAAATAGTGCATAATCTGTTAAAATTTGGTCATGAAAAAATATATTTTTATCAATCTGTTGCTTATTATATTGCTGGGCATTTCTGTTTCGGCAAGTGCGCAAATAGCCGATACTTTTAACATTGTAACTAATAGAGATACTATGCAATCTCCGCCTAAAGGATATTATGGTTGGGGAGTTTTTCCTGCCGATACTGTTTCCTATCGCAAAGTATACCTTAATTTTACATTGGGTTGCGGCGGCGGCTGCAGCGGATGGGATTATACCGTAGATATTTACATTGTACAAAATACGCATCATAAAGATTCTACATTAGTAGAGGGACCTTCATTTACCGTAAACGGAAATCAAATGGATTCGGTTAAAGTAAGGTTTGATACAACCTATACCACCTATTTTGATACCACTACTCATAAAACAGATTCGAACAAAAATGCAGCCTATACCATTGTTCAATACAAACACTGTTCAACCCCCACCATACCCACCGATACGGTTCATTGGTGGATTGCAGGATATTATAACTATTATTACAATGCCTCGGGGCATAAAATAGATTCCGTTTATGTATCACCTGATACGGTTATGCATCTTAGCCACTGCCCCTATTATTCTGTTTACGATTCATTGGCAAATTACGAAATTGCACGTATGATTACCCCGTATGGAGGTTATTATGCCGGTGCCTGGACAAACCCGTACCGCTTTGATGTTACCGATTTTTCTTCATTGTTGCACGATTCCGTTCAGGTGGAGGTTTTTTACAGCGGCTGGACAAACCAATTTACAGCCACATGCAGTTTTGAGGTGATAACCGGAATTCCGGACCACAAGCCTTATAAGGCTATCAACATGTGGTCGGGAAGTTTCCCTTATGGAAGTGCCGGCAATCCAATCTCTAATTATCTTCATACGGATACCATTAAAATTGATACCGGAGCTTACGCAACCCGCCTACGTATTTTGCAAACCGGACATGGGGAAGATGATAACAACTGTACGGAATTTTGCGCCAACTACCAGCATGTGTTTGTTAACGGGGTGCAACGCTATAGCCCATTTGTATGGCGCGATGATTGCGGAATGAACGCGCTCCTTAACCAAGCCGGAACATGGCTCTATGATCGTGCTAACTGGTGTCCGGGTGATTTGGTAAATCCCTACCTGGATGATCTTACCCCTTATGTAAGACGCGGGGCTAAAAGCGCCCTTCAAATTACGGTCGATCCTTACACTTCTCCCAACGGTGGAAGTATTTATATTTTCGGAACTTCGCTTATCTATTATGGCAGGATAAACTTTAATCTGGATGCAGCCGTGGAAGATATTGTTGCACCCAATAGCTATGCACCTTATAGCAGGACAAACCCGGCTTGTGGAAGCCCCGAGGTAGTTATTCGCAATACCGGATCAGATACACTTAAGAGCCTTACTTTTAACTACGGTGAAGTAGGAGGGGCGCATTATAATTATACCTGGACAGGTAGTTTACCATTTGATGATACCGCTTTGGTTTATTTGCCACCGGTAGATTTGAAATCCTCATCCACCAATAAATTTGAAGTAACTATAAGCAGCCCAAATGGAGGGACCGATCAATATGCCAATAACAATTATATGCAGGTTCCATACGATACGGTTCCTGATTACCCGTCTTCCTTTATTATCAAGATAAAAACAAATTTGGCCGGATATCAATATTCTTATTTTATAGAGAACAGTAGCGGAACTATTGTAGATAGTAAGGGAGGATTTGCAAATTCATCAACCTATATTGATACCGTTGATCTTGCACCCGGATGCTATCATTTCGAGTTAGATGCTTCGGGCAAACAAGGCCTGTACTTTTTTGCCAACAGCAATGGTACCGGATCGATACAATTTATAAAACTCCATCCTTCTGTAGGCTTTAATACACTGCAGCCCGATTTCGGAACCTCTATATGTCAGAATTTTAATGTAGGAGCTGTTTCAGGTATTGGGAAATTAGCCTATACTATTAATTATTCCGTTTATCCAAATCCTGCCAGAAATGAGATTACTCTTGCCGGATTAAATGCTTCGTTGAAAGATAAAACAGTGAGGATATATTCCTCTTTAGGTTCGCTTGTTTACGAAAATACCATAAGCGGGGGTACTGACAAGGATATAATAAATATCGAAGATTTTACTTCCGGAATATATTGCGTAGTTATTTCAAATACCGATGGGCAGGTTGTAAAGAAAATAATGGTAACGAAATAAGACAAATCAAAAAAAAACACACACACTTTGAAAAACAATCTTCTGTGGGCTATGTTAATAGCAATAGGTTTTATGTTTATGGGATGCCCCTATCATTCCTCCGTTTCAATTGATAACCCAACTGTAAAGATTGAATCCAGGCTTCTTGGTAAATGGCAAAAACGCACTTCAGATGACGAAACATATATAATCACGCAAAAAGACGATTATAATTATGACATTTTGGAAAAGGAAAAAAATCCGCAGGAGGGCAGCAAGCCTAAAAAATACTGCGCGTTTCTTTCGGTTGTAAACGGAATTAAATTTTTGAATTTGTACGATCCAGATGACGACGCTAAAACCTATTATTTTTATAAACTTGAATTGGGTGACGGAATAGAAGGCTTTTCGCTTTCCCCCGTAACAGAATATGCTACCGAAACATTCACCAGATCAGATTCGCTTAAAAACTTTATTCAGGCAAACAGCGGACTGAGCTTTTTTTATGAAACAAAAGAGGAGTATATAAAAGTAGGGAAATAATTACTAGATTTGAATATCCTTTTGCAAATACGATAAAAATGGATACTTCAGAGAAAACCCGGTATGATTCTGGTATTGACCAAGGCGACAAGAGACCAAAAGTATGGGGTGTTTTTTTTATGTTAGCGGGAATTACCGGTTTAACTACTTCCATTTATTCGGGATACTATGATATGTATAATATAGTTCCACTATTCGGAACGGTAATAGCAGGAGTATTAATTGCTGCTTTATCAATACTAATGATAGTATATGGTTATAGGCTTTTTAAAAGAGATATTTAATCTTTTAAAAAGCAAGGAAGCTGCTATTGCCTTTCTACCACAAACTTTTTATTTATCACTGAATTCCGGTTGTATATTTTCAGAAAATAAAAACCATTTGCGAGATTGCTTACATCTATGGTGCTTACCTTACCTATGAATTGTCCTTCTGTTATTTTACTTCCCAATACATTATATACAGAATAAACCGGGTTAGCGGAGTTGGTATTCAAAGTAACCGTAATGGAACTGCTTGCCGGATTCGGATAAAGAAGGCATTGCATCGTATTTTGAGAAATATTTTGCACCCCTGTTACCGAGGCGGTGTTTATAATATATAAGGCTCCAAGACTAGAATCAAAATTAACTTGTACAGGTTCACTGCCTCCAACATCACCTATGAACCTTTTATTATCAGGGCAATAAGAGCCATGACAATTTACATGTTTGGTACCCGTCCAATAGGAACTCGTTGTATCGTTGAAATAGGTTAGTCTCTCCTGGTTGGTAGTATCGGAATTCATAATAAACCAATCATCTCCGCCAATTGAACCGCCCACATTATTGTCCAAATCCGTCATCCACACAATATGTTTTCCGTCTGCGCTATAAAAACCATGCTCGCAGTAAGGATAACTATGGGCGGTGGAGGTTATCTGTTCAATATTATTTCCTAAGGTATCGCAGGTATATATCTGATCATCCCAAACCCATAATTGGTTATAATCGCTGGCAAATAATATCTTGTTCCCGTCAGGCGACCAGCCATAAGGTTCATTAAAGGCAGATACACCACCGGGCATAATGGTTCTTATATGGGTTGAGTCAATATGCGGGCCATTTACGGTATCGTCAATAAAGGTGGCGATGTTTATTACCCAATAACCGAAGGCCTGTTTGCCGGCGCCACTGGCAGCAGCAGTCATGGATGCCCACATTATTTCATTCCCTTTGGGATTGAAATAAGGTTCTATCATAGCGCTTATGCCGGTTGAGGGGGTTGTTGTAAGCCTATATGCTTTCCTTCCGTCCATGGTCATTACCCATAAATCATTATATAATCCAATTCCGGGAATACAATACGCTGACAATCCCGAATGAACTTCTTTCTCTGCCATAAATAACATATACCTGCCGGTAGGTTGAAAATAAGGTTGCGCAAAATTTTTAGTCGGTAAAGAAGCATTCAGGCAATTGAAACATTGTTCATTCAACAGCGTATTGCCTGGGCCAACATGGGCGGTATAAATAGCATAATATCCATCGGGACGAATCAAATTGTAGGCAACTAAAGTGCTGTCGTATGGGCACCATGCAGAAGCCAATGCAGAGTCTCGGAATTTGGTAACCGTTACATAGGGCCTTTGCGCAATGCTAATTTCAGCTTGTACAAAAAGCATCGGAAAAAACAAGGGTAGAATTATTCTCTTCATCGTAAATAATTCATACAAAGATATAACAAAATAGAGCAATCTCAGGCGCCCACCTTTGGTGATGTATGTCACAGACTCCCATCGTATTAATAAGTTTCACCAAATTACCCTATCTTTGCAAAAATTTTGAACATGGCTAAGCGGCACGACTTTTATTATACGGAGGAAAAGGATATTCATTTTATCCGTCCTATTGAAATAATAAAGGAGCATCCCGAAGTAAGGAATTATATAGGTAAAAACCCGTATACTTTTGTTGCAATTACCGGTTTGGTAGCACTACAGTTTGGTATTGCCTTTTTTGTAAAAGGATTGCCTTGGTGGGCTGCATTGATAGCAGCCTATGTGGCAGGTGCCTTTTTGGTTCATGCTCTTTTTGTAATGGTTCATGAATGCTCACATAACTTATTATTTCAACGCAAACAGTTAAATACATTAGCCGGTATTTTTGCAAACTCGGCCATGTTTTTTCCTAGTTCAGTTTCATTTCAACGATATCATTTAAAACATCACGCACATCAGGGGATTCATGAACTGGATATGGATTTGCCATCAAATACGGAAGCTAAAGTGGCAAACAATACTTTTTTCGGTAAAGCAGTATGGTTGCTTTTTTATCCCATAGTTCAAACATTACGGTTGCCTCGAATGAAAGAAATTAAGCACGTTGATAAATGGGTGCTACTGAATTTTGTGGTGGTGGTAGGGGTTGATGTCGCCATTTGGTTTTTATTGGGCCCTGTTTCATTTATATATATGGTGGCTTCTCTTTTCTTTTCAGTAGGCTTGCATCCGCTTGGTGCACGCTGGGTGCAGGAGCATTTCCTTACCTCTGATGAAGTTCAGGAAACACACAGTTATTATGGTCCTCTTAATATTGTAGCGTTTAATGTAGGCTATCATAACGAACACCATGATTTTCCTTCTGTCCCATGGAACAATTTGCCCAAGGTTAAAAAAGCGGGTGAAAAGTGGTACAATGGAATAGCTTCCCACAATTCCTGGGTTGCACTTTGGCTTCGATTTTTGTTCGATAGAAATATTTCCGTCTATTCCCGTATGTTAAGAAGAAGACAGGAAAAGCCTGCCAAATCAAAATAAAATACACGCATGCCTGAAAAAAAAATTGGCATACTGGGCGCAGGAAGCTGGGCTACGGCCTTGGTTAAAATACTTTCCAATAATGCAGCTAATATTAACTGGTGGGCGCGGAAGCAGGAAACCATTGATCACATTAAAAAGTACAAACACAATCCCAATTATTTAAGCGATATTGAGTTGCCGGTTGAAAGGATTACCTTTTATTCTCATTTAAAAGAAATTATCGCAAATTCCGATATTCTGCTGATAGCTGTTCCTTCTGCATTTATGAGCGAATCATTCAAAGGTCTATCCAAAAATGATTTTAAAGGGAAGATGATATTTTCTCTTATAAAAGGTACGTTGCCCGATAAAAAAATAATGGTGAGTGAATACTTTCACAAGCATTTCGAAGTGTCCTTAAGTTCCTTTGGGATGATAGCAGGCCCCTGCCATGCAGAAGAAGTAGCACTCGAAAAGCTTTCGTATCTTACCGTTGCCAGTTCCGATAAAGTGGAAGCCGAAAATATGGCAAAGCTGTTAAGATGCCGCTATATTAAAGCCTGCACTTCGAGCGATATGCAAGGCATTGAATATACAGCTGCGCTAAAAAATATTTATGCAGTTGCAAGCGGTATCTGTCATGGGCTGGGGAACTATGGCGATAATTTTCAAGCAGTGCTGGTTACAAATGCCATACAGGAAATAAAGCGATTTATAGATGTGGCCTATCCCATGATAAGGGATACAAATCTTTCCGCTTATTTAGGAGACCTTTTAGTTACTGCCTATTCGCAATTCAGCCGCAACCGTATGCTGGGAAGTATGGTTGGAAAGGGTTATTCGGTAAAGTATGCTCAAATGGAAATGAATATGGTGGCGGAGGGCTATTATGCAGTGAAAACTATTTATACACTCAATCAAAATTACAAAGTACAAATGCCGATATGCGATGCCGTATATCGCATATTATATGAAAAAATGTCACCTTCAGTAGAAATTCGTTTACTTGCGGAAAGTCTTGCATAACTATGGAAAACCTTACAATTTGCCCTATTTGTCAGTCAACCGAGCTTAAGCCGTTTTTGGAGTGTATTGACTATACAGTTAGCAAGAATAAATTTATCATTGTACAATGCTCTTCCTGCGGGTTTCGTTTCACCAATCCCCGTCCTGAAGAGGCTGAGTCGGGCAAATATTATCAGAGTGAGGAGTATATTTCGCATTCCGATACACGAAAGGGGCTTATTAACAACCTCTATCACTATGCGCGTAAATTCACATTAAAGAAAAAACTGAAATTAATTACATCGGTAAGTAAAAAGCAGCAAGGAAACCTTTTAGATTTGGGATGCGGAACCGGTGCGTTTTTAAATATTTGCAAAGAGAATGGCTGGAAAGTACAAGGTATTGAGCCTTCGGCTGAAGCAAGAGATGTTGCAAAAAAAAATCACGGACTTGATTTGAACAATATAAATACGTGGGAAAAATTTCCGGATAATTCATTGGACGTGATAACGGCATGGCATGTGCTGGAACATGTATATAAATTAGAAGAGGAAGTGAAACAAGTAAAGCGAACATTAACAAGCGATGGTACTTTTGTTGTTGCATTACCTAATTGCAGCTCTGCCGATGCACAATTTTATGGTCAATATTGGGCTGCCTATGATTTGCCTCGCCATATTTGGCATTTTACACCTGCGGATGTAAAACGTTTTTTTGAAAAACAAGGCTTTACGTTGGAAGCAGTATTGCCTATGCCCTGGGATGCTTATTATATTTGCATGTTGAGTGAAAAGTATAAAGCCGGTAATGTTAATTATGGAAGAGCCATGGTACATGGTTGGGTATCCAACAACAACGGTAAAAAGAACGGCAATACCTGGAGCAGCCAAATATATATATTGAAGCCGGTTAAGTAGAGGGAAAAACCTTCTTATATTTGTATAATAATTCTACCCTATGTCTTTAACAATTGGTATTACAGATTGCAAAGAATGGACCAACTACGAACGCTGGATTAATAGCACAGGCTTGGATATTGGAGTCGTTCTGCTGAAAGCGGGCGAAGGCGAAGCCAGTTTTGTAAGCCACTGCGATGGTATTATTCTTTCGGGCGGAGAAGATGTTCAACCTTCATTATATGGCAAGCCCGAATACGCTGCGGAATATAATCTATCGGATTTCAACCCGGAACGGGATACCTTTGAATTGGGTGTTTTAAAAGAAGCCCTTGATTGTAATATACCCATACTTGGAATATGCAGAGGCTTACAGTTGTGCAATGTGTATTATAAAGGCACGTTGATTCCTGACCTGCCAAGTCGGGGAAAAGCAATTCATTCAGGGGGAACTAATTCAGAAACCATGCATGGAGTTACTTTAACTAATAAAAGCAGGTTTCATATAGTTATAGGAGAGGAAAAAGGAATAATAAACTCACATCACCATCAGGCGGCAGATTTACTGGGCAAAGGACTTGTTGCAACCGCTTTTTCCGATGATGGGGTAGTGGAAGGAATAGAAAAGTCTAAGAAACATGACGATGAATTTTTCCTGTTGGTTCAGTGGCATCCGGAAAGAATGGATGTCAATAATCCATTTTCAGGAAAACTGAGAGATGCTTTTATAAAAGCCAGTACAGAATATAATAAATACTCCAGTCTCAATCAATCCATAAGTGTTACCCCATAAAAACAAGTGTATTTTAAAATAAAACATGAAAAATAGAACACCCAAAGAAAGCTATACCATATCCACACAAATTGTTCTCCCGAACGATACCAATGTCCTTGGCAACCTAATGGGAGGAAGGCTTTTGCACTGGATGGATATTGCCGCGGCCATCTCTGCCCATCGTCATTCAAGCCGTGTGGTGGTTACCGCCTCTGTTAACCATGTATCTTTTGAACGCGCTATAAAACTGGGCGATTATGTAACCATAATTGCAAAAGTTTCCCGCGCATTTAATACATCCATGGAAGTATTTATTGATGTATTTGTTGAAGAAAATAGCTCCGGACAAAAAGTAAAATCGAATGACGCAACCTATGTATTCGTTGCGGTTGACCAACTGGGAAGACCAATTGAAATACCTCAACTTACGCCGGAAACCGACGAAGAAAAGGAACGCTATGAAACCGCACTTAGACGAAAACAATTAAGTTTGTTATTAGCCGGCAAACTAAAACCACACGAAGCGCCTGAATTGAGGGAATTATTTCTTGAAAAAGATAAATAATAATGGCGTTGAAAATCTATACAAAAACAGGGGATAAAGGCCAGACGGGCCTTTTGGGAGGTACCCGTGTGCCAAAACACCATATACGCATTGAGGCTTATGGAACAGTAGATGAGCTCAACTCCTGGATAGGCCTGCTAAGGGATTCCATTGCTGATGAGCACCAGAAAGATATTTTAGTGGAAACGCAGGACAGGCTTTTCACCATAGGTTCTTCTCTTGCTTCAGACCCGCAGAAATCGAAAGTTAAGATACCCCAACTGACCGAAGAGGATATAACCCTTTTCGAAAAGGAAATGGATGCCATAGATGCTGTTTTGCCCCCTATGAAGCACTTTGTACTTCCAGGCGGGCATAAGATAGTATCCAAATGCCATATTGCACGTTGTGTTTGCCGCAGGGCTGAAAGGAGAGTCAATCGTTTAGCTGAAAATGAGCCGGTGGACGAATTGGTAATAAAGTACCTAAACCGTCTTTCTGATTACCTATTTATGCTTTCCCGGAAGTTGGCCCATGACCTCAA
>Ga0302185_10000867_pt1 | contig 22299 bp, 15 predicted proteins | sample II_Bog_E1_1_FD_200231 | JGI IMG/M metagenome (GOLD analysis project Ga0302185, IMG submission 200231) | Peat permafrost microbial communities from Stordalen Mire near Abisko, Sweden - II_Bog_E1_2 | ecosystem: Environmental > Terrestrial > Soil > Wetlands > Peat | place: Sweden: Abisko... | reverse complement strand
TTGATGTTCGAGTTTGGCCACCTGTACAAACGGGATTTTGAACAAGGACGTGATTTCATTGCCGCCCTGGATAGCTTCTTTGCAGAGTTGCCAACCGATTGGCAATACGGCGTGGAGATCAGGAATAAGGAGTTTCTCAGGGCAGAGTATTTTGAGGTGCTGCATCGGCATGGTGTCACTCATGTCTTTAACTCCTGGGCAGCCATGCCTCCTGCGGAAGAGCAGATGGCCATGGAAGGAAGTTTTACGGCTGACTTTTTTGCCTCAAGATTTCTTCTCAAGCCAGGACGGAAGTATGACGAGGCAGTGCAGAGTTTTTCTCCTTATGAATCCGTCCAAGATCCCTATCCAGAGGGACGGCAGGCCATTAAGGAATTGGCTTCCACCAAGACTCAACGCCCCAGCTTCATCTTCGTGAACAACAGATTGGAAGGGAATGCACTGGGGACGATTGCTGCCTCAATTGGAAAGTAATTCCTTCAAAATCCATGAGACGACCAAATCAGATCAAGGATCGAGATTTGCCGATCCCTCTCTGTATCAAGAGCAAAAATTTCAGTGAAATACTGCCGCTCATTGAACTCTGCGGAGATGGAAAACTTTATGAAGTTGAGGAGTGGATCATCGCAGGAAAGCCGCTTCAGGGTGAACCACCAGATGATCGCAAATTGCAGCGGCTACTTACTCCACTGGAGATTGCTGCCGCAAAGGGATTCCATAGTCTTGCAGGGCTTCTTCTGGCCAATGGATACGACCCCAACGGCGATGATCGCTCTCCACTTACCGAGCCTGTGCGTTCTCGCGACCGTGAGATGGTTGTGTTGCTTTTGAAATTCGGAGCCAATCCAAATGATGCTGATTTCTGTGAGGTGCTTGAAACTTATGATCGGAATCTGATGGATCTCTTTATTGAGGCAGGAGTAGATCCCTGCAATGGCAATGCGGTGGCCCGTGCCCTTTCCCACAAAGGGCGACCGCTGCTTGGTTTTGTAAAAAGCTACCAGGATCGCTTCCCCAAAATGCAGCGCCAGATAGACATCGCTCTAAACGTGTTTGTGGATAGACGAGACGAAAAGGGGATCGCTCTGATGCTTTGGTTGGGAGCTGATCCTCATGACAGAGTCCCTAACTCCGCTTACCCCGAAGATGCAGAGTTATGTGAAGTGGAAAGTCCATTTGAACGTGCCCTCTGGGTTGATCGTGAAAACGTTATTGAATCGTTTTTAAAAAAACCAATGCCTCCTGAGCAGGTGGAGTACCTATTTAAAAGGGTTTCTTACAGGGGATTACCAAACGTAGTTCGACGACTGCTCAAGGAAGGGGCTAATCCAAACCACACTGAGGAAGAACGCCATATCATCGAGGATTTTGCCTATCCGATACTTTCTCCATGGAATAGTTCAGTAATTGATCGAGACGTGCGTGCGGTTGAAGCCATGGAAATAGTTATCGAGGCTGGTGCAAAATGGGATCCCTCTCCAGAACGGCTAGTATATTTTCGACGGCGGCTTCTGAAGGGAGAACCCCAAAAGGTTCGTAAAGTGCTTGAACTCTTCGAGAAGCACGAAGTCTTGTGTGCGGAGCAATTGAAGGAATTGACCCGAACTCCCAGTATGAAGCAACTACTCCAAAGAGATTTGCCTCAGAATCAGGCAATCAATTCCGCATTCAGGTCCGACGGCGCCTCTAGAACTAACTCGCCGAGGTATAGAAAAAAACACTAGTCTCAACGTTGAAATTGATTTGTTTCTACCAAATCCCCTCCAGATCTTCATCTTCTAGGGATAGTTCTCGAAAGTTGGGATCCAGTTCAATGGCTTTCGCCAAGCGTGACTTAGCCTCCTCAATCCTTCCCTGGCGACATGCATAAGGAGCCAGAAGCCCTCCGCACAATCACGAAAAATCACGAAACAAGGCCACCGCGTTGACTTTTCCCGTGGGGAGCGCTATCTCCCAATCATTAATCAGGCGCTTTCACCAGAACGACCTGCTTCCCATCTCCCTCCCACAAAAAGCGATTTCCTATCAGACATTTGAAAAAGAGAGATTAGCGTTAAAAAAGTATTCCCATCCAAAAACCTGAATCCTAAAAAACCAGATCCCATGAAAATATTTGTCGTGATGCTCTCAGTCGCTTTGACCTTTTTTTCACAGATGGCTCATGCCACCGTATTGACTCAAGCACCAACTAATAATGGTTGTGCTATTTTAATAACAATACCGAAATACAATGCTGGAGATTCCATTGTGATTTCCGTTGCGCCGAATCCTTTGATTTTTGCATCAACTCCTACAACTTGGGGCGATTGGTCTTGGAACGGTGTTGTCTATCCTCCCAATGGTCCTTATTGGTATAATAGTTTAACACTTAATTGCAATGGAACCGGGGTGAACGGTGAATATTTTTTCATTTCAGGTGCGGATGATCCCGGGGGTCCTGTCCAAACTGTCACCAGTGCCACCTATCATTCAGTGAATGGTTCAGTATCAAATATTCCGATCAATACTGTAAGTAATATTACTGATATTCCGCTTCCTCCGGGGGTGACAATCATTTCCGTTTCTGCATCAAGTGATGCTCTAAATTCTTCCCAACCCAGATACTACATTTCTGTTCCCCCCCAGGTCTCGAACTATCCGGTGACCTCGCTCTCTGATTCGACCAATACCGGTACCCTCCGATGGGCGATTTCCTCGGCCAACGGCAATGCCAATGCTGTGAGCACAATCACCTTTGCGACCAATGGGATCATCACGCTTGGCAGCCCTCTCCCTTTCATCTTCAAGCCTGTGACCATCGACGGAACCTCAGCTCCCGGATACAGTTCAAATCCCGTTGTTTCCGTGAACTTCAGCGGGAATTCAGGTCTCTCGATCAGTCCCACGGCAAAGGGCTCCTTGATCTCGGGACTCTCGCTGGTGGGTGCTTCGGGAGCCGCCCTGACGCTTCAGGCTTCCGGTGTTCAAGTCTCCGGCAACTTCATCGGGCTTGCCACGAACGGTACGGTCGCAGCCAATCATGGCGATGGGATTCTCCTCACCTCCATGGCAAGCAATGCCCTGATCGGCGGAAAAGAGGTGGCTTCAAGTATTGATTATTTCATAGCGGACACAAACTCTTCCGTATTCTCAACGAACTTTAATGCCTGGCAGGGGCTAAGGGGGGACGCTGCCTCCACCAATTTTCTTTTCGCCGGAACCGCTAATTCGAATGGTGTCTTTTATATTGGTCCCATCACCTGCAATACAGGAACTCCAGGGTACATGAGCTATCCGTTGACCAATCAGAACAACACAAGTGCATATGGTCCGGATAACGCCTCATTCACCTACGACTCGACGAACGGTCAGCTCGTCTACCTGACCAATGGTGCCTACAGGGTGGTTGGAAGCTATGTCCTGAAGCCTGATGCGAACTTCTACGACCATGGCTTTGTGTGGGACGGAACACTTTCCCAGTTGCAAGTCTCCCCGACCAACGGAACATATCGAACCATCGACTACTGCACGACAAACAGCCGCGGTCAGACGAATTTCAGGGCCACCTATCAGTACACGCACAGTACCATGGGCAATTTGGCCGTCGGCAACTGCGACTCCGCCGGCACGACGAACTTTCCGCCGCGCGGACTAGGAATTGCCTATATCTGCAAGCTGTCCAACCATGTTGGAAATCTCACCAATGCCAGTGACTTTGTAACCATTCCCACCGCCCCCTTGGGTGCAAAGAGCATCACAGCCTATGGCATCTGGGACAACGGACTGGTTCTCAGCACCAACGGAACCGTGCTTTCCCATCCTTACACCATCTGCGGCGGTTACAGTCCTCTTGCAGTCGATAACATCACCAACCCAAAGTTCCCTCTCACCCAAGGAAAAGGGTATTTGGTCGATTATGACTCCGTAAGTGGTAAATTCTCCAACTGGACGATCATTACACATCCTGGTGGGGCGAACATCATCACTCATCTGGAAGGCATCAGCAGCACCGAATCGGGAGTCTATAATCTTGCAGCAGGTTCGGTCATTCTTGGCAGTTCAGGTTTGGAGACTCCATCATGGGTTTCAGTGAATAGGAACGACGACGGAACATTCAGTCAGGGTACATGGGTTGACCTGAACTATCCCGGAGCTTCAAACAACGTGCTTAATGACAATGATGCGGTCTACGGAAACAATGCGGTGCTGGAGACAATTTCCCAGACCAATGGCTCGACCAATTACAGTTCTTTCGGCTATCAGGCCTTGATCACGATAGACTTTCAGCGTGCGAACGTGATCTCTGGTAACCAGGGCAACGGAATCAACTTGCTTGGGTCGGTCGGGAATGTCATCTCCCAGAACTATATCGGAACCGACGCCAATGGCGGTACAAATGCTGCCTATGGAAATGCCCGGAACGGCATCCAGCTTGCCTCAGGTTCCTCCTACAATATGATCGGTGGACAGTTCATCGGCAGCAACAATCCGACCGGCTCGGCGGGCTCGACCTCCCCTGCATTCCAGCGTCCTCCTCTTGGGAATGTGATCTCCGGCAACCACCTGAACGGCGTCCTGATCGAGAATGGGGCCCAGAGTAACATTCTTAGCGGCAATTACATTGGCACCGATGGATCGGGCACCAATGCTCTGGGCAACTGGTTCGATGGTGTTGATATTGAAGGGGCCAACGGTAACGCCCTGCTCGGTTGCGCCTACTATCAGAATCCCTTCGTTTACTACAACGTGATCAGTGGCAATTACGGTCACGGAGTCCGGATCAACAATGCGACGAACACCTTCTTCCAGGGTAACTACGACGGCATCGATGCGCTCGATACAACGAATGTTTCCAATGGAGGCGATGGACTCTGGGTTTCCGGATCCTCGAAGTTTGTACAGATCGGAGGAATCATTCCCCTCGGAAGCGTCATCTCGGGGAACCGGGGCAACGGCACTGAAATCAGTGATACGGTGAGCTATGCTACGAACTTTAATACCTTCGGCGGAGTTCCCTCTTTCAAAACCTATCCCATTCCCAACGGCGGCGATGGCATTCTGATCACCTCAATCGGAGGGCATAACACCGTCCGCACCTGCGTCATGTCTGGAAATCTGGGCAACGGAGTGGAAATTGGAGGTAACGCAACGGGCGTCTTGATTGAGGACACTACCTCCGGAACCTCGACAGGCATCTCGAATGCGATTCCGAATCAGTGCAATGGAATCGTTCTCAGTGGCAGTGCCCATGGCAATACGATCGGAGGATTTAATCCCTCCATCGAAACCTCCGTCCATGCCTCAGGTAATGTCGGCTATGGAATCGCCGTTCTCGACTCTGCAAACAACAACACGATCGTGAATACTCGTATCGGTGTGGGTTTGGCGCTGACCGAGAACCGGGGAGTTCTTCCGCCGATTCCGAATCAACAGGGTGGGGTCTTTCTTGAACAGGGAACATTCGCCACAACCATCGGCGGAACCAAGGCTCTCCAAGCCAACTTCATCAACAATAACGATGGAGATGGAGTGACGATCATTGCGAGCAAGTCGAATAATATTGTCGGAAATACGATCAGCTCGAATTCGGCAGGTATTTATGCCGAAGGAATCTGCACTGGTACACTCATCAAAACCAATCAGGTCAGTAATAATTCGACCAATTGGGAGACCAACACTGCACTTGGCATCATCTATCACTGAGTAAGTATGTTGACCGGGTGCGGATGGAAAATCTGCACCCGATCAAATGCCGAATTTTGATGAATAAGTTTCTTCCTGTTTTAACCTAGAATATGCATTAGATCATTTTTGGTTTAATCTGCCGCATAAGGAGAAGCTGAAAAATAATCTGGAACTCAGGAAAGCAGGAATTTCAGAGATGAATGGGAAACCTCATATTAACACGAAATTGCTCTAACAATTAACTCAATTAGGGATTGGAAGATCCTTTCTGTACCGGACTTCCGCCTGTTGGGCTGTTGGGCTGTTGGGCTGTTGGGCTGTTGGGCTGTTGGGCTGTTGGGCTGTTGGGCTGTTGGGCTGTTGGGCTGTTGGGCTGGCTGACCTTTGATTGCTGACCCGTGTGGCCTCCCTGACGGCTGCATCTCTGGTGGCATGGATGCCTGACTGGGAACCCTCACCAAAAGCGAGGTGGCCACACTGGCGGGACTGGCTCCCTTCAACCGTGATAGCGGGGCTTTTAGGGGCAAGAGATCCATCGGGGATGTCCCAGAGAGCGTTAAAAGTGACGGATGGTTGATGGAGGGATAAGGGGATGAAGAGGTGATGTCAAGCAGGAGGAGAGAACTAGTACGCTGCCAGTGGAGTGGAGGCCGTCTCCTGCGAAGCAGGAGCACCGCGTAGCGGTGAACCATTCATCTACGCCCGACTTCTGTGCCTGCGCAGCATACCCAGCGCGGCAGCGGCTACCATCAGCAATGCACAGGCACCGGGTTCAGGAACGGCAGCCACCATCCGCAATTCACCAGGTACGCCCGTGCCATAGTCCAATTCATAACCATTGGGCAGATTTGTCGTGCTAAACTGTCCGCTAATCCCTCCTGTTGGGAATGTAGCGAGCACGTAGCTTGGCAGAGTAAGCTGCGAGCCATTCAATAAAGCGATAGTCAACGTGTCGTCGCCGGAAAGGACGAAGTCCCCGTTCGAAATTTCCAGTTCGTCTGCGAGATTCGAGGCGGCATCAATATCAAGCATTAAAGTGGAACCGGCGTACAGAGTTACATCGCTATTAACCGCAAGTGAGCTGCCCGAGCCTGAACCCTCCAAAAGGCCCCCATAAACAAAGATACTGTTATTTACCGTGGCATTTTTGCCAAAAGCAATGGTTCCCGTTCCACCGACCATCATCTCACTGGAAGTAACAGTCCCACCATTAGAGATGCTCAATAATCCTACCCCGGAGTCGCTCAGAGAGTCGCCGCCAACAGTCAGAAACAGGTTACCAGTCTGGGTTAATTTTGAGCCACTCCCCGAAACCTTCAATGTGCCGCTGGAGCCGGCCATTGCGCCGAGAATCACCGGACCTGACACAGAGACGGTGCCTCCATTGGTAATCTGGAGCGTTCCCGTTCCCATATCTCCGATGGTAAGTTCAGTGGTGGCCCATTGCGAGCCGCTGCCGGAAACCGTCACACTTCCGCTCACATTATTAAGGTAACCCATCACAGAGCCCTCGCTGGATACGGTGCCTCCGTTACTTATCTGGAGCGCTCCAGTGGCAAATGTTCCAACATCTAACGTATCAGTGGTCGTCCACGTAGAACCAATCCCGGAGACCGCCACCGTGGCGTTAGAGCCGGACGTTTCCCCTATCGAAGCATTCGCATCTGTGACATTGCCTCCCCCATTGATATTCAGCAGGGTCAGATCGCTAAAAAAATCAAAAATGCCCTGGTACGCTTGACTGCTGTTACCCGTTAAGGTCAGCGTACCGTCTCCCGATAGAGAGAGATTCGCAAATACGCTAATTGCACTGCCTATGGTCGCAGCACTGTTCACAGTAACCGCATCATTATTCAGCCACAGAGTGCCACCAGTGAGTTGGTAGGGTCCCGTTCCGTTGAATGTGAGCGAATTGGCAGTCACTGAGGCAACCGTTACCGTTCCGCCAGTTCCGCTGAATACTGCGTCGTTTCCATCAGACCATTTCTTGTTCCCATTCCAGTTTGCCGTAGAGGTATTCCATGCGCCATTACCGCCTCCGGCACCCCCCGGACTCCACGTTTGGGTCGAACAACGGCCCTCCACGGTCATCAGAAGCACTACGCACGCTACGGCAATCGAAAGCAATCTCCGGTGCCTGACAACTGCCCTACCGAGACCCATCTCTCTCTGGTTGGCATAGGGAAAGTCGGTAGTTGTTGCGTCACCATTACTTATTGATGACGATTTAAACATGGGGGTAAGTCCTTTAGAAATCCTGCCGAGGTTCTGAGGAATTGAGTACCTCTGAGTTTAGAGGACGTTCTCCGTATGTCAATGACGGCTAAAAGAGTGCCTCACGAGGCTGCTCAATGCTCAGAAATTTGATCGAGAGAGGTTAAAATAATTTCGGTTTTGCCGTGATAGAGTTTGACCTTTCCCGTGACAGAAATGGTCTTGTGTTCAAACTTTGTCAGCTCGTCTGGTGTGATTCCGGCGCTCGAAAAGCAGACAACGGAAAAGGCTTCGCTGGGATATTGGCCTCCAATGTTGAGAAAGTAGGCGCGGGCCGCAACGTGCAATTCAGAAACATGTCCCACTACCGTCACGATTTTGCCAACATGACCTTTTGCCTCTTCGAGAGAGATCGTTTCCGCAAAGATCGTGCCGCAGGTGAATAGGAAGACTGCCAGAAGCAGGGTAAGGGTTTTGGCGTTCATCAGTGAGGGTGTAGCCTTGCGCGCTATGCTTTTACAACCGGTAACTCCTGCCAATTGGTCGTGTAGTTGGGGGAATGCCTCTCCGCTCTCATCTTCCATCCCTTCCCTGAAGATTCTGTTCCCATGGAGGCGCGTGTGATCACAGGAGTACGGTTATCTCCCATACGGTGATTGATCTCATCCACGATCTTATCGATGTCCAACCGCTTGCCTTTGGGGGTAGGAGCATCAAAGAGACTGGGCTGATATTCATCCTCTGACACGAGATGGGCCAGCATCACACCGGTCTTTTTGTACCGATAACAAGACCTGTAAATGGATTGAAGCAATTCACGGGCAGTGGCCATCAACTCCGAGGTTGAGGCTGTTGGCGCTGGCAAGGTCATCCCTCGTGTCGGGTAATACTGAGCATCATCCTTCCTGAATCGATTGGTTTGGAGAAATACCTCCAGGTGGGTAGCAAGGAGTCCAAAGCGCCTGATCTTTTCAGAAGCACGAGCCACATGATTGGCAAGGGCTTCTTCCAGATCTTCCAGTTCCTCCACAGGACTACCAAACGAACGGGAAGCCATCACTCCTTTGCGGGATGGTGGCATCTCCTCCAACTCTAAGCAGGCGATCCCGTTGAGTTCCCGCAGCAGTCGTTCTCCGACGACTCCAAGGCTTTTTCTCACCGCAGTTGGGTCTGCACGTTGAAACTCCAGAACGGTACGGATACCTATTTTTGATAGTGTCCTAGCCGTGTTCTTTGCAACTCCCCAGAGAGCCTCACAAGGAGCATCAGCCATCAGACTTTCAGGATCCCAATAAGTCGTCAGATCAAAGACACCATCGGTAATCTCCTTGTTCTTCTTGGCATGGCGGTTGGCAAATTTCGCGAGCAACTTTGTCCCTGCAATCCCAATACAAACCGGAATACCTGTCCATCGAAGGATCTTGGTTCTCAGTGCTCGGGCTGCTTCCTCATCAAAGCTGGGAGGCAATTCCAGAAAAGATTCATCGATGGAATAGACCTCAATCGCTGGGACAGCATCGCGGAGGATCGACATGACTCTGGCCGACATATCGCCGTAGAGGGTGTAGTTGGAGGAAAAGACCCGAACTCCATGTTTCCGTATTACCTCCTGTTGCTGATGGAGAGGAGCACCCATCGGAATGCCCAGTGCCTTGGCCTCTTCACTGCGGGAGATGATGCAGCCGTCGTTGTTGGAGAGCACCACCACAGGCTTTCCCATGAGAGAAGGATCAAAGACCCTCTCACAACTGCAGAAGAAGTTGTTGCAGTCCACTAGGGCAAGACGAGAAGCAGAGGGATTCCTCTCCAGATTCATGGGATTATTCTTAAGGGGTGGCCGAGAAGGTGCCATACGTTTCAGCTCCTCCCAGAACGTGATCCTTCATGGCTGCTTCAAGTTGCCCTCTGCTGGCTCCAGATGGGAGCGTGAGCACGCTATCTAGGGCATAAACACGAAAGAAATACCGATGAGTACCGCTTGGAGGAGCGGGGCCGTCATATCTGCTATTTCCAAAGCTATTGCGGCCTTGGAGTGCAGATGAAGGCACAGCGTTCTCCTCGATAGAATGAATCGAAGCTGGGATGTTCCAGATCACCCAATGAGTCCAAAGTCCTGCGGGAGCGTCTGGATCATCGACGATAAGGGCAAGGGATTGTGTCCCTTGTGGGAGCTGGCTGAAGATGAGTGACGGAGAATGGTTTTCCGAATGGTAAGAAAAGCGTCCAGGGATTGGCTTACCTTCTTCGAAATTCGGGGAGGTTACCGTCATCGTATTGTCAGCAAGTAGAGGAGTGACCATCCCTGCCATCAGCAACACGATGGTGGAAACCCAGCTCATCCTAGACCGCCTTATGAATGATGTAGGTGACAACTCCCCAGATGACCAGTTCCTGATTCTCTCCAATCTGAATGGAGGGAAAATCTGGGTTTGCCGCTTCAAGGAAGAGTTTTTCTCCGTACTTTCTGAAGCGCTTCACAGTGAACTCCCCATCAATCATGGCGATCACGATCTGTTTGTTGGAGGGAGTAACAGCACGATCCACCACCAGGACATCACCGGAGTGAATACCGGCATCCCGCATGGATTCACCCTGAACCCTGACGCAATAGGTAGCTGCATTGTTTCTGATCAGCTCCTCATTAAGATTTATGGACCGCTCCAAGTGATCATCCGCAGGTGATGGAAAGCCTGCATCGACAATGGCAGTAACCAGAGGGATGCGCAGGGAGGAACCTGGCTTGAAGGGGATGGGGGTTGAGATCTCCATAAGGCAAGAATGATACCGAACAAACGTTCGTGTCTAGCAAAGAGTGATCCCGCGCCACATTGAGATCAATCCCCAGTACTGGGTGACCTATTTCAGCATTTACCCCTAAACTTTTCTATATACAAATTTTTCTCCTGGAGAATCTTTGGGGGAAGTTGCTGCTTTAGGTCACCAGAGAGTTGGAATGGAACTGGTCAGCCCAATCCTTCCAGTAAACAGAGCAGGAGCTGCAACGCACTCATCTTGCAGGCTGCCAATCCCCCTAAGACCAGGCCGACAACGAAAGCAGGCAAGAACGCCACTTTGCATGCATGTAAAAATCCACCGTGGTTGATGTCAAAGAAGGTAAGGATATAAATGCAGATGAAGGTGACTCCAAAGCCTGTACGGAATCTACTGAGGGCCTTGGCTGGCAAATCTGTGTTTGGGGTGTTCATGCTCCGTTGAACAGTGAGACACGGCAGGAGGATAAATGTTCAGCAGGTACCAACCTCCAGCCTCACTCTGCCTTCTGACAGGCATGGTGACGAGACTACTCAAAGTAGTGGGGAACAAACCGACTGGTGTTTGTGGTAATCGGTGTATCACTTTCACGAATGCCCATCCCGGCTGATTGCTCACCAATAACCCAAGAGCCTATCACAGGGAAATTTCCCCCAAAATCCGGCAAAGCTTTCGCTTCTTGATAAATGACAGGCTCGTTCTCGCATACGGAGTGTTCATCGAACTCAACCCCTTTGCCTTCCCGTCCAAAGAACGGTTTTCTCACGAAGGATCCCAAATTTTCAGGAGTGGTATAGGCGGGCAGGAGGTTTTCATGCCCGTAGAATAATTTCCAGAGGATCGGTAAAATGCCCTTGTTGCTAAGGATCATTTTCCATGCGGGCTCTATCATGCGACATGGTCGGAGTGGTAGATAAACGGAGAACTCTTCCCGAAGAAGCCATTCCCAAGGATAGAGTTTGAAAAGGGTTTTGATCGGTTGGTTTTCCAGATCCACGAACTCTCTTCCATTCCAGCCAATCTCATGGATAAAGAGGCGTTTGCCCTTGATTCCCGCCTGTAGGGCCGTGTCTTCGAGATAGACCGTCGTTGCAAAATCTTCTTCGATGTTGCCTATACAGGCAAAATGCATCGTGGGCACTCCAAGACGCTTCCACTGCTCAATCAATTTTTCATGGATCGAATTGAACTGATCTTTCTCTGGAAATACCTCCTGTAGCCATGTCCACTGGATTACTGCAGCCTCAAAAAGTGACGTTGGGGTATCTGCGTTGAACTCGTAGAGTTTTGGGATTCCTTCTCCATCGAACCAAAGGTCAAATCTGCCGTAGAGGGAGAACTCGTGTCTTTCCCAAGAGCTTCGGATCAGCGGGATGAATTTTTGAGGTATGTGGAGCTCGGAAAAGAGATTGCGGGAAATCACCCTTTCTACCGCGAGGAGTGAGATCCGATAAAGTTCCTCGGTTGCGGCTTCCAGCCTATCTATTTCGTGGCTGGCAAACCGATAGCAGGCATTTTCATTCCAGTAAGAGTCGGGGCCTCCATGAAATAGGAAACCCTGACTTTCTAGTTTCTGCGCAAGATTCGCACGGGGTGAAATGGCTAATCTCTCCATTCTATTTTAAGAAGAGGCTGATTCTTCCCCGCCAGTTGAACCAAAGCCACCGCGAGCAGCAGATTCATCGGATTCTTCCGAACTACTCCCTCCTGCGGGGCCTCCATTGTAACCTGATGAATAGCCACTGCCATAAGAATGACTCCAGAGCCACCAAGATCCTCCTCCATGGGAGACTGAAGAACCGACCGATGGGCTGGGCGACGGAGTGGTTGTATCCCCTCCATTCGATGAAGTTTGCGACGAATTTTTGTGGCAAGAAGCTAGCACTACAGTGCTGGTAATCAGAAGTGTTATCTTACTGGAGCATTTCATGAACGGTGGTTTGAGAGAATGTTCATGGAGAAGCAATCACGCCCCATCGATGAATTTTGGATACTCCTCTGGTTGGGGGAAAGCAATAGCCGCAGGCAAAAGTAGGTGGAAACTTTTGATTTTCAAGCCATCCCTCCTCGCACCCGTCATCTAAAAAAAGACCCACCCGCACAAGGTTCTGGGCAACGCTTCATTGCCCGATGCGACAAATTGTTGAAATGGTTGCATTACCTCTTGAGATGTCAGGAGGGCCGAGGGGGCCTTTTGGGCAGCCATGGTAAAAGTTCATGCAATCCAGAAACACCCTGGGAACTTTGAATGGTGAATTCTTTTCCTCCCCCCTCCTGAATGCTAGCTGTCTGATATGAATGACGAATCCGAGTCACCATTTCGAAGTGAGTTTCGGCTGACTCCAACCCAACAACGCGTATTGGAGGCACTCTCCCGCATTTCTACGCCTGAACATGACTTTAAGTCGTATTATCTTGGAGGGCTTCGAGTGCTAGAGGACGAGGATAATCCGGATCGGGTTTCTCAGGCAGCTAATTCATTACGTGAATTGACAGAAAAGCTTTATTTTCTCATTCCCTTTAAAAAAGAAGAGGAGGTTCATCGAGAACAATTGAGAGTAAAGATGAAGGGAAAGCTCGAAGAATGCCTAAGCATCTATACCGATGGATGGCAGGGAGGGATAAATCCAGTGTTGGCCGGACTCCTAGAAGACTTGAATGCCTATTTGGTAGAAAAGCCCCGACAGAATCGAAAGCTTAAGCTGCATAAGGTCATCGAGTTTAGCGACCCGATGAGTCCTTTTCTTCCAGTCCGAATTGCGGAAGAGCGAAGCAAAATGCTTAAAGAATTAAGTGAATTTCTTGAGCGGGCAACGCATCACGGTAGTAACTATAGTGAATTGCCCAAGCTTCAAGAAAAGGTACAACTCGTTGAAAAATTAATTTTGGACTATCTTTCGCCTTCGACGGTGGAACATGGTAAAAGGCTTAGAGAGTTATCTGCTGCCACTTATGACAATCAGTCCCTTGAGGAGGCCCTCTCACTGATAAGAGTCAAGGGAGCAAACCATGTGCTTTTCTTTGAAACTTTACAGGATCCTTCCTGGCTGCTTCCTCTTTTTAATAATGGGTATTTTAAAAATCCTCCCTCGATAAGGGAGAGCAAAAATGGTCAACACCACCCTGCTTGGCCTGAGAGTCAATGCCTTGTAAGGTTGTATGAAAAAGCACCACGTAATGTTATTGAGATTATCAAGGCATTGCCACCTCTACACAATGTTCAGGTTTACTATGACATAGCGCAGATTGCGCAGAAAATATCATCTCCTGAGGAATCTGAAATTTTATTGAACAGATTGTGTGAATATGCAGGAAATTATCGAAAGTTTGATGGGAGTGCGTTGGGCGATATTCTTTCACACTGGATACATATAGGGGCTGTGAATCATGCACTGATTCTGCTTAAGCAAATCGTGACGTTTTACCCAGATCCCAAAGGTGATGAGAAGAGGAAGTTATCGGGAATGCCGTACTACCTAGATCCGATCGACCCAAATGTTCCATTCGACTCTTGGGAATTCAGTGAAATTCTTTCTCGAGGTGTTCGCGATGTTAGCGTGGCAGCGCCGACGGAAACAGCTAAACTTCTGATTGAGGCACTGCATCAGATGCTCCTGCTCAAAGCTGACGGAAGGTCATATGATAACGGCCAAGATTGGTCAAAATACTGGTGTGACGTCATGCTTATCCTCTCGGATGGAGGAGTACATGTAGAGGCAGATCGGGCTCTGGTTTATTCAACCCTGGCTGCCTGCAAGGAAGTCTTCAGAAAGAAAAACTCAGATTGGGAGATTATCCATCACCTCCTTCTAGAAGAGAAAAGCCTTATTTATAGAAGAATTCGATGGTTTATTTATACATCTCATATTGAGGAATTACTTGGCCCGATTCGTGAGGATGTCCTGTCGGATCAGAATCACTATGGAACGAAAAACTACGAAGATGAGTTCGCTCAAATGGTCAAAGCTGCAGCGACGACTTGTGGAAACCTATTTCTTTCAAAAGAAGAGTGGCAGGGCATTTGGTTGCAAATTTCTGATGGTGTCGACCTGGAAATATCGATCTATTCAACAAAAGAGGGGAAAACGTCTGAAGAGGTTGCCTCTCGAAAAAAATACCTTTTCTACAGGTACCTTCATCCATTTGTACCTTTACTATCGGAGGAGCAGCGAATTCTTTATGAGGCAGCCCGTGAAACATGGGGTGAAATCGTTGATAACCAGAGCATTCGAGGAGGGGATGTTATTCAGAAGAGTCCCATCGATTCAGATGAGCTTGGCAAAATGAGTAATAGTGACTTGGCAACTTATCTCAATAACTGGGAGCCCAAGGGCACCTATACAGCTAGAAACGGGCAGTATGAAGATGTCAGCATTGATGGACTATCAACAGCATTCTCTGCAGTTGCAAAAAGGGATCTGTCTCGATTCGTTAACTGGCCAAGTTGGTGGGAGAAAATTCGCCGACCTATCTTCTTACATAGTTTTTTTGGAGTGGGCGTCGAGCTAATCAAGGCGAAAGAGCCGATAACCGAACAGGTTTGGAATCAATTTTTAACGCTCTGTAAATGGGTTATTGAGAGGCCGAATGAAGAGAGAGTGGTGTTGGAAAGTGAAGCCGAAAAACCTTCCGAATATTCTGGAACGAAACCCGATTATCAGGGGGTAGAAATGATGGCTGCCTTCTTTATTGAAGAAGCATTGCAAACAACGGGAATTCTCCCTGGCATGTTTCGAAACTTCATTTTTGCTCTGATCAAGCGCATGGCCACTAAACACGATAAAAGTCTCGACGAGAATCTTATCGAATCATCCGAATACCTGCTCGATATTGCCATGAATTCACACCGGGGAAGGGCTATCGATCTTTTAGCAAGATATGCATTTTGGGTACGGAGGGATTTATCTCAGGAAGATGAGATTGCTGAGATATGGCCCCTTTTGAAGGAGATCATTTCTCCTGAAAATGGCGGGCATCCCGCAGTCTTTGCAGCCGTTTCCGAGCATATTATGCTCTGGTTGCGACTCAACCCAACCTGGGTAAGAGCAAACAAAAGCCTCATCTTCCCTCAAAAACAGGAATTATGGTTAGCATCATGGCATAATTTTCTACGAGCTACTCCTGCTTCAAAAGAGATTTTTATCTTCTTCGAGGAAGAATACATTCAAGGGACAAAACAGATTCCATATCCAAAATCCGTAAAACCTCATAAGAATTCAAGCGAAGTTCGCCTCGGCACCCGACTGATTCAACTCGCCTGGCAGGGAATTGTCCCGATAGACGAAGGCTTGTTAAAAGATTTTTACAAACAAGCCTCCGTCGAAACTCGCACCGAAGTTGCAAGGAGCGCTTTGTTGTCACTGAAGCGCATTGAGTCAGTTTCCCCTAGGATTCTCCTAAGAGTTCAGAAATTTGTGGAATGGCGACTTGCGTGTCTCTTGAAGGTCACTACGGACAGAGGCTTCTGGGATGCAAACAGAGCTGAAACGGAAATGTACCCTCGATGGTTAGAAAGTGCGCATTTTCCTTTTCAATGGAGACTATCGCAATTGTGCCAATATTCAAAGAAGGTGGATATTTTTAGAACCTCACATTTCAACATTGACTCACTCATTGACCTTTTGCCTTCAGAAACAAATCGTGTTGCGGAAATTTTTCTTAGCCTGGTTCAAAAGACACCAACTACGGATGGGATATTCTGGAACTTCGATAATATGAAAACAATTATTAACTGTTGCATTTCCAATGGGGACGAACAGTCAAAGGACAACGCAAAGGAAGCTCTAAATTTGCTTTTAAATAGAGGGTATTCAACACTCTCGGATTCTTAAAAATTACCAGAAACAATGATGAAATCGATGTATGCCCTAAACGTTCAACATTGATGGCAATAACATTTTAAAAAGCCCCTAACAGGTTAACTCATCGTCGTATGCAGCCAGATACTTTTTCCTAAGAAGATATGAGCGTTGATTGGCCTGAATTTTCTCTGATGCAGTAAAATGCCTTGTAGGCATACTTTACTCAAAGCTCTCCTCTGCTACACGTTCACTCCCACGTACGCTCGCAATCCATCGATCTAGTTCGGGCAGGATGTCGGCTACTGAGGCACCCACTTGCTCCCCAGCATGCTCTGAAAGTTTCAGTAACAAGGCTTTCCTTTGAGTTAAAATATCCGCCAGCGATCCACCCCAGCTTCGGGGATGCAGCCTATCCCACATGTCTCCCAGGAAAAGCCGCTTATCTGGGGCTTGCTTCAGCAACGAAACGAACAGCGGGGAGAGGTCATTTTCTTCGTCTCCTTTCTCGGGAAACATGCTAAGACACTTGCCGAGCAACGGATAGCGCACCTCTGGATCGTGGTCTGCCCATTGTTTTAAGATCTCTGGATTTAGGTTCTCTATGGGGGATCTTGTGCCTAGACATCTATCAAATCGGCAGCTATTTCGGAGTGGTGAGGACGGCAGAAGAAAACTGTCGAGTGCGATAGCGGGTTGGGTCTCAAACAATGCTTTCAAGGTGTACATCAGATTATGTGACAAGACGCTATATCTATCGAGCGCAGAGCAAATATTTGCACATACCCTCACTGCTGCATTCTCCCCCTCTTCCCCCATAAGACAGATTCCAATTACGGCATGCGTTCCATAGTCCTTCAAGTGACTATCCTTTGTAAAATTAACACGTGAGAGAAGGTCTCGCCCCACTGAAACCAGCAGTTCATTTTTCTCGAGCCCATCGTTGCTGCTTCGGTAAAAATGCATGTGCAAAATTTCGATAGCAACCTCAACACCTTTGGGTAGCTTCGCAATGTCATTGAGTAATGCTGCAAGGGGTTCCGGTGGTGAGTTCGAGACGCTGCTATTGGCTATATCTTTGAAGTTTAGGGCCACTAGCCCCCCTTTCTCAATCGCTCTCCTTAGGCGTGCAATTCCCTCCATATCAATACCCGCACACTGCTGAAGATAGGGAAGAATCAACAGCAGGTTGGTGTTGCTCATCGCAGCCTCAAGCGCATGCGATGTAAAGCTATGATCGCGCTGATGCGCCTCGCAAATGAAGCCGCCAAGTAAGGTTGCGTTGCGTGATTGGGATTTAGCCGCATCATAGCCCATTACGATCTCAGACCACATTGCATGAAGATCATCCGAGCCCTCAGCTAGGCCACGACCGCATTGGAAGGCTCTCATTGCGTAAGGCTCCAAAAGCAATTCCGCAATAAACTTGGCACGGATCTTAGAATCGTTGGCGAGTGCGCAACCAATCTCCTGAGCCATTTTATCGGCATTTTCATATGCCTTAACTGCGTCACCCTCGCCGCACTCCCCATCTGCGAAATCCCATCCGCCTCCACCGGACATTCGATTGAGGACAACCGCTCGTGCTTGGTTGAGAAGGTCAGTTGGTTTCAATCGTTCGATGAACTGCACGAGCTTGGATCGAGCTTCCTCGGGCATATTCTTCCCATTAAGGCGAAGAGCTACGCGGCTTGCGATCCATCCTTCGATCCATGGACTCGTCTGAGCAAATATCGTCGCGGCGCGATCGAGTGCATTGAAGCAGCTAGGATAAAACCATAGGCTGCGTAACTCACCTGCAAGGAGCACACGGGCTTCCGATTCTGGCATTAGTTCGATTACGAGCGATATCGCCTCTTCGAGCCATGCCTTAAAATCTTGGATATTCTTGGGATACCACCCCCAATCACGCGAGCGCGCACCAAAGTCGTAGTTACCCATGGACATGAAGTTGTCGGATTTAATCAACGCACCTATGGCAGTCTTCGAACAACGCCGTAAACCGTCATCATCCGACACTGCAAGGCGTTTTATCGCCGCACAGCGCTGCCTGGGTGCTGCTTGGGTACCGGAAAGGGACATATAGAAGCATTCACTGAAGGCGGTGAGTGTGGAATCACTACTATCCCGCTCTGGTTGTGAGGCAAGAATGCGGGCCAGGATCGTTATAACCCGATCGAAAAAATTCGCGTCATAGCCAATGGCTTTGATCAAGGGTACCCATTGTGAGTGTTTGGATGAGGTAGGAGCTAAACTCAATAGTCCGTTAGGCCCATCTATTTCCATCTCCAGCTTTGTGAGCACTGCTTCAGGCGCGACCGGGGCAATATTGGAGATGATCTGAAAACCTTCCTCCCCCATAGTAATAAGGTTTCCAAGCGGACCATCTGTTCGTAGCCAACGCGCAACCGTTGTCTGTGCGGTGGTCGAGTCATGTAGGAAGCCAAGTCGGCGAGACACTGATTTGAGCATCCGAGGCGTCAATGTTCCACAGAATCGATCAAAATTAGCTGGGTGAATACGATCAAGCGCATGAGCCGCAAGGCGATTGGTGATTGCCTGTGGCAAGATTGCACGAAAACGCCCACGAGACTGGACGACGCCACGCTGACTCATCCACACCAATGCTTCATAGAGAGGCTGGGCATCAACACCACTGATGGCCCCCACACGAGCGAGTTCGCCCTGTTCCGACACATCTTCTCCATCAATCGAATACAGGAGCGACAAATCTTCAGCAGCCCGAAGAATTTGGTTATCGGCTGGTTTACCTTGATGGAAAATGCGTTCGAAAAGCTCACGATTTTTGAGACTCCCTAGCGTTTCACCTTTGCCTAGTGTTTCAGCGAGAGCCCGAGCAACACGGAAATTACCATCGCTGAACTCTGCGATTTTATCGCGGTCAATCTGGGAAATGTCTGGAAAATTCTGCTTGATCCATTCTGTTAAAAGCTCCGATGAGGCTGCCTGAAGGCGGAACACATCGGTGCGTTCTGGTTCGTCGTCACGGACATCATACTCAATGGTGATTAGGGAGACTTCACTGGCCTCACTTGCGCAAAGGCGAGCAAGCTCAGAATGTGTGGAGGGATTGCAGTTATCTACGACAAGGATTGCTCGTTGGCGACGTGCTATCAGCTCGCGTGCCATATCGCGTGCTGTCGGACTGGTCTCTTCGGAGTAATCGGTATAAACAGCTATGCTTGAATCAAGTGGATCCTCGCCTACACCTTCTTCGAACAACGCCTGAACGAGACGGGTCTTGCCGAGGCCAGATAAGCCAATGAGCCGGATACATTGCTTAGGCGTGCAAAGCCCGACTCGGAGGCGCTCAATACCATCCTTAGTTGTGAGGGCTTCGCGTTTACTCGAACGCTCGTCGATCAAGCAGGCCTTGTCGTTGAAGAGGTAAGGTTTGAGTGCAACGGTGCAGCCCCCCTCCCAATCCCCTATTCCACTCCACCCAGATAGTGGACGCCCTACTCTGCTTCGCACCCAAGCCGTGACACCTGAATATTCGTTAGCCCAAGTGGCGAGTCGTTCGCGATCATAGAAATCCGTATGGAGCTGCGAGGCAGTAGAGAGATGCTTCAGTGCATCTCTCATCGCCTTTCGGCGCTCAGCAAGCGGCTTGTCTGCTACCGAGCCTTGGGAACTGACGATCACATATGCACCCGATGAGTCAGCAATGTCGCGGATCACATCGCGAAGTGCACCATTGGGCCGCATCTCTTCGAGGATGGCACCGCGTGGCATGTCAGGCCTCTTGACTTGGAAGCCCGTCAGCCTGCGAGGCACGAAATCAGGATTAGAGATATCGGATGAACATTCAACGCGAACATCGAGTCCACCATCTGGCGCGTCTTGGTTGCCTCCAGCAGTCAGCGAAGACAGTGGATACCCCTTTTTTCTTAACTCAGCGACAACCAATCGAGTGACCAGCGATCGCAGATCACTGTCACTCAAGTCGGTAATGTCATTGCCGGTAATCTCAAACATGACAATAGCTCACTACGATTCTCTGGGTAGCGTAGACAGGCGGGAGACTGACGCGCTCACAACTTTCGGTGTAGTTGTCATTCAGCACGATTTCGGGCTTGGCATTGAGAAAATCACAGAAAAAGTCCTCAAAGGTATCCCACCCAAATGCGGGTTCATGAAATGGTAGAGTCTGCCTCTGACATTGAACTGTGGGCCGCAGACTCATTTGGAGCGGGTATAACCAACTCCACCTAGGATGTCATTTCTTACCACGCAGTTTTTCTGCCACACAGGCAACGGCGGCCTCGCTTGTCTGACCCGTAACTTGTCTCATGTGTCCGAGTGTTGCATCGGCACGGAATTGTGGAATTGGTCTTGGCAGGTTCTTGTTCAGAGTATCACTGCGTTTTTGTTGGATCAGCCCAGCTTTAGGTGGGTTTTGATCACGATGGCGATTATCTAATCCAGGTTCTTTCATGGTTATTGTTTCTTTTTTATCGAAGATGACAGGAAAGAGAAAAAAGGAAAGGGAAACCTACTATATACTGTGTATCTCTACCGTCAGCTGGCCTGTATATAGACATAGATAGGGCCTATACGGCAAAATAATCGCCACATCATCCTCCGCCTCACGGAAACAGATGTATTACACCATAGTTGAGGATACCGGCCTCCTCCCTACCACAAATCCCCCACGCAACACTCTCGGGCAGACAATGTGATATGGGTGGGGTGACTACATCCATACATAATATTGTAGCCCCGCTAAGAGATAACGGGATTAAAGTTTGTAAGCGAGATGTTAACCTATGGATCGTGTGCAAAACCAGCAACGAGCCAATTAAGCCGATTAAGGTGGCAGAAATGCTTTACCGTAGCATACGCAACAAAAGCATCCCGTACATTACTATCGATATCTTCGTCGACAATTTCTTGTATCTCTCTTAGCCCCTCAAAGAACCTAGCCTGACTGTGTGTCGCTTTGTCCTCAACCGACTCCATTACCAGTCTCACCGCTTTGGATAAAAATTGAAGTTCATCCTGTGCTACCCGTGAATTCTCAGCATCTGAGAGTAAACTTTGGCCTCCATTATTGACTAGCAATGCAACTCGTTCGAGGAGCGATGGAGCATTGCTGGGCGTTGGTTCAATATTAGCTATTCCTTCTGCACCTGGTTTATAGAAGTTCCAAGCCGAATGATTACGAAGGACTTCAACATCTGGAAAAGTAGAGTTTTCTACCATTCGCGGCTCAACCGTCCATTTATATAGGTCGGACTGCTTGTGAAAAACGGGGCAAGCATAACAGACTATTGCCCTATCTTTTAAGTTAGAATGAAGTCTCTGAAGAGCTACCTGCTGATGAGGCGTTACATTGAACTTCCAATAGGGAGATCGCAGACCCATATCCCTGAGTACTCTTGGAGCATATCTACCATATTGAGGTCGTTTCGCTTGAATAAACAGATTTAGTCGAAATGGTGGAAGTTTCTTTTTAGTACGCCGCCGCATCCAAATATATTCCCAATCATATCGGGATAACATTGCGCCAGCAAATGGGCTCAGAATCGGACTGTAGCCATGAAGTGCTCGAAGATAATCATGTGTAGTGAAGAACGCACGATCTATACCAATATGCTTTTCGAAAACCTGACCTGGCTCCCATAGTAGTCGGGACGTTGCAAGTTGATCAAACAGGGGCCCGCGATATTCTGTCTCTTCGAACTCACAGTCTTTGAGGGGTGACGTGACTCGGCTGATTTGAGCCAGATGGTGTGTTAGTCTTCGGGGAAAACCAACCCCAAAGACGATGAAGAATAAGAGATACACAACAGAGGATAAAATCCGAATTCTGAGACAGGTGGACAGT
>Ga0302185_10000864_pt1 | contig 22382 bp, 24 predicted proteins | sample II_Bog_E1_1_FD_200231 | JGI IMG/M metagenome (GOLD analysis project Ga0302185, IMG submission 200231) | Peat permafrost microbial communities from Stordalen Mire near Abisko, Sweden - II_Bog_E1_2 | ecosystem: Environmental > Terrestrial > Soil > Wetlands > Peat | place: Sweden: Abisko... | reverse complement strand
GTACTCACTTGATTTCCAGGGCAAGCGACACAACTTCCACTGCTAAGGTAAGTGTTGGCTGGGCAAGTTAGACAAGTAGTTCCGCTGGAAGAGCAAGTATCACACTGAATAGAGCATGCTATGCAAGCAGATAATGTATTTCCACTTGGACTGACTTGATTTCCAGAGCAAGCGTTACAAATTCCACTGCTAAGGTAAGTGTTGACTGGGCAAGTTAGACAACCAGTACCAGTGGAGGTGCAAGTGGTACACTTAGTAGAGCACGCTATGCAAGCAGATAGTGTATTTCCACTTGGACTGACTTGATTTCCAGGGCAAGCGACACAACTTCCACTGCTAAGGTAAGTGTTGGCTGGGCAAGTCATTTGTGTGCAATAAGACAGTGTATTTCCACTTGGATTGACCCAATTTATAGAGCAAGCAAGACAAATTCCACTGCTGCTAAGATAAGTGTTGGCTGGGCAGGTTAGGCATGTTGAATTATAGAGGCATGAAGCACAATATGTTGGACATGGTGCGCAATAAGATAGTGAGTTTCCACTTGGAGTTGCAGAATTTGTAGAGCATGCAGCACAAATTCCACTGCTGCTGAGGTAAGTGTTGATTGGGCAGGTTAGGCATGTGGAATTATAGAGGCATGAAGCGCAATCTGTTGGACATGGTGCGCAATAAGACAGTGTGTTTCCACTTGGAGTGGCAGAATTTGTAGAGCATGCAAGACAACTTCCACTGCTAAGGTAGGTGTTGATTGGACAAGTCATTTGTGTGCAATAAGACTGTGAGTTTCCACTTGGAGTGACCCAATTTGTAGAGCATGGAAGACAAGTTCCACTGCTAAGGTAGTAGTTGGCTGAACAAGTCAGGCATGTTGAAGCAGAGGAGCATGTAGCACAATTTATTGGACAGGATTGACAAGCAGTGTTTAAATTATTTTGAGGATTGAAAGTGTTACCTAGGCATGGAATGCAGGATCCTGAGGACAGATAGTAGTTTGCTCCACAGGCAGTGCAATTAGTACTACTCGCATAGCATGTGTAGCATATTGAACTGCAAGGTAGACAAGCAGAATTACTATTGTGATCAGGAGTATAAAAACTGATGCTACAATTAGTACATCCAGCCCAACCACGATATTGATAGATATAGGTATTGGCTGCACACGATGTACATATAGCCTAACTTTGAGTAGCATCGGTCAAGACACAACTCTAACAGAATGGTACACATGCTAGACACACCAATTGATTACTTGCTCCCACTGTACAAGCACTGCATAAAACGTCTCCATCCCGAGTGCTACCAACCAACATATTTCCCCAGCTAACTTGAACACAAGGAGAACAACCGGGGCAAGGCTAACAGATATTAGCTCCTGAGTAATATTTACCTGCCCCACAGTATTAGCACTTGTTTCCAGAGTTATAGAATCCAATACTCAATTGACTGATAGTACATTGATTGAAGGAAACTGATATGAGAGATGATATGAGGATTAGAAATAGAATTGATCTCATTTTCTAATTTATTATAAGCCTATATTTTAGTAACTGTATTTACGTTATTAAAATACTGATTAAAGATCGCAGACAATGAGCTCCAAAGTAATGCAATATTATTATTTATCCTTGTTTATCATTATTTATCATATTTTGCAATCTTCTATGGTCAAAAACCTTTGAATTGTTAATATTTTTTTGGAGCGCCTTGATCTTAATTCTCTATAACATATTCCATAAATCTCAATTCCAAAATATATCCAAACTGCTTAAAATTATCGTTTAAGGAAGGTTTCACCATCTGATCTCATAAACCATTCGCATTTTGCGATGAATTTTCTTAGTTTGAAGATAAAGTGGAAATAGTCTGCAATCACATTAAATTTCCATAAATAAAAAATCATTTGTTTCAAGAAATCGTTTGAAAGTTACTCAAATCACTAATCGAAGGAATGGGAGCAAGATAAGGGCAATCAATTTTTAAATTTGTATATTTTTAAATAGAAAATGAGGATTAGGCTATGGTTATCAAAGATAATAAAATATGAAAATGAGCTTTCCTCATTATTTGTGTATTTTGGGACCTTTTACAGATATTCCATGATCAATAGATTTCTGTTTAATGCTGAAACTCTCATTTTGATTATTTTATTGGAGTTGTGTCGAATAAATTTTTTCAGTCACTAACCTCCCGTCAACAATTTTGGTCACTTAAAAATAGAGAATAAGTTGTTCTAGAGATTTCATGATGTTTGTTGCGATTAAATATTTGTTTCATATCACCTTTCATGTAAATCTGTGTTATAGTTGTTGAGAAAATGAGAATAAAGGACTTTAAATCTCACGCTATGTTGGAAAATTTATGGCATATTTAGATATGCACGGAATTTATTGAAATTGTATTGCTGCCAATGATTTATTTTGATCTATTGTATTTAACTAAATTTAAAAAATCATAAGGACAAACATAATTGTAAAGAAAGCATAATTTTGGTTAATTAAATCAAAATTGAATAAATTTGATCAAATTTGGCAGCAGTACCTTTCAAACCTCAATTTTAGAGGAAATAGTTTACAAAATATTTTTTCTTAATCTTAGATGTTATTTTGTTCAAGATATTGCTGTCAATATTTTAATAATTCGTTTTAATATGGCCTTGATTTGTCAGTAATTTCAATTCATGCTTATTATTTTTTTAAATTTTATTCTTGCATCGAAATTTCACATGGCTTCCCAAAAGAAAGGATTCTTGAAGTTTTATCGTAATCATTAACTTAATTTAAGCCTTTATCCATAATTATTTTTTCGAAGGGAAGCAATAACTAAGAGTTGAAGCCCCAATCAAACCAAAATTACAAGTGGATTTTGAGCAATTCTGTGTCCAAATTGAGAAGCGGGAAATGACTAAATGACACTATAATTACTATTTTGATGAAAATGGATCTGGCGGGTAACTTGAGGTGATTTTAGCTTTATCTCATGTAAATTCTATCTATCTATGTTTTATATTAAAATCACTTTTTAATTGAATCGCCAAAATAATTTTCTTTTAAAACGCAAAAAAACTTTCTATTTGAATTTAATCGAACAAAAAATATTTTTTCATTAGGACTACTCTCCATGACGCAAGTTGGCGAATATTTTTTTAAAAAGAAATATGAGTCAAAGACATGTTTAAATGAGGATAACAATAAAATAGCAAAATCAAACGAATAATGCTTAATTGATTAAAAAATAATCATAAAATACAATCACAAAAATAATGAATCTTTTTGAGTATCAGCGAGAATGATTGCTTTCAAACTATAAATGGTTTTCTGATATATTTCTTTGATAATATCAAATTGAAAATGTTTCACACGATGGAAAGATTCCCCAATTGGCAGGAAATCAAAGAAATATTATCTTGCATGGCAGAGAAACAGCTCAAGCCAAAGGAGATCATAAAGAAAATAGCTTAATTCAAGAAATACTCCATCCTGGATCGACAAAAGCAAGCTGAGTTTTAGAAACGCCATACCTTCAAAATGCTATAAAACAAGTACTCGAATGACATGCAGGACATTTTTTAAAAAGTGTCAAAGTTTGTCCTGAACCGCCCAAATTTTTAAATACCTCTTTTTAGGCAGGGAGAAAATAAAGAATGTGTTTTCACCAAAGAAAAGATTCTGTATTTATTTTCGTCGATGGTGTTGTGCCTTATCCCTAGTCAATAGTTCGATATTAGCCCGCAAACTCAAGGAAAGTATAGCTTTCTAATGGATTTTTCTTTCATTTTCGAGAACGAGGAGTATAAAACCATGACTGTTATCGAGTATCTCAAAAAAGAGATCGATAATGTGAAAAGCTATTCGGAAGAATTTGTCATTAAGCGATCATGCGAAGAAAAGAGTCTTGAACAAATCATTCAAGAAAATAAAAACAAGCCAATGGCGAAACTTTCCTTTCAGGATGAAAACTCCAGCATTGAACATCATTACGGGTGCTTAAAGGCTGACTTCGCCAATAAATTTTTGGGAGGAGGGGCTTTGATGACAGGATGCGTGCAGGAAGAGATTATGTTTGCCAATCACCCCGAACTGTTTACAACTCAACTTCTTTGCGAAGTCATGAAACCTAACGAAAGTATATTTCTTTTAGGATTCAAAAAATACTTCAGCAACTCAGGATACGGCTACACGGCTGCCTATGATGGTCTTGAAACTCATGATTATTCATAAGAATATGATGCGAAAGGAATGGCAAAGGAGTATATTACCGCAATAGATGCGCAACCTTTTGGCTGGCGAAACTAAAAGGAGCAACTTTCAAGAAAATGGATTAACAGATAAATTTTAAAAGCATTTGTAGGATTCAATTTTAAGCAAGAAGGAGTCAACTCAGTGGCAACTGGTAATTGGGGCTGTGGAGCTTTCGGAGGTGATTTGAGAATCAAATTTTTAGTGCAGTGGATTGCTTGTTCAATGACTGATAAATAAATGATCTACTGCCCATTCGGATCTTCCTCAATCATTAAAAATGAGCAATTATTCTCATGCTTGCAACCAATGAAGGTGGGAGAGGTTTATGAAACATTTTGTGAAGCGGGTCAAAATCTTTTGGACTTGAATGAAGGGTTAAACATTTATAAGGCAATGGAAAAGTTAATTTGATTACCATTCGATTATTTTTAAATTCAATATTAATTTTAGCCCCATCCTCTTGAATTCTTATCTGTTAGAATGGTATCTTTTAAATAGGCTTGATTCCATTATGCTGTGATGATTTAATAATCGAATTAAATGGATGAGTTAGCAATCAATCATAGTGCAATTATTCAGGTTTCTAATATGACATTTGATGTTGTTGATTGAATGTCGGCATCAGTATATCACTATCTTTATGGAAAGGATAGTGTAAAGTTATGATATCTTCATTGTGTGATTCAATCAATTGCCTTCCCAATATTAAATTTGGAGCCATGTTGAATCATTTATCCATTAATTCCAAAATATTATATATCATCTGCTTTACTATGATCAAATTAATAACCGTTAATGCTCGCCTCAAAGTAACTAAACGTCGTCCAACAGGAGCTCGTCGTACAAAATCAACAGTTAAACGGTACACTCTAACTGATGCAGATGAACTTGTTAATATCAAAAGAGAGCTATATCAAGTCTACCAGGAAAATATCAGACTGAAATAATACGTTAAGTAGCGATAGAATGATCATCAATTCATCAATGACTGCGAAAATGAATTAGCAAGATTAAGAGGGTTGTTACGGGAAGTCCATGACAAGAATGGCAGTATTCCATCAGAAAGGGAAGAGATCAAGGATCGTATCATCATGAAACTGGAAGATGAACTAATAACAACAAAAATATAACTCAAGGAAGCACAAATGTAAATTACTAAGTTCGGCAAATCTGTATACAGCTGATCTATTTCGTTTGCTAAATCAACTAATATCTTGCATATGACTCGCAATAACGATTTATATAAACAGGCTGTGATAAAATATGAAAAAACTGATGCTTACAATAATGCAGAATATGAAAAAATACTAATCGATTTCTGCAATTATTGAGGGAAAAACATATGAGCTGAATCAAAGAGAGTACGAAAGCATGCAGTATTTCCAAGAGTGCAGAGCCATTGACAACCGTGGAACAACTGTTTTTGAAATCAAGCAAAACGAACTGGTTTCTACTAAAACGTGGAAGATTATCATTTAAATCCTTTAGTAAATGAAGGACCAATGGCCTGCTATACCCAAAATTAGCTCTAATTGCTCCATAGATTATATTGGTGAGTATTTGGCCAGCAAGTTTTAGAAAATGTAGGCGGCATAGCTGGCAAAGGTTTATCTAAGCGTTCATTTCTTAAAAATCGGTAAACTTAGAAAGTGCATTGCAGCTTATTTCGCCTGCATGGTCTATATACCAAATTCAATTGCAGACTACGAAAGACTTCTAGCCAAATTTAAACTGCAAGAGTTGACAATTGACCAGGAGAAAGAGTATAGGATGAACTATCCCTTCCTAAACGATTGATCCATGATTGAATGGCGATATTATTAAATAATCTAATTTGATAATATATTAAATGGGATCGGCTTCAGTCAAAGAGAAGAAGCGGATGATTAAACGATATGTCAAGGATTGCAAAAACGATAATTAATTAACAATAAGTAAATTGGTATTAACTCAGCTAACTACAGCATTGAAGACTAAGGCATAGCTTTCTTGACTTCTTTGTAAATTACAAATTATATGTCTCTCGCTTTGTGTTTTAGTTCTATGACTCAGTTAATGTAAAAATGAGCTGCAAGGGCGTGATTTATCTCAGCCAAGTCAAGTGGAAAAATATAATCAATGTAAATTTGAGTAGCAGACTCGCTATTTAGTTGGCAACTTTATAGGAAATAAAGGATGTAGATATATCACTCAGGCATCATGGAATCAACTATAAAAATTATATATTGGTAGCGTTTAAGTCATTTAGAAAGCAATTAAATCGATGACAGCGGTGTACAGCACCTCAGCAAAGGAGAATGGAGATGGCTAAAAAGATTGAAACTATGTACCATCAATCAAATGTAGCCAAAAATCGTATCACTAATGAAGGGCTTCCTGCTTTAGTGGAGACAAACTGGATCATGCTGGAGTACTTGGCCATTAGTAAATTGGCATTCATATAGCTGGTAATTCTATTTCAATGGCTGGAATTTACACATTTTTGAGAGCTGAATGGAAGAACCTTGCTTTTTTAATCACCACAGTCGTAAATCCCCCGAAAACAGGACTATATGCACAGATATCCAATTAAAATGGATTCAATAAACAGATGAGAAACAAATTTGAAAAATTGACTGCCTGCTATATTCAATGAGTAGACAATACAGTCTACCATGATAGTTACAAGTATATCTTAAGTGCGATTAAAATAATATAATCATCATTGATCCAGGATACCAAATGTTCTATCCCATGCGGTACCCATGCAGTCCATCTTCCTCTTAAAATGATCAAAATGTTTCTTGGAGAGGTGAGTGAGAGCGTTGCATCGCTTGGTGCAAAAAGATATGCTTTTGAGAAGGCTGTCAAAGGTCTACTGCTCATTTACGATTGGCTTTTACTTGTTCATTAATACTAAATTATATTTCTATTAATAGTCAGAATAATTCCAATAATAGGAATCGAGAAGGTTCATACTCATCACATCAACACTTCTTTATAAATTTGTTCTCGCGCATACCCATTATATTCGTTTAGGCATCCACCCAAATCATCATCATCTCGCTGCACAACCGAGTCTAACGACGACAGCAGTTTACCAAACGACTGCCTAACTGTAAATTTTTCGTTGAAAAGTGCCGGTTCAACTACTACTGCATCTATGAGTTAAATAGACCATAGAAGTCGCGAATTTTACTAAGTTTACGAGTTTACTGCGGCAGCATAGCGTTGATGCACTCCGTACGTGAATTCTTGTCAATTTTACGTTCGCACTACCATTTTTAAACTATTCCCTCCTCGAACAGTTTGGTCTTCTTTTTGGCAAGGGCAACCTTAGCGCTTTGGTATTTTTCTTGAAAGCTAGCCAAAGTATCGAAGTTTTCGAGAATATTTAACATATATAAGCTTTAGTACTTGATGAAAGCATACGTTTCAGTTCGAAAGATGGTTGCCTGGTTAATAATTTGCTAACTGAATGAACAAATCAGTACGCCATACGACTCACTGCTTCGCTAACGATCGAAAAGAAGTTATTTGAGCAATATGATAACGCATGATCCTTGCGGAACTTTTTTTAGAGTTCATCGAGGGAATCGCATCTCTTCCCAATTCCCTTAAGCACATCACCACAGTTCTCCAAAGTGGTCGCTGCAGCCTTAAACTCTTTATAAATGCTAAATAATGCTATTATTACGATTTGATTGCAGGCTGAGTATCTGTGAAATATCTTTGGGTATCAACCATGAAGTTATTGGCTTTGGGATCAAATGAAAAATTGAGATTTCCTTTGGTATTTTTGACATTTTTAAAGGGGATGAGATGCTTGCTTTTTTTGTAATTGGCTTTGAATTTTTAAAAGCCAACCTTATCGTCCAGTTTTAGGAAGTTTTCAACAACCTGGTCGGAACGCAACTCGGGCATTTACATGAGCTTACTCAGAAACATCTCGAGAATCATCATACGTTTCCGGAGATGCTTGTCGTCGTAGCGCCGATATTGACCTTTCTTCGCAATTGGAGGCACTGGGATGCCAGGGTGAAGCCATTACAGAGTCTAACGAATCCATTCGAAATCAGAGTATCTTCGTTAAACAGTCTTGCCGAGGAAAGGAGTGTTGATAAAGTACGATACATAGGATTGCTAAAACATTCCACCCTCTTTCTTTTCGAATTTGGTGACGATAACTTGCAGGTTGTTGGCATTTAGTAGTGAACTCGGAGCAGCAGCGACACAGGGCTGATTTTTACGAAAAGTTTCGTTGTTGCTAAAATAGTCGAAGGAGGTATCGATGTCTTCGCCTTTTCCTTTCACGGAAGTCCTCTCCGTATCTTCGCTCTATATGAAATGATCAATGATTTAACTTTTTTAATTGCTTTGCCTGATCTGTTCTCTCTCCTTCTGCTCTTCCTTTGTTTCCTCCTTATTTTCTTTATCGAACCGCTTCTGAAATAGCCTGACGACTTCCTTGAGTTGATCGACTGACCAATTGTCTAAGTCATCTCCCCCTTATTTAGTCTGTCGCAAGTACTCCTAAAACTGTTCGGGGTCGTAGTTCTTTTAGATGATCTCCTGGTAAAGGTACTGCTGTTTTTCTTTTTGCGAGGACATTCTGATGGGACACTAATTATTTATAAGCAATTGCATCAATCCAGGATATATTGGCCTTAATTGATACAATAACCATGATATTGTCTTGACCTTTCCAAAAAGCACCCTTTAATGATTCTGATGATTGGAAGGATAGGAAAAGTATCCACACTTTAAATTTCAATATCATTTCGGCTATCACGTTAATAAATATATTTTTGTCGTTGCTCACAATCCAACATATGAAAGACTAAACCAAAATGTTTTCTACCGATTGCATACGAAAGAAATAGCCTAAAGATAACGAGAAACCCCTCCACCAATCACATGGTGTATCCAAATCAGAGACGAGTATCATGACAAAGGAAGAGGATAACTTAGGCCTCGAAGACGATCTGCTATAGAATTTGGACGAATTGGATGATGTCGGAGATTTGGAAGGGCCTTAAAATAGTTTGAACTTCGAAGAAGAAAGAAGAGTCAAAGAGATCTTAACAAAATTTCAAACTGCCATGCACGATTATAACTAAAGTAAGGTAAACATTTTCTCCATTGACAAGCCCAACATGACCATCCTCGCCACACTGATAAAAATGTGGAGTGGACGGCAAATAAAAACGGAAAAGATGTTGCTGGACCTATTCCTTACGAATGTATCTATTCCTCTTCAGATGATGAAAGACGTGTTCGATTCAATTCCCAGCATAAAGTTAAGCGTAAATAACTAACGCATCTAAAGTAAAGGTAGATTGTTTGCTATTGGTGAGTATTTCTATGAAGGTAGGTCTCATGATACGTAGGTACTGAGAAGCGCATGACCATATCATCGCAGTCTATGGAGAGCTGCTATATAGGAGAGGTCAAAAATAACGCCATGCACGGAGTAGGTCAATTTATCTCTACTAACAAGCTAAATGGGTTTAAATACGAGGGGGAGTTCGACAATAACCGCTTTCATGGCCAAGGAAAACATTCCTCAAACCAAAACCTTGTCTATATTGGTGAATTTCGCAACGATTACAAAGAAGGCTTTGGGGAGTAAGTGCAATTCAAGAGGAAGAAAAACGCAGTTTGGGGCGACAACCCCTTCATTGAAAAATCAAAATATCGGGGACCTTTCAAGCAGGGCGACCGTGAAGGGAAAGGAATCGAAGAAACCAAGAAGTTCGTTTACAATGGCGATTGGAAGAAAGGAGTCAAGTGTGGATAAGGATAAATTAGATATAAGAACGGAGACTACTATAAAGGCCAGTGGGCCAATGGTGAGTTTAACGGTAAGGGGTAGTACTTTTAGAGCGGCAACTCAACCTATAAGGGAAGTTTTGTGGATGGCAAATACGAAGGAAACGGTTGCATGGAATACGAAAATGGCGATAAGTATGAAGGCTAATATACGGTGAACAAAAAACATGGGCAAGGTATTTACACATGGGGCGACGGGGACTACTACGATGGGCAATGGATTAACGACAGCGCTGAAGGTCATGGAACATCCATGATTGGAACTGATTTCTATGATGGAGAGTTCAAGAATGGAAAGCGGCATGGATAGGGTGAATTAACAAACTAGGACGGAGACATCATTCATGCGATGTGGTAGAATAATGAAATTGTCAAGACGCTAGAGAAGAATGGTTAGCCAGTTTGATCCAGTACATCTATCGATGATAAGGCTTATGATTCTATCAATTTTTTGAGAATGAACTGTGTTTGGACACCTTTGAGTTTTTGCTGAAATTGCTGCGTTTGCTCGCATTGAAGCCCTTACTGTTTTTGGACCTACTGTTAGATTTGCGCCCTTCCTCGTCATATTCATCAACTAGATTGTTGTTTTCGCCGTCACTGTCAGTTTCTGCCTCGACTAGTTCTGATTTGTGGATACGCCTATCGATAAACTCCTCCTACGCAAGATGCTTCTTAAATATGTTATATTTCTCCTCGACGTCAAGCCCATATAAGCTTTACGCCCTCACTCCTTCCTCCCCTGTAAGTTACGTCCCGTCGAGTCTTTTTAGCATAGGTAATTTGTATATAACCTGAAGCCTATAGTACTTGCGTTACTGCAGTGGGTTATAGCACAGATCGAGTTAGTCCAAATACATTAAATTCTAGAGAAAATCTATCTGACGAATGTGCTTGACTCCATTCTTGGCCAAATTAAGCTGTCGCAGCGACACCAGATTTACTAGTCCACCCAGCTTCTTAATTCTATTGATTGATAAGTTAAGAATGCGAAGCTGTTCTAGTTTTGACAGACCCTTGACTGTGTCAATCTGATTGTTATTGAGGTAGAGTTCAGTGATCTGCAATCCGTCCAAACCTTGAATTTCCTACAGCATGTTTTAGCTCAGATCGAGTACGCGTAGATTTTTGTTCTTCTACAAACCCTTTATAGAGTTAATCTTATTTCCGTTCAATTTAAGGACTCGCAGCAGTTTGTGCTTGCTGAGGTCGGGAATAGCCGCAATCCGATTTGAGCTCAGGTCCACTGAGTCCAAGTGCAATGGAATTTCTTTCATCTCCAACACTGAACTAATCATATTGTTGGTAGCTTTGATTTCAGTCAGATACTTCAGTCCTGTGAGATGTTTTAGACTCCTCAAACAGTTAAAGGAGAGATCCACCTTCTACAAAAGTTTATACTCAACTATTTTCTAAGTCAAGATACAGGTACATGAATCGCAGGCAGTCGCTTCCCTGTACAAACAAGGGATCTAAAGGCAAAGGAGCTACCGCAACTGGTTTTTCCGAAGTTAGAGAGATGTTCTTTAAAATCAAGCTGCTCTTCTCTGCATTACGGTGGTTGTACTATGAAGAGATGACAGCAGCATCAGTGTCGGATTCCTCCTCTTAGGTCAGATTAATAAAATTAGCCGTAGTGTAACCATTGATAAGGTGTTTGGAAGTGCGAGCGAGGCGTTCTTTGTAGAAGCTGTCTTTGAGGATGTTGCCTTTGGCTGCCATTATTGCAACTGATTATCAATTATGATTTATAATGACTCATTCCTTTGCAAACAATCCAACAACACAGATAATAAATTTGTTGATCCGCATCGGATGCGCCTTCCTTTTATTGTTTGACAGTTTATTTTATTATTTTCCACTTATAGAATTCGATTCATGTCAGAAGTCACAGTAGTACAGCAAGAACTCGAGCTAGTCAACATTGTGGAGATTGTCCAAGACAAACTCACCAGGAATTTCACTCTCCTCCTAAAGAGGCTCAACCATCACGACACACTTTTCGCACAGCATTAGTTACAAACTTCTAGGGCTCATGATCAGCATTTGCTATCTTTCAGGAGAATAGAGGAAGCCATGGCCTTGCAGCAGCAACAGGTTACCGAACGCATGGACTAGATTTTCAAAAGGATTGCACTGGTATAGAGTCGTCATGAATAATTGCAGATAGATGTGACAGAGCGAGGGGTCGGCGTAAAGAGATTGTCTGATGAGCTGTTTAATACACAGCTCCAGTTCGAAGAGAAGATAAAATAGCACCAGCTGTAGATGAGTCAAATTATACGCAACATTGAAATTCTATCGAATGAGCAAGGCCGCATGATGGATGAGATCAACAAAAAAGAGAACAAAATTTAGAACGAACGCCTTGCCAAAGACACAGAGATACTAAAGGACAAGAATGATCATCTGGAGAGTGAGCTTAAATTGGCCCACCATAAAATATAGAAGATAGAGATACTCAATGAGAAGGCAGAAAGATTGCAGGCTAAGAAGGAGATGGAGATACTGAAGGAGATCGAGGAGAGAGTTAAAAAGGAGATCAAATTTACCATTAATGAGATAGGAACAGCCACTTCTCCAGTCAACCCCAACCCCAATAACCAGAATTCCATAGTCAAAGGAACTGCAGGTTAAACGAATGCTAAAGTTATGAGCAATGGAAATCGTCCGACCATTCTTTATGGCAATGGCTCTCCAGCTTTAGGAAGAATCAGCATGAATGCAAATCAGATGGGCTAAATTAAGTAAAGATAGAACTAGAACTCATAGAGTGGTTATAATAATAACGGGATGGGGAGCTCTCAAATAGGTTCTGATCTTATGGGCAGCAACATGGATGTGATTCTGTAGAAGTGGGGGGATAAGATCAAGTACTTATAGGTACAGCTTAAAGAGGTCATTTAAAATCTAAAGATCCTCAACAAGAACTCCAGCAACAAGAAAGCGGAGATGAAGGAAAACAGCTCATCGGAAGGCATCAAGGATAAACTCAATGAGATCAAACCAGAAATCATAAAACTATGGGCAAAGATGGATACAATCGATGATCGTCTGTCTTTCAGTGAAAGGAAGCTAGAAGAAAAGATGAAGGGATTTAACGAACTAGCCACCATGATCAAGGACAACAACCCAACCAGAATTGAGGAGAAGCTGAAGAACATTCAAACTGAAATATTCACCAATCTGAAGTAGATCCGAGCCAAACTCGACACCAAGGTCAACCTAACCGATTTTGATAAATACTGCCAGAGCATGAGTGATCAAGTTGTGCAAATCAACGAAATGATCTACCTCAAGAGTGATAAACTGGAAGTCAAGAAGGCATTGCTTTTCTTGGAGTCCAAAATAAAAGAAATCATATTGGTCATTTCTGAGGATGAAGAGAATTAAAAAGACGCGCTTTTGACCAAGAAACAACTCAAGTGCATATCATGCGATAAGGAATTGGAGAAGTTTTCAGGCGTTGTGTCAAGCCCTAAAGGTAACTGGGATAGCCTGCCTTACAAGGACCACCCCTCAGAGATATTAGGCCGTTTTGGGATGACTAACTTCGGCTCGCTGGCTAAGAAGATCAAAAAGCTAGAAAGCAAAGACCTGCCGATCCTCAACAAACGAAACGTCAACCAGAGTTTCCAGAACAGTTCGTGATCTTACTTATATTTATCCTACAATAATTGTTTGTCAAGTATAATTGAGGATAATAAGCAGTGCAATGTGAGATATTTCTGAAGGGAAAGCAGAAAGTGAATAGATGGTCCGGGTGGCTCAATGGTAGAGCATTAGACTTCTAATCTAAGGGTTGGGGGTTCGAGTCCCCCCTCGGATGTATTTTTTAGCCAAGGCCATTTTCAGTTCTCAGCTTTCACTTTATATGAGAATCAATCTTCTCTGCCTTTTTTTAATAATTCTTCGTAATATCTTCCACTAGACTGAGCTGGAGAAGATTACACCGGAATAGACTGGATAGCTGATATATGATGATAAGTGGATAATCGAAGTCGTATAGGTATCAAAATTGGCGGAATAGGCCACTGCCGATATAACTGCCTAGCTCTGAAGTATCAACTCTCCTTCCATTCAGTTGCAATGATTCTTCCTCGTCCTTAATGGCAATGAATATTTTGAGTGGAGTCTGGCTCAAATTTTTGATTTTCAAAAAGGGATGCGGATGCTAGATCAATGCCTCGCACTGTTCGCAAAAATCAAAATCATGACAGACTGCACACTTGTAGCGAACTCCCTCAATTCCTTTCTTTTCGCATCCGTCACAGATAATGTATTTGTGGATAACCTTCTCCTCCATCTCTTACTCAATTTTTTATTCCTTCATACCAAAGCTTGTTGACTGATTCAGTTCCTCAGCGATCTCAGACTTGATCTTTGAGACTATTGCAGGAAGCATCTATCTAAGTTTCAGTTCGATGGAGTCGTCCATACTCATTTTATCGGCTTGAATTTATGAGTTTTCATGAACCATGCTGCCGCCTTCGAACGGATCTAATTCATCCAAATTCAATCTGCCAATTTCTTCTCCAATAACTTCAATATCGCCACTGTCATCAGAGCTGTTCAGCTCCTTCTCCCGAATAAACAATTTAAGGCTTTTCGACCCGCTCCTTTGAAGAACACTGTAGTCCTCTTCCGTTTGAAGAGTAATCTAATCCCCGTCCGTATCGAAATAAGTGAGATAGCTTTGCTGTGGACGCTGCTTAAACATCCTGCTTATGTTGTTCCTGAGTGCTGACAGTGTTCTGGCTTGGTCAGCATTGACGATGTGAATTTCCTTGCCGCAAACTACTTTGAGCATCATTCCAAACAAATATTATAATAATTAATCCTAACCATCAAAATTAAAGCAGCAGTACCGATACTTTCTGACCATCCAATATCCAGCCCAATAATCAAGACGGAAATCATTATGTAGTTGTTAATATCAACATGCACAACAATTCTTCTGCTTTTACAGAGGAAGCCTTCGCAACACAACAATTTGCCCAGTTTCAGAAAGGGTTGATCGCTTGACAGTTATTCCAGAAGGATGGGTATATCTTAAATACTATCCATCAATTTGCAGATATGTTCGATGCTTTTAGTTCTAAGGGTATTTTTTAAACTTCAACTCGAAGGGGCCTGACCCCTGATATACCTTCTCCCCAAACCCTCCCGTCGTTTTCTCCATGCCCATCGACACTCCCCCTTCGAACGATATGAACTCTATCTTTCCGTCATCATTCTTCTGCTCTTAAAATTGGACGTCCTTTAAGTAGGGTTTGACTTTCGATTTGCGCCATACATCAGTAACTCCCCCCATGAAACTGTTGATATTTAAGGCCAGCAGGTTTTCATTGTTTTCAATCTATTTCATGTTGTCCGAACCCTGTTGGAAAATCATGGTGGATGAATCTTCTATTGAAACACGACCCTGCTGAACGAAGGTCTGTTCAGTCATGACGGCTGGATTCATCTTCGAGAGTCGTTGAGGATCGGTGTAAGTTTATCTCATTGATTCCGTTAGCTCTCCGATACTCTTGGTTTTTGTCATAGCTTTCACCAGTCCCATGACGCCGTAGACTGCCAAATTACCTACCCGAGTGGAGGTGCGATGCAAATCAAAGGAAAACCCGATTTTACCGTCAACTCCTAGACTAAAGTAGTTGCAGAAATGCTTGACATATGATTTGCCCTCAAGCACCTTGATTTAGTCGTTGTCCACTTTTTAGAATTTGCCGTACTCCTGTACATCGGCCTCAACCATCCAAATGTCCAGATGCTATCGACTCGCACTCAGCCAATAAGTAATTCGCTTTTTTAGCTTTTAGAAATTGTTACCAAGCAAGTCAGGGCTCTCTTTTCCCCACCCAAACGTTTGAGCGAAGTCATTGCCCGTCCCCAGAGGAATAATTGCGATTGGTACTTGTTCGTGATTGATATGATAGTTAGCCATTTCAGTGACCACCCACATCACGCTACCGTCTCCACCGCAAATGACCAAGATTACAGGTTTGCCCTCGTCGCATTTGCCCTTCAACCGAGTAAACCCCTCATTTAGGGATTGCTTCTCCTTCAAGTTAAAGAAATGCACTGCGATATCGACCATTCGTTTGTCTTTGTAGTTCTGACTGCTTCTAACATTGAAGATTTCCTCTTTGAGCTGGGTTACAAATGTGTTACTCCTTGATCGATCATGTCCTTGCCGAGTCCTCCTCCCGACGCACTGTTAATGAATAAAAATATTTCAGGATGAGTCTCCTTGTACTTGTGTTCGTTCTCCATGGCCAGATAATATTTACATCATTAATATGAAATTGCCTGAATATAAGCCTGTACTTAGACTCCGTCCTTGCAATTATGAATATTGACACATGAGGTCTATTAGTTGATGGCCATTTCATGGCCAAGATTGAATACGGCTATTATATTTAGAAATAGAAACTCTGGTATGAACGCTAGCACGTCGCTACAACATATAGTAGTTACACATCACCCCAATCCAGATGGAATGGATCGCATCCAGGATCTGTTCCGCCCAAAACCCTATCCCCTCTTTTCATTAGTATCGTTCTATAACAACTCCCTCTACGATAGCGAACAATTCCGCTTCTTCATCGATATCCTAGAGTAGTGGAACCGCAAAGTCGAAAAATCATAGATAATAAACGGGGCTGATACTCTGCTTCGCCGCAACATCTTCATTTACAACAGTCTGCGCACTGCCTCCCTCCAGAGTGCTATCAATGCAGACAACATCATCGGGCAGCTGAACAAATGGTTTAACCAAGCGAGGTAGAGTAAGATGGAGTGTGTTCCTCGCAAGTGCGCTTCCGGAGACATCACCCCCTACGATGAGGATTGGCAGATTAGAAAATCTTTTAAATCTAATTTACCAGCCGAGTATCCAGCGTAATATCTAGGATTGACATGTACAAGAGACGAATGTTTTGGAATAATGACCCTCTCAGCAAGGACAGGCAACAACTGTCTTCTATGGCGCCGCCACTCAAGGGCAGGACAATTAAAACAGAAGCCGACATAGGTGAACCCAGTAAGAAGCAAGCAAACCAAAAAAGATTGCTGAAGATATAGAGCTAAATTATCCGCAATCAGAGAGAGGAGAAGGAGTTAGAAGCCATTCAAAACAAATGGAAGGTGAAGAAGGCCCGTAGCGAGGAGGAGAACACTAGGAATTTCTTTAGAAATACCTTCTCTTCGAATAAGACATATTTTACCAGTAAACAATCGAAGGAAAGGAACTCACTGGCGCGCTAAATTAGTGAGAAGAGAGTGCATACGAGTCTAGGGCTGCGAAATCACAAAAGCAAGCCTGAGTTTAATCGATTCTCTTAGAGCGACGCGGTAAGAAATGAGACACCGATTCAATAATCGAAATAAGGAAGAACGTGGCTTGATTAATTTGAGCATGGTCAGCGGGGAGGACTGTCAGTGGTTGACGGAATGAGTCTCATGGCGAATCCTTTCGAGAAGAAGTTGAAAAAGAAGAAAAGAGCAAAGTGAGTGAATGTTAATGATATTATGAATGTCTGATCAGCTATTAATCATGCCTAAGAAGGCACTCTTCACCGTCTATTTAAGATTTAGCTTCTGTTCTTTGGATAACTCGTCCGACTCTTGCTATTTTATGGGAGAAGTTTCTTCAGTCACCACTCTTTCCTTTTGAGAAATGTTATGGGCAGAGACTTGCTCTCTGGACTACTCCTATATCTTGTTAAGTAAAGCCTTTGATTTGTTGCCTCCTTTCAGCTCGCTTCCCGCCTTTCCTTCTCCCTTTTTGCTTTCTAATTTGCTTGTGTGAACAATTGCTTCCTTTGCCTCCCTCTTCCTGGAACTCCTTTCAGTGTTTTCAGTGGCGAGTGCACTCTGCTCCAAATGTTTCCTCTTCATATACTTCTAAGAAAGTATCTTCGTCTTCTGTTTATAGACCTGATTGATTGTATCCAAAAAGGTCTTGTTCGTCATAGTCTCGATCTCGCAGAAATAGAATATATTCAGGAAGTTCGAGATGAACTCCTGGGAGTGGCGGTTGTCCACGCTCTGAAAGTGCGCGGTTAAGTTTTTGAACTATGATGGACTGATCAGTTCGCGCTTTTATAGTTCAATCAGAAACTGTTTTCTAGTTTTGCTGAACATCCCGATTTTTTTATCACTGAGTGCGCCCCCTTCGAATTTGAGACTTTCTCCGAAACGTTTGGCCATTTCAGCTGGCACTTTAATTTTATTGGATTTTCCTTTGGAAACTGAGAGGTCAATCAAGGCTTTCTCCTCTTCGCGGGTCCATTTCTTAGATTTCTAACCTGAATCGACCACAATTTATTTGGGCTTTCTTTCCTCCTTCTGCTTGTGCTCATGAGACACTGGCCTCGCTTCCCTTCTATTTTTAGGGATGAAATCTTCCCGATCACTTCGCTCCTCGACGTAATCCAAAGGACTCAATATATTGGCGGACGTAAATGATTTAGGATCCTTCCTTTTTTATGTCTTTTTCTACTCAGTTATCTTTATAGTGGCTTCCTCACTTAGTAATCGTTTGACTTATCTCCGAGTGTTATGCTTTGGCACTGATTCACTCTTCTCCGTGTATCTGTCTGTCAGTACGGCCTTACTTTTAATTTCAGTGTGCACTTACGATTTTACGATTGGCTTGATGAGCGAAGTTTTTTTTGCTTGGAGGGACTTGATACTTTCTTTGGATTGCTGAAGGGCTGAGTTTAACACTCGCTGTTCCGATGTCTTTGAATTCTCTTGTTAATCATTTTGCTCCTCCTCCTCGTCTGAAGCTTGTTCCTCCACTTTGACGGAGCTGCTCCCCCTAGGCATACTCTTCTGTTTCAGATTCTGTTGTAACTCCTCAATTTGCCTCTGTATCGACAGCATCTAAGACTCTTTCTTCAGTATTTAATGCTCGATCCTCAAGGCATCCATTTCCCGCTGCTTCCTTCTCAACTCATAGAATTCTTCCAAGCCCTAATTCTGAACATCAGGAGTTAAGTGCTGAGTGATCATGCTCTCGCGACCAGGATGAAACCATCGCTTGAATATCTTCATGAGCACTCCCTGATTGAACTGTCCCAGATTACCCTCCGTGAAGTAGTTCTCACATAACTTGATAAAATTCTTAAGCGTGCTTTCGCCTAAACTGTTACTGTCCTTTCCATGAAAGATCCACCGCCGTCTGCCAACGATTTCAGTGATAACTTTCTCCCTCCTCTCTCTGTATTTATCCTCCTTTTGAAAGGGAGAAACCTTCATGGCTATTTTTTCGACCTCATCAACCACAATTTCAATGGCTGGTCTGAGCAATGCGGAAATGGAACAATTCCTAAATGATAGCAGTGTTACTTGAGGTTGTCGGATTGGCTGACCATATCAGCATTGGACAGTCCTTCCAGAAAAAAGGCGAAAGCCTACTGATGAATTGATATTTAATCCTGCTACTACTATCTCTTACCCTTTCCCTTCGAAGCCGCTATTTTTTTACCCATTACCGAGAGTAATGTGAACAGCCATCCTTTTGCTTATAAACTTTATCATCGATAGAAATAGGCAGCGTCCGCATCTGCTTTTATAAGCGAAGACCCAACTCTGATAAATTATAGTTTGACGAACCAATCTACTCATTTAATAAATGACACATATGATACAGAATTACTTTTGTGATGTAAAATAATACCAAAATATACGTGGGGATAGACCTCGGATGCACCGTCCATAAAGTCGTAGTGGCCACCAGAGATGAGATTGACCTGCCCTTCCCTTATGGTAGCTGTAGATCTGCTACTATTCAGTCTCAATCAAGCAAGAATAATACCGAGTATATACGATGTCGTTTTTATCGGTAGAATAGTGTTCGAAATTCATTGGAGATCACTTGTCTCCGCTCGCGAATAAATTGGCAGTGGGTATCACAGGTGGCGGAGCTGTCAAATACAACGAGCAAATTCAACAAATACTGTCTTCAAACCCACTCCATATCCTAAATTAATTTGATAGCAATGTCAAGGGGGTGTAATTCATCCGCCGAGCTCGAGTGCCTGTTACTGTTGACTAATTTATTAAAAATACCGAAGAAGAGATCATCCATCACATGAGATAGACCACCCTAGACGACCTTTAGCTCAATTTTTTGTTTATGAGTTTGGGAACGGGAGTTAATTTTCATAAATACGTGGGCGGGTAGAAAGGAATGGAGAGGAAAAAGGCAGAAGATCTGTCAACAGCTAGGACAAGCGACGGCTATATTCTAGGGGGAACCAGTTTGGGAGCTGGATTCTTGATGGGCCTGGGTCGTTTGGTGAGCGGGGAGAGGGATTTCTCAGTGTTGTTGCGCCAAATGCAATAAAAGGACGAGATGAAGGAAATTTATAGTATGGTGATGATTAACTTGATGCAAACGGCTCTGCAACTCTCCATTCTGCACTCAACCCCCAATATTCTAGCGAGTGGGTCGCTTCTCAGCCATGTACAAAGTTTAAATCCGGAATTTGAAGAAGCATTGAAGTTAAATCTCAGTGAGTTGCCTCTCAAGCGCAGTGTGGTGATGCTGAATCAATATGAAGGCTACCTCGGATGTTTAGGCGTGATGTCGAGTCTATTATTTGAGGAATGATTTGATAAGTGATTATCAGGAATCTTCGTTTTTAAAGCAAATAGTGGAAATGATTTGCGAATAAATTGTTTTTAAAAAGCGATGCGTGATTTATGCAATGATAATTGTGGTAGAATATCTATCAGCATCGCCTTATCATTTTTTCAATTAAATCAAAATAAGAAATTAGGCGTAGATGGAAATAGGCGTTATTTTTACCAATCGGTCGGAGGTAATTCCAAACAACTGAATTTGGGTCTGCAGCCCCATGCTCGGCTTATTTTCCACCAAACTCGTAAAAAACAAGCCAATCCTTGGATAGATTTGATTTTTTGCAAATACCACATTAATAGCTTACAAAACAATAAAATGGTCATATAAAATATACCCTTCCACGAGCTGAGCCCACTTTGCCATCTACCTATCGGTTCCGCCCAATCATATTTTATTATTCATTCATTATCAACCTAATTTTTATCTTTTCAAATCGATATATATTTTGCACAAATTGGCCCTTACACTGTAAATTGAATGGACAGCTATATTTTAACGGAAGAGGGAGGAGAGAAGGCAAAAATCCATTTCCGTTGTCATGAATAAAATTTATGATGCCTGAAGAGTTAATTCAAGAGTTAACGGTTCAGAATAAAGCTTGTTGGCAGTCTTAGAGCAGGGGCAGTCTTAGCCTGCATACGCCACTTGGAACCTAACTGATTGAGTTTAAAAACGAAGACAACTTGGGTATGAATTATATTTAAAATTCATGATTAAGATAGCTCTCCTTTTGGCTATTTTGCTGCTCGCCCAGTCACAGTCACAGATTCAGCCCCCGCAGATTTTGTACGTATCCGGTTCTCCCACATCTATTGTAAGACCAGCCTCCTCCAGTCTCGTGGGTGGAACTCTCATATATCTCAAGGTGACTGGACACAGTCCAGTGGCCAGCAATAATTTGGTGTACGTGGGTACTTTCCCTTGCATCATCCCTTCCGATGGAGTCACTGATACCTTCATCTCCTGTGAAACAAGTAATTCAGGGTCCACCGCAAATATCTATAATCAACAAGTGACCCTCCTTACAAACGGTCTCTCATTCACCACCATTTCTCCAGACGTAGTCAACTACGCTTACTACTCTACCCCTCTACTGATGGAAGTCTACCCCACTGCGGGTATCTCTGGCTCAAATGTTAATCTATGGGGTTACCATCGTATCACCGATTTAGGAGATGGCGCAAGAAACATCGGAAGCGTGGTTAAACTGTCGCTGGGTAATGATATCTGCAGCACCTTTGACATTTCCCAAGGCCCTATTCTCGGCAACAATCTACAACCCATCAACTGCAAGCAATCAACCATTCAATAAGCCAATGTCTACAACCTCAGTGAAAAAGTGACTGCTGGTTTGGCCAATCATAACATCTACCTGCGGAGAAGCTCGTTGAATAAAAACGATAACTTTGAGTACACCGTTCTACCATCCGTCAGCTGGATCTCAGCAAGTACAGGCAATCTTGGAGGACAATATCTAACCATTTATGGCAATGATTTCTCGCTTAATCCGGCAAATAACACTGTTTCTGTGGATGGTACTAACTGTGCGGTGACTGCAGTTACCTCAGGACAACTTTCATGCACCGTTGCCCCTCGAGTTCCTGGTACAACTACACTCTACACCACGACCTCCAACTCTCAGCAAAATGGCTACCCATCAGGGGCAGGCCTTCAAT